>Ga0307510_10003823_pt1 | contig 17639 bp, 14 predicted proteins | sample 12_EM_MG_FD_207224 | JGI IMG/M metagenome (GOLD analysis project Ga0307510, IMG submission 207224) | Populus trichocarpa ectomycorrhiza microbial communities from riparian zone in the Pacific Northwest, United States - 12_EM | ecosystem: Host-associated > Plants > Roots > Unclassified | place...
GTTATGTATTTATTGCTCTGGGGTAAGTACTCTGCGGCTTTTTTTTAAATGAAAACCGGTACAACTTTTAGGTTGTACCGGCTTCATTCCCGGACAGGAGAACCGTTATGAAAACTCAAAAATACCTGCCTTATTGATATGGAAAAAAAGATTAACACTTTTTAACTTTTTGGCGGATTTGGCGTGGACTATTATATTTGATAAACAAAGAGTTATTCAGCTTTATGCCACATTATTTCCTGAAATTAAACCCCTGCCGTCCTACGTTTGCACAGGATATGACCAATGAAGAGCGGGGCATAATGCAACAGCATGTCGGTTACTGGTCGGATTTAATGAATAAAGGGCTGGTTGTTGTTTTCGGGCCTGTGCTCGACCCAAAATCGGTTTATGGCGTTGGAGTGGTTGAAGTAGATGATGAAGTGCAGTTGAAGGAACTGATTAAGAACGATCCGGCCACGGGCATTAACAGCTATGAATATTATCCTATGCGGGCGGTAATGCCTGTCAAATAATGATAAAAAAAACGTTCCGGCTCTCACCCCGGAACGCGTATCAATATCACTCTCAATGATATTGAATCAACTAAATCTCAGATAATATTTGAATATTGATCCAAGCTCTTTATATGATCGGATTGATCAGTGTTATCAAATAAACCCCTGTTTTGTTTTAAACAGGTTGATTCGTATTATATTATTGTATATCAATTGATTGAAGCTTTTGTTTTCAAAAAGTTCAATATATTTTCAATACTATGAACAGAAGTTTTCAGCAAAAATTGTGTCAAACTGTTAACTTACCTGCTAATGACACCTGCGCGGCCCCTTTTACAGGCGCAAGTATCGGTATTTGTGCGCAATAAATGTGTATTTGACATATTTTTGAATTCTTTGTTACTGTAAAAAAATTGTTACAAATGAAAAAGTTTATACTCAACGTACTTCTGCTTTTACCGCTTTTCTGTGCTGCGCAACATTTTACAGGACAAGAGATCAATCGTTTTAAACAGGAGGCCAATGCAGTAACTATCATCAGGGATAACTGGGGTGTGCCTCATATCTATGGCAAAACTGATGCAGACGCTGTTTTTGGGTTGATGTATGCGCAGTGCGAGGAGAATTTTAAAGGCCTCGAACGCAATTATATGTATCAACTGGGCAAGCAATCTTCAGTAGATGGGGAGGCTAAACTTTATACCGATATACAGTTGCAGTTGATAGCCGACAGTGCTGATGCCATAAAAGATTATAAAGCCAGTCCGCCATGGTTTAAAAAGCTGATGAATGCCTTTGCCGATGGTATTAATTATTACCTGTACAAACATCCTAAAGTAAAACCGCTGGTTTTCCATCGTTTTGAACCGTGGTACGCCTTGATGTTTACGGATGGAAGTGTGTCGGCTACGCAAACCGGGGGGATAGATATTAGCGAGACCAAACATTTTTATAACAACGGTCCCGATAACCTCGGAATGCTAAATTATCAGCATACAACAGAAAACGTCATCCCCGACAGGGAAACCGGCTCAAATGGCTTCGCGTTGGCGCCGTCAAAAACAGCGTCAGGTAATGCCATGCTTTATATCAACCCGCATGTACCTTTTTATTTCAGAGATGAAGTGCATGTGGTAAGTGATGAAGGACTCAACGTTTATGGTGCCGCTACCTGGGGGCAGTTTTTTGTTTACCAGGGGTTTAATGCCCATTGCGGATGGATGCATACCACCAGCAACGCCGATGTAGCCGACCTTTATGCCGAAAAGGTGACCAAAAAGGATGGTAAGTGGTATTATGAGTACGATGGCAGCCTGAAGCCTCTCATCACCCGGAAACTCGCGATAAAGGTGAAGAAAGGTGATAAAACGGAGCAGCGTACTATAACCGGGTACTACACGCACCACGGGCCTGTATTAGCTAACCGTGATGGTAAGTGGCTGGCGTTGCGGTCGAACAACCGGTCGTACAAAGCGCTGCTTGAGTCGTGGCTGATCACAAAGGCCAATAACTTTGATGAGTATAAAAAAGCGATGGACCTGGTATCCAATGCCAGCAATAATACCGTTTATGCGGATGACAAGGGGCATATTGCTTTCTGGTACGGCAATTTTATGCCCAAACGCGACCCGAAATTTGATTGGACATTGCCTGTAGACGGCACTACCGCCACAACCGAATGGCAGGGGGTGCATGCGCCCGACGATATTGTGCATGTATATGACCCGGCAACGGGCTGGATAGAAAATTGCAATTCCACACCGTTTACCTGCTCGGGGAGCGCCAGTCCCGACAAAAGCAAATACCCTGCATATATGGCGCCAAACGGGCAGAACTACCGCGGGGTAAATGCAGTAAAATTATTCAGTATTGCGGAACAAGTTTCAATGGATGGTTTGATCGCCAAAGGCTATGATCACTATTTGGCTATGTTTGATGATGTGTTACCACCCTTGCTCAAGGCTTATGCAGCAGCCAGTGACTCGGTGAAAAAAGGGCTGGCCGAGCCTATCGCGGTAATGAAGCAATGGGACCTGGAGTCGGACAGCAGTTCGGTAGCTACTACTATCGCGGTGGAGTGGGGGACAAACCTGATAGATGTCGTGCCCCATGCGCAAACTGTGGAAGAATCTACCTATCAGACCGCACGCATTGCAGAAATGATTAAAAAAATGAGTCCGCAGCAACAATTGGGAATTTTTTCTGTTGCCATAAAAAGCCTGATTAAACGCTATGGGACATGGAAAATTGAATGGGGAGAAATAAATCGTTATCAACGGCCGGCAGATGGCACAACATTTGACGATAAACTACCCAGTTTACCCGTTGCCCTGGTGGGATCGCAGTTTGGACAGCTGCCCTCGTTCCAGAGCAAAAGCGTTAATACGCAAAAACGGTATGGCTACAGCGGCAATAGTTTTATTGCTGCCGTTGAATTTGGTCCGCACCTGAAGGCTAAGAGTATTATTACCGGCGGTGAGTCGTTCGACCCGTCGTCGGGACATTTTACAGACCAGGCCGCGGGTTATATTAACGGGCATTTTAAGGACGTCCTGTTTTACAAAGCAGACGTGCTGAAGCATGCCACCAGGAGTTATCATCCCGGCAGGTAAAAACCCTACGGGCAAAATGGCTGCTGTTTGAAACAACCGATATGATAAAAAAATATCTGTTTGCTATTTTATTGTTCTTTGCAGGGACGGTTTGCCATGCCCAGAGTTTGTCATTGCAGGAACTGCAAAGCCTCACAGCGATGAACTCCGACCAGGTATATAACTACCTGATCCTGTCAAAGGGCTTTAAACCACTTGGCAAAACCCTGTTGAACGGGCGGTACTACGAAAAATTCAGGAGCAACAGGATCAATCCCGAAATAGCCGAAACCATTTCACTGGGCGAGGGTAACCAACTGATAGGCGGCAATACTACCCGCCAGGTAATTTACTACACCAAGCGCCTTCAGGACCTCAACGCGATGCTGATACAGGCCAAGCAATCCACCATGACCCTGATCTTCCAGGGGTCGGATATTTACCAGAAACTTTTCCGATTTGACAATTCGCTTTTCATGGCCATTATTGCTGTAACTCACGATAAAAAGTCAGGCACGGTGCAGCTGGATGAAAAATAGATAACCTTACGGTAGTTTTTTCCGTTGAATGGGGGATATCGTGAATGATATAACCTCATCCTCAACCATATGGACTACAACCGCACAATAAAACAGACCCCGGAGGGCATGCTAAAATCGCTCTCTTTTATACATGTGGCCCTGCTGGCCTTCCAGATGCTTTTTGCCATTGCTGCTTTTGCACAATCAACAAGGATGTATTTTGGCGTGATGAATATGGACGATAAGTTTGTTTTTATAGTGCCTGTGCTTGCACTGGGCGGCTTTTTTGGCGGTTACCTTATTTTTAAGAAACAAAAATATGCTCTGCGCGCAAAAGACACCCTGCAGGAAAAATTAATCGGCTACCAGTCGGCGTTGATATCCAGGTTTCTGCTTCTTGGGGCGCCGTCACTTTTTGCTGTTATAGCCTATATACTCAGCGGTAATGTATTCTTTTTGTTTATCACCGCCACTATGGCGATGTATTTCATGTTTTTGCGGCCGACAAGGGAAAAAATAGAAAACGACCTGCGCTTCGACTTTAACGACCAACTGGCTGACCTGGAACACGAAGAAATAAATTAATACCACAGCCGTTTTTAAAAATCCTGTACAATATTCCTTGCGCTATTTTTGTAACTTTATTTAAAATTTAAGGGCATTAGTATGCGCATCATCAAATTTATTGCAATAGGGGCCGCCGTGGGTTACGGCATCTATTATCTTACAAAAGAAAAGGAGAACGGAAAATCTATACTGGACGAGTTGCTGGAAGACGCTCCCGACTATGTAGACCGTGCGAAAAAATATATGGAATATACCTTCGACCAGGTGTCTGAGCGGCTGCATAAGTAAACCCGCGGGGATGCGGGTGTATCATATTTTTACCCGCGAGGCAACATCTAAAGAGTCTGGAACCCTTTAGATGTTGACGAGAAGAAACCGCTATGAAACCATTTAATGGTGTACCGTGGCGCCTTCGTACTCATTATACAACTGAGTTATTGCCGGCTGGTTCTGGTCGGTATTAACACCAATTTTCTGCAAAATAGGCATCAGGGTTTGGCCGAATTTATTGAACGCATCTGCCGATTCCCAAACATCAACTACTACCCAATTATTGCCTTGTTGCCCGCCTACATGGTGGTGAAGTCCTTGCGGGTGCGATTGGCCGGCGTTGCGCAGTTCTGCCCAAACCTGGTCATACTGTTTGGCTGTCATACCCGGAATGTTGAATTGAACGATTACTCTTTCCATGATAAATTCATTTAAATATGTAATTGAATTATTACAAGCAAAGTACGATGGATGTGATAACAAGAAGAGTCCTTTAAAGTTACGGAGAGGGCTTAAAATTGAAACGCAGTAAGTATTGTTTTATTTTAATTTTTCAATAATAAATATGCTCCGTCGCCCGCAAGTTAGGCTGATGAAATATTTTGTCAATAATAAACCTTACATTTATAAATACTCATAGTTACAGCCGTTCCTTATTATTGATTAAAATGTCGACAGATTCCTTTGACCCCGAAAATTACAGTATCCTGGATACCGGCGACGAAAGGGATTTTAACGACTTAACCACGCTGGCCTCCGCTATTTGCCAAACGCCCATCGCATTAATTAATCTATTTGATGAAAAAAGGCAATCTGTTAAAGCACGCATCGTATCAAATAAGCTGAAGAATGCCTTTGATCATTCTTTTCGTGTGCCTGCGATCGATGCGGAACAGGATGTACTGATCATTGAGGATGCCACCCAGGATGAACGTTTTTTAGAGAGCCCCTTTATTGACGGACAGGATAAAATTACATTTTATGCCGGCGTGCCCCTGGTAAATGATGACGGCGTAGTATTAGGGTCGCTAAGCGTTATTGACCGGCAGCAAAAACGGCTGACCGACGAACAGATCAACGCCTTAAAGATCATTGCCAAACAAATAGTAGATAAACTTGAACTCAGGAAAAAAGCTGTTGTATCTGAAGATACGATCCGCGAACTGAGGTATTCCAACCTGTTTATGCAGAAATTTGCGGCGATGGCAGCGCACGACATTAAAAATCCCATGAGCAGTATTTTGCTAAGCGCACAGTCGTTAAAGGCAAGGCTCGATAAATTACAGGATAAGGGCTGCGAAAAACTGGTGGACCTGAATATATCATCTACCAAACGTTTAGTGGCTTTACTGGATGATATGCTGGCTTATTCAAAATCGCCCTCGTTACTTTTAACGCAAAAATCAACGGTAAATTTGCGGGAGCTTTTAAATGTGGTGATCGATATGGTAAGTATTCCTGAGAATTTTGAGATCAGGATGCCCGATGAAAATCATATGATCCATGTATCAAGCGTGGCCGTTCAGCAAATTTTTATCAACCTGCTCAGCAACGCCATACGGTATAATGATAAAGAGCAGGGCTGGCTGCAAATCAGGTTCAACGAGACTGCGGAGAGTTATTATTTTGAAGTGGAAGATAATGGGATAGGCATTGAGGAGGCTTACCACGAAAAGATATTTACCAACAGCTTCACCCTTAAAATAACCGACCGTTATGAAAAAAAAGGGTCGGGAATTGGGTTATCTACTGTAAAAGAATTAATCAAAGCGCTAAAGGGTTCTGTTTTCGTTAGGTCTGTTCCCGGTTTGGGAACGACGTTTTTTATCAGCCTGAGTAAGTAATCATTGGCACCCTGGCTACTTATACAACGTTTTTTAACCAATGGGTAACCGTTGGAGAGTCGCAATTTGAGTAACCGATTAACGATTGGTTAAAATCAATTGAAACAAAACAAGGTTATGAATGTTGGACAAGTCTACACTCAACAATTGGTTGCAGGCAGGCTGGCGTTATCAAGATCGTCCAAAGCGGTATAAAACCAGGCCCGGCTTAATCTTTCTGCACTATTTCAGGATTGTTTTATGTATTGAATATGAGTTTAACCGATGGGTTAAATCAGTAACACATAAACTTTAACATTATGCCAGGAATATATGAAAAAGCTATCCATCTGGAATTAGGAATAGATATTGAAATCGAGTTAAAAAAGAACCATTGCAAAATTATAGTTAACTATGATAACCTGACTTATACTTTTTCGCACTGTCCCGATTTGTTAATGGAAAAAATAAAGAAGATAAAAAAGGCTAAAGGCAAGAGTTCTATACTGAACGAGTTTAGTCCAAACTGAAAGGTTGCTACAGCCTGAGGAAAATAGGGGGAGATTCAATTGTGCATTAGTTGAGCTCATACAATATTTTGACCACTCAATTACCCCCTGTTTGTAAAGATAACGTCCTTGCTTCCTTCATATTGTGCGAAAAAAAATATAGTTGAAAAACGGCATTTTAATACGCCACACCTTATATTTTTGGCTTTGCACATCTCTAAAAGAGCCATCAGTATGATACCGGAAAACAAAAAAGCAGAAAGAAATATAAATACATATATACTTGATTTTCAGAAGATCGACAGATCGATGTTTATGATTGCAGGAGGCAAGGGCGCTAACCTGGGCGAGCTGTCAGGGATAAAGGGGATAAGGGTGCCGGAGGGGTTTTGTGTTACCACCAGGGCGTATAAAAAAATAACTGAAAACAACCAGGAGCTTAACAGTTTGCTGGATGAATTAACACATTTTAAGGCTGAGGATAGGGAAAACATCAGCGAAATCAGTGCAAAGATTCGTATAGCCATTGAAAGAATACCCATTCCTAAAGATGTAGCAGAAGGGATTGCGGGGTATCTCGAAAAGTTTAGTAAAGAAGATGCATTTGCCGTGCGGTCAAGTGCTACGGCAGAAGACCTGCCGACGGCATCCTTTGCGGGCCAGCAGGATACCTATTTGAATATTATTGGAAAAGAGGAAATTCTAAAATATATCAGCAAGTGCTGGGCATCGCTATTTACTGACCGTGCGGTAATCTACAGAATGCAAAACGATTTCGATCATCATAAAGTCCTCCTGGCTGTGGTTGTTCAGAAGATGGTGCTCCCGGAGGTGGCAGGGATATTGTTTACTGTAGATCCGGTCACTTATAACAGGAAAGTGTCATCTATTGATGCCAGCTTCGGATTGGGTGAGGCCATGGTCTCCGGACTGGTGAATGCTGATCTCTATAAAGTTTCTAACGGCAGAATTATCGATAAGAAAATATCCACCAAGAAACTGGCTATCTATGCGTTAAAAGATGGCGGTACGAAAGAACAGGAGATTGAGCCTGAGCGACAGAGCAGGCAGGCGCTGACGGATGAACAGATCTTACAGCTTGAGGGCATAGGCAGAAAGATTGAAGAACATTTCGGCAGACCCCAGGACATCGAATGGTGTTTGGCTGATGATGCATTTTATGTTGTACAGAGCCGACCAATCACTACCTTATACCCGATTCCCGAAGCGAATGATTCCGAAAATCATATCTACATATCCGTGGGTCATCAACAAATGATGACCGATGCTATGAAACCATTGGGATTGTCTTTTTGGCTCTTTCTGACTCCTGCTTCTACGCGTATAGCTGGTGGAAGATTGTTTGTTGATGTTATACCGATGCTGGCTTCGCCTGGCGACAGGAAAACGATAATAGATGTCCTGGGCAAATTCGATCCGCTTGTAAAAGACGCACTTACAACCATTGTAGAGCGGGGCGATTTTATAAAATCGCTACCGGATGATAAAAAAGAACCAGGTGCTGAAAAAAGTAATAAAGCTGCATCACTGCCCAATTATCAGGCATTAAACGAATACGATCCAACCATCGTATCTGAACTGATCGGGAATAGCCAAACAGGGATAGAAGCGTTAAAACAAAACATCCAAACGAAATCGGGACCGGATCTATTTGATTTTATCCTGGAAGATATTCAGCAATTAAAGAAGACCACCTCTGATCCACGGAGTTTTGGTGTGATTATGACCGGTATGAATGCTTCCTCATGGATCAATGAAAAAATGAACGAATGGTTAGGTGAGAAAAATGCAGCAGATACGATTTCTCAATCCGTACCAAACAATATTACTTCGGAAATGGGCCTGGCGCTATTGGATGTGGCAGACGTGATCCGTCCTTATCCGGGAGTAATTGATTTTTTATCCCAAACCGAATTCGGAATAAAAGACGACAACTTTTTGGATGAACTGATTAAGTTTGAAGGTGGTCGGGAAACCAGGGATGCTATCTATGATTATCTTAACAAATACGGAATGCGGTGTAGTGGAGAAATCGATATCACTAAAACCCGGTGGAGCGAAAAGCCAACTACACTTGTTCCACTAATTCTCAGTAATATCAAAAACTTCGGGCCTAATGCAGGCCATCGGAAATTTGACCAGGGACTGCAGGAGGCTTTGAAAAAAGAACAGGAGTTATTGGCCCGATTGAAGCAATTACCGGATGGCGAACAAAAAGCCAAAGAAACAAAACGAATGATCGACCTGATCCGGAACTACGCCGGCTATCGTGAATATCCAAAATACGCGATAGTTAGCCGCTATTTCGTTTATAAGCAGGCATTGCTGAAAGAAGCCGAACAACTCGTTCAGGACAACGTTATCCATGAAAAAGAAGATGTTTACTACCTTACTTTTGAAGAATTGCGCGCAGTGGTACGCACCCATAAAGTGGAATACGGGATCATTAGCCAACGAAAGGAAGAACACAAACTATTTGAAAGGCTAAGGCCACCACGTGTTATCACGAGTGACGGTGAAATGTTTACCGGTAAATACAAACGGGAAAATATGCCGGCAGGAGCTATTGCAGGGCTGGCTGTTTCTTCCGGAGTTATAGAGGGACGGGCACGTGTCATCCTGAATATGGAAGATGCTGACCTGGAAGAGGGAGATATATTAGTTACCACCTTTACTGACCCCAGCTGGACACCCTTGTTTGTATCCATAAAAGGACTGGTCACCGAGGTTGGCGGACTGATGACCCACGGAGCGGTTATCGCTCGTGAATATGGCCTTCCAGCAGTTGTCGGGGTAGAGAATGCTGCCCGCCTAATCAAGGACGGACAGAGAATCCGGGTAAATGGAACGCACGGATATATAGAAATACTGTAATTGAGCTGTTTTTGTCAGTAAAGCAAAAAGAAGCTTTAACGTGATTCAACCTCTGGCTTAACGTTTTTATGTTGGAGCTTTTGGTATTTATTACGACCAATTTAAGACAGCTTTCGCGCGATTTGGTGATTGTTTTTTTTCAGACTGTCCTTTTGCACTCCCGATATTCCGTTGGGATATTCGGTAGTTATTTTAAAGGCTAGGCAATCAACATATTCTTTTTTAGCATCTTCTGGAAGCAGTTTGGTTTCGGTGTAGGAGTAAAAAGGAAAGAGCTTTAACATGGGACAACAGATGTGTTTGATACCGGCGCGGGAATTTCGCGGCGATGTGTTATATTTGAACCGAAGCATCTTTATATGAAATTCTTATCATTGGAACCGTTTGTGCCTTCGGGGAGTAACTTTGCCGGCTCCAGGCAATTGTTTATCGACCTGGGCTTCCACATCAACTGGGAGGTGGAGGGCTATACCGGGTTCCAGCGTGACGAGTGCAGGTTTATTCTGCAGCGTTTTGAGCAGGTTGAATTTGCACAAAATTTTATGCTGAGTGTGAAAGTGAGCAGTGTGGACGAATTCAGGAAAATGGTACTGGAGCAACGGTTGCCCGAAAAACATGGTATACGTATTGGCGGGATTGCGCAGCAACCTTACGGCCGGGAGGTGAATATTATTGACATCGCCGGTGTTTGCTGGCATTTTGTAGAACAATGATGGTAAAAATTTTTATAGGCGGCTTTCCGCTGAACATGGATGAAATGGGCCTGGCCCAGCTGGTGAGCCCTCACGGCGAGATCAGCATTATGAAAATTGTGCGTGACAAGCAGACGCGCAAATGCAAGGGCTATGCATTTTTAGAAATGAAAGACGAAGATGCCGCAGTTTCGGTAATGGCCGCGCTGGACGGGCAGCCTATGGGCGACCGGGTATTGACCGTAAAACTGGCGCCTGAGCAGCAGGCAGCACCTGCGCCGCGCTATCAAAAATTAACCCGCCCGGGCCCGGGTGAACCTTTTAAAAAGAAAAGGCCGAGAAGGCCGGGGCCTTAAAAAAGGCAATACCTGTCCTAATATGAAAATGCATTCCGTATCTCATCCCGGAACGCACCAATAGTGTTCAACTAAATCTCAGATCGCATGTTTGCGGATCTAAGTTCTTTTAACGGCTACACAAATCATTCGTTTCTCAGACTCTTCACCGGGTTTGCTATTGCTGCTTTTATTGCCTGGAAACTTATCGTTGCAAGTGCAATAATTATTGCAGCAAATCCGCCTGCAGCAAATAGCCACCAACTGATCTTGATGCGATAAACATAATCCTGCAACCATTGGTGCATGTAATACCATGCTATGGGTGCAGCAATGGCAAAGGCAATTGCAATGAGTATGATAAATTCTTTCGAAAACAAATAAACGATATTGCCCGCGGTAGCACCAAGTACTTTACGAATACCAACTTCCTTTATCCGCTGCACGGCCATAAATGAAGCTAAACCATATAAGCCAAGACAGCTAAGGAATATGGCGATCGCGGCAAAAATTTTGTATAAAGCTGATAACTGATTTTCCTGTTTGTAAAAACTTCCAATCTTCTCATCCAAAAACTTGTATTCATAAACAAAATCGGGGAATGTTTTGTCAAATATTTTTTTAACAGATTGCATGGTAGAAGACATGTTTGTGGTCGCCAGTTTTATCCCGACCTGGTTGTACATGGCAACGTCGGTGGTGATGAGCAACGGCGCCAGATCATTGCGGAAAGACCGGTTATTAAAATCCTTCAATACACCAACAACGGTTCCTTTGATCTGATCATGCCAGGTGGTCATCGGCTTGTTCAATATGTCTTCGGCTCTTTTCAACCCCAAACTTTTCACCAGGGACTCGTTCACTAAAAATTCTCCTGTGGTATCAGACGGGTACATATTTCTGCCGGCTATCAGCGGTAATTTATAAGTGGGCACATATCCGTCGTCGGCAAATTTGGTAATAACCTGGAAGTCTGTCTGTTTTACTGCATGGTTATATTTGATGATGCTCCACAGATCAGTACCATTTTCAACCGGGGTGTTGGAGCTGTATGTTACTGCCTGCACGCCGTTTACGGACATCAACTGTTTCTTTAAATAACCCAGCCTGCTGATACGGAGACTATCCACACGAAAAGGAACATTGATGATGGCGTCTTTATCAAAGCCCAGCGGTTGGTTCATAAAATAATCCATTTGCTTTACGATGATGAGCGTCCCGATGATGAGTGCCTGTGCAATGATGAATTGAAATACGACTAACCCCCGCCTTAATGAAATTCCTTGTGTATTTGATGTGAGCTTACTCTTTAACGCATTAACAGGATTGAAACGTGATAAAACAATAGAAGGATAAAAGCCGGCGAGCGCGGTTACGACAATGGTTACCGCCAGGAGAAATAAGATGATTGCAGGATCGCTGAGTATGTTGAATACAAGCGAAAGTTCTAAAAGCCGGCCCACAGAAGGCAATGCAAAAATTGTAATAAAGCTTGCAAGTGTTACAGCACTTATAACGATCAAAAATGTTTCGACAATGAACTGGATCTGCAATTGGGATTTGCTGCTCCCCAAAACTTTTCTTACGCCAACCTCCTTGGCGCGGTTAACGGCCTGCGCAGTGGAGAGGTTGACAAAGTTTACGCAGGCAATCAATAAGATGAATGCGGCAATGAGCCACAATACATTAAGTAGCTGATGACTGATGGTTTGGTTGCTGTAATTACCAACCCGGGTGTCATAATGCACCGCATTTAATGCCTGTATAAAATGCCTGTCGGTATTGCCCGGCGATTCCACCTTGTGGGAGTAAGCTCTTAATTGCTGGTTGAAATTGTCGGTAGAAGTGTTCGGCGGCAACAGGATATAGCAACCAAAACCGGCTACATTGCCATCCCAATCGGTGGACTTTGACAAATAATCCCCGGTGAAACCTGTTCCATAGGACACAACAACTTTCAGCTGGAAATCCGAATTTGCCGGTATAGTGGCCAAAATGCCTGAAACTTTCAATACGTCGACGCCGTGTTCGAACATATAGCCGCCCATTTGCAGTTTAATGGTTCTTCCTATGGCTGTTTTCCAGTCGCCGAAATATTTTTCCGCAATCTCTTTGGTAAGCAATACGTTATTCGGATCTTTTAGTGAAGCATACGAACCTGCAAGCAGGGGGAAATCGAATATTTTAAAGAACGAAGGGTCCATGTAAAATACACCGTGTTGTTCTTTAAAATCTTTTTCCGTATTCCCATTATTATCAACGATCAGCAACTGATCATCATGGCTGGCAAATATCGGGGCTACCTGTTCTATTTGGGGAAAAGACGTTTTCAATCCTACAGGCATTGGAAAAGGAATGGCTGTCTTGTAAGAAATACTTCCTCCGTTTTCGTACTTAAATTCGGTCAGCATACGATAGGTGCGGTCTTTCTTTGCGTGAAAAGTATCGAAGCTGGTTTGAAATTGTATGATGATAAAGATCACCATACAAACCGCAATACCAACGGCCAGACCGGTAATATTAATAGCGGCATAACCTTTATTGCGCATTAGGTTGCGCCGTGCTATTTTGAAATAGTTTTTAAACATAATGTTGCGATTTAATTTCTCCAGAGACCACTTCGGCGTGGTTTCATGGTGTGAAATTACCGTCGCAGAGCGGGGCTGACTGCCCAAGTTATAGGATGGCTGCTCTTTTTTCAGTTCGTTTTTATATTCCAGCGGGCTTTTCCCGGTCATTTGCTTGAAAATGCGGTTAAAAGTGCTTTGGGAGTTAAAACCCGAGTCGTACCCAATGCCCAGCAGAGTGATATGATCATAAGCTGAATCCTGCATTTTACGGATAGCCTCCTGAACGCGATATTCATTGATGAAATCATTGAAGTTTTTTTTGAGCACGGTATTGAGTATCCGGGATAATTCATGGGTAGTCAGCTCAAACTTTTCAGCAAGTGAACTCAGACTTAATTCCGGGTCCTCATAATAGCGTTTTTCTTTAACAACCTTCTTCAGCCATATACCTTTTCGCTTTAGCTCTGCAGGCAGTAATGGCTTTAAGACCGGTAGTGTATCTGCCTGCACGCCAACTTCCGGCCTTAAAAAGGCCACGACTGCCATCCAGAGGGTCATTGCTGCTAAAAGAAGATACAAAGGATAATAAGCGTGTATGCCTGGTTGGTCATGGTAATACAAATAATCTATGACTGTATAAGGCACCCACAATAGCCATAACAAGCTGAAACCTACCAGTAAACGATGCAACCACCGAAATTCGTACCGGCACCGGTCACCCCCGTTAAATTTCAGGCGCAGGTAAAAACGTTCTATCAGCCTATGAGATGCGTACAAGTAGGTGCTGACCGACATAAACGCCAGCAATTGCAATATAGGATTCAACTGCTGAAAGGTCAGCGTGTTATAAGTAGCTGCACCTGTCATTACACTTTCCTTAACCTCCAATAGGTGGGCGCCGAGTTCAAGCAACAGCGGACTGAAATGCAACAGATCCTTAGGACGGAATTTATATACCGGACGGATTATTTTGAGCACATAAAAAAAAATAAGGGGCCCAGGCGCAAGCGAAAATTGTAGCGGCAGCCGACTCCAATTCGGAATGTAATTTGACAGCCCGATGTCGATACCCAATATCCGGGCTATCCACAAAACAACAACAGCCAATGCTATAGCCAAAAAACGGTTTGCCGGCCGGTTTGCTTTTGGGATGAACCATAAAAGCAGGATAAAAGTGAGGCCGATAAACAGCATCCCGAAGAACGCGGCGTCATAAAGGGTGATATGGAATGTATAGAATCTCAAGTTATTAAATTGGTACAATCAATGTTCCAAATTAATAAAATATTAACAGGCAGAATGTTAATGATAGGTTAAAATAAGGGGTGTAACAAAACCGGACGAAGTAATGTCCGGTTTTGACTTATTCATTTCTCAAATTCTCTTTGAAAGCAGCAGCTCACTCTGAGCGAAGGCTCTTCACCGGATTGACAAGTGCGGCCCTTAGTGTTTGAAAGCTGACAGTCAATAAAGAGATAATTAAGGCGCTTGTCCCTGCAGCAGCAAATATCCACCAGGATAATTCTGTTTTGTATTGATAATTCATAAGCCATTTATCCATCCCCAAATAAGCCAGGGGCGAGGCAATCAATAGTGCAATAATTACCAGTATGATAAATTCCCGCGAAAGCGTTGTGAACAACGTACCGACGCTTGCACCCAAAACTTTACGGATGCCGATTTCTTTGACCCTTTGTTCGGCGGTAAACATGGCCAACCCTAACAACCCAAGACAGGAAATAAATATGGCCAGTAAGGCAAATGCGTTTGACAACTTCCCAACAACCTGTTCGTTTTGATACAGGTTTTTATATTCATCGTCGGAGAAAGTATAGTTAAACGGAAAGTTCGGGTTTAATTCTTTGCAAATACTTTCAAGGCTTGCCAGCGCTTGTTTGGTTTGGCCGGGTTTGGTACGGATCAGAATTCTTCCATATTGGTCTTTTTCGCCAAACCGTATGATCAGCGGTTTAATCTGTTCGTGCAGAGAATTGAAGTGGAAATCTTTTATTACGCCGATGATGGTGCCTTTTTTGCCCCAAAAAGTTAGCGGCTTACCAACCGGATCTTTGTAAGCGATGCGGTTAAGTGCAGCCTCATTGATTAAATAACCAACTGAGTCAGTCGTGAAGACCTTTGAGTAATCATGCCCGGCAAGCATTTTTAGTTTCATCGTTTTCACAAAGTCATATCCTGCCGAGGCCTGAGTAAACTGAATGTTATCATCGGGGTTTTTTCCTATCCAGTCAACGCCACCGGTTCCGTTTTCAATATTTGTAGGATCGGAACTTATTTTGGTGATGTATTGTATCCCGGGCTTTCTTAATGCTTCATTTTTCAGTATGTCATATTTTGTGGCCAGGTCGCCGTCCAACGGGACATAAATCAAATTTTCGCGGTCATAACCTAAATTTTTTGATTGTATAAAATTTACCTGTTTTGAAATAATGATCGTACTGATAATCAAAACTATCGATAACACAAACTGAAATATTACCAACCCCTTACGCAATAAGGTTACGCCTGGCCCCAACCTGATCGTTCCTTTAAGTACTTTAACCGGGTTAAATGATGATAGAAATAGTGCAGGGTAACTACCCGAAATGAGGCCGGTAATTATGGTAATGATAAGTAGCCTCGTCCAAAAGGCAGGGTCAGTAAATGGAAGGTCAATTTGTTTCTGGGTTACCTGGTTGAAAACCGGGAGCAACAATACCAACAGCAGCAACGAAAAAGCAACCGAAATAATAGTAATCAACATAGATTCGCCAATAAATTGCTTTATTAAAACCGAACGTGCGGCTCCAATAACCTTGCGTACGCCAATTTCCTTAGCCCGCTTTACTGAGCGCGCAGTACTGAGGTTCATGAAATTAATGCAGGCAATCAACAAAATAAATACAGCCACGATACTAAAAATATTTACATATTCAATACGGCCGCCATCAATTTTATCTCCGGTGAAACTACCATGCAGGTACATCTCGTTATAAGGCTGTAGCCCTAAGTCAACCGTACGGACGCCCTTTTTCTGCCTTTTATCATAGGCATCTAAAAAATGAGTTATCTTTTTTTCTACCAAAGCCGGATTTGCGTCAGCCCGCAGCATAATAAAAGTCCTGGGCCCTGAATTTCCCCAGTCTTCTGTCCAACCACTATTTTCATCCAAAAACTCCTGCCAATTAATTAAATAGTCAAATTTTTGCGAGGCTGTTTTCGGGAGGTTCTCAAATACCGCCGATACGATAAAACTTTTTTTGTTTTCGAAACGGATGCTTTTGCCGATAGCGGCCTGTGGGCTGCCATAAAACTCATCGGCCATTTTGTGTGATATTGCAATGCTGGCGGTAGTATTTAAAGAGGTTTGGGCAGATCCTTGTAAAAGAGGACTATCAAACATTTTAAAGTAATCTGCCCCGGCAAAGAACCCGTTAAGTTTTACTATTTTCTCGCCAACCTGGAAGGTATTTTGGTCGCCCCAATCCAGTTGAGTGGCATACTGCACATCGGGGATAACTTTTTTCAGTTCATCGGCCAAATGCGCTGGTGTACCGTATCCGGCCTGGTCCTTATGGTCACGATGCGAGCGTTCATACACACCATATATCCGTGGGCCATTTTTATGCCAGGCATCCATTTCGATCTCATTCTGCACCCAGAGTAAAATAAGCAGGCTGCAGGCAATACCTACTGCCAATCCTGAAATATTGATCAGCGAATGCGCCTTATTCCGGATAATGTTGCGCGATGCAATTTTCAAATAGTTTCTAAACATAGTACTGCGTTTTAATTTTTCGGGTGCCCAATTTGGCAGGCTTCCTGAACGCAATATTACCGGCCGTATTCGTGACGGACTGGCCAACTTATCAATTGGCAACTCTTTTTTTAAGCAGTTCTTGTATTCCACCGGGGTTTTGCCGGTCATCTCTTTGAAAACCCGGTTGAAGGTTCTTTGGGAATTAAACCCCGACTCGTAAGCAATACCCAGCAGCGTGAGCTGGTCGTAAACCGGGTCCTGCATTTTCCGGGCAACTTCACGAACCCGGAATTCATTAATAAAATCGTTGAAGTTTTTTTCCAGTCCCAGGTTAATGATCCGGGACAAATCATGCGGGTGTACCATTAGTTTCACCGCCAGTGTGGCCAATGTCAGTTCGGCATCTTCATAGAGGCGGTTTGCCGCCACGGCTTCCTTTAGTCTCCGGCCTTTCTCCCTTGCATCCGATCTATCCGTTATTGGCATGGTTAGTTGGATATCGTTATCCGGTTTCAGCATCGCTTCCACGGCCATTCCAATCAGTACAATGGCAACACCCAGGCAAAAAGTTTCATTAAACACCGATAACAGGCAAAACAAACCGAGCAAGAG
>Ga0307510_10003825_pt1 | contig 17631 bp, 12 predicted proteins | sample 12_EM_MG_FD_207224 | JGI IMG/M metagenome (GOLD analysis project Ga0307510, IMG submission 207224) | Populus trichocarpa ectomycorrhiza microbial communities from riparian zone in the Pacific Northwest, United States - 12_EM | ecosystem: Host-associated > Plants > Roots > Unclassified | place...
TGAGCCATAATGTGATGTTGAGCTGTCAGGCACTCAGTAGGAGTGCCCAGGTTGTGAGCCCGCGAACATCCTGGGTTGCGGCCGCACGCCGCAACCTTGGCACGAGTAACTTCTCAAAATATTTTTTTGTCCTGCATCCTCGGACAAATAGGTATGATACTATAGAATTAGGAGCGAAATAGCTCGTAATTTCGGCTTCCTGGTGACAAATATTTGCGTCCTCCGCGACTCTCAATGGCGATTGGCTCCATTATAATTATTCCCTCCTTAATCTTTCTCTTCTATTTTCTCGTAGTCATTAGTTCCTCCTTATTGACCATTTTATCCCTGCCACACTATAGCTGATTACATCATGACTGTATGATACATGTGGAGGGGGCACAGATAAGAGTTTTGGTGATTCGGATTGGGTGTACGGGCGTGGGTTCGGTTCAGAGCGGGAATGGAAACTGATGCTGTGAGCCCTGTTTTGAGGTGGGAGCATCGCCCAAGATGTAAAATTTCATCTTTTTATAAAATTCTGCCACCTTTTTTTCTGTCTCACTTACAATTACGATACAACATCGTTTTATCTCCTATCATTCGACTACTCTTTTATTCTGCACTATCACATAGGAGGAGGCTTCTGGGAATCTACTAAATTAACAAATCCTATATTTTTTCTCTTCCGTCCTAACAGCTAACTTTAAACCTAGGAACAACCAAGCTTTCCGTGAAAGCTAGGTGGTAGATAAGAATCAATGGAGGAATAAAGAAATAGCGCAAAACGGGAATCAATATATAACTCTAACTTAATTGAAAATACCAAGAGAAGCTTCCCATCAGATCTCAGTACTGCCAAGGGCTGAGGTTTATCGGGCCAAGTGATAGCGACACACTGCTTGCAGCTCTCTCACAACCCAGCGATGACTGGGGTAGCGTAGGTAACGGCGCGGAGCTTAGGAGGAAAGCACGTAAGTGGTGGTTGTGGTATGTGTGATGATCGATGATACAATACAGGAAGTTCTCTACTCTACTGGTAGCTTAGACTAGGTACAGAAAGAGAGCGCACAAACGCACTAAACGGGAAAAACCCACACAATGGGAAAAACCCACAAGTGGCAGTCACGACCCTAAACCGGTCGTACCCCAAACTAACTATCATACCCTAACAACTATGGGATTCCAGCTATCACAGAGACCTTAGACCTGCTGCAAAATGAAATTGTTTCCAACCTTACGGAGGCCTAGAAGAGCCTACGCTATAAGTTATGCTGGTACTGCGCTTTATGGGGCGTTTAGTTGAATTCATGCGCCTTATGTCATGTACCGCCGGTATATTAAACACATTCTGGCCTGGCTTGGGGCATGTGGTACTTCATGTTTGTTGGCCTTGGGGTAATCAATCACACTAGGGATACCCTTGGCTAGGTGAGAAATCTTATCCCAGGCTATCCTAACTATAGTAGCCGCAATTTCAAACTCCCCAATGCCCACCAAAGTCAATTCTAATAGTAACGGGCCGGTATTAGAAGGAGAAGGTAAGAGAGAAAAAGAGGACACGAAAAGCCACCAGACTAGCGAATAGGGGTTTTCTTTCTTTCTCTCCCAAAATATTAAGAATATTGACTAAGAAGCTAATATACAATGAGTAAGGAAACAAAAGTAATAATCAAACCGGGTTGGTGCTCGGCGGGCCGAGGTCCTGGTAGGAGTAAAGGGCACCTACTTTCCTCGTACGAACTCCATTCTCTTAGAGTATCGGAGATAACGAAATGGGAGCGGGGTATGCTCTAGGAAGAAACGTATGAGAAAAATAAGTAGAGAAAGAAAATCATCAAGCGCTAACCAGGAGTGGGGGTTGTATAAACACTATGCTTTGCAGTTCAGGAAAGTAAAAGGAGGCGGTGATATAATTCAAAAATGACTATAGGTGGATAACTGGGATGCTAGCGAGCAAATAAGGGAAAGGCAAACGGGGGGGGGGGCAAGAAATGTTAGGTCGAGCGTGCGCTTTAGGAGCACAACAGTGTAGTGATGCGTGGGGGGGGGGGTCTTTGGGAGGAGCTTTTTCCGTGAATATCAAGATCTCCGGACTCTTTTGGAAGGGTGCTGAGATGGCTGGGAGGGATCGGCCGGCAAGGGGTCTGCCGGGTTATCGCGGCCCATCGACGGAGGAGCCGAGCCATGATCTTCCAATCCCCGCTTTACAACTCCTTTATGATTCTCGGGAGTCGGTGTAGGTGTTGTTTGGCCGGTGGGATCGGTCATAACGATGTTCTGGCTACCGCTGCACTGTTGCGAGAGCTTTTCTTCTATACTAATGGGTCCGCGTCCCGCAGCTAATGAGAGAGATGTTGGACAGCTGGCATCTACAGTGCCGGGAGCAACATCCTCCTTTTCCAAAAGCATTTTGACTATGTCCCTATGTCGATTTCTAGCGGCCCAGAAGAAAGGCGTTCGGCCATCATTATCAGCAATGCTCGGAATGACATCCCCCCTTTCCAATAGCATCTTAACAATCTCAGCATGCCCGTTCCCGGCTGCCCACAAGAGAGGTGTTCGGCCGTGTTTATCTACAGCGTTAGGAGTGATATCTTCCCGCTCCAAGAGCATCTTTACAATATCCCTATGCCCATTCCCGGCTGCCCACAAGAGTGGCGTTTGACCCTCTCTAGCCGCAGTGTTGGGGGTGACATCGCCTCGTTCTAAAAGCTTCTTCACAACACCTGCACGCCCGTTCCCAGCTCCCCACAAGAGAGGTGTTTGACCGTCTTCATCTGCAGTGTTGGGAATGACATCTCCCCGTCCCAAAAGCATCTTGACAATTTTCTCATGTCCATTCCCAGCTGCCCACAAGAGTGGTGTTCGACCATCTTTGTCCGCAGTGTCGGGCATGACATCTTCCCGTTCCAGAAGCTCCTTCACGGCGCCCCCATGCCCGTTTACAACAGCCCAGGAGAGCGGCGTTCGACCGTCTTTATCCATTGAGTTAGGAATAACACCCCCCTGTTCCAATAGTATCTTCACGATGCCCGCATGCCCAAACTCGGCTGCCCAGGAGAGGGGCGTTCGGCCGTGCTTATCAGTAGTGTCGGGAGGGACACCCCCCTGTTCTAAAAGAGCTCTCACAATGCTCTCATGCCCTTTCGCAGTTGCCCAGAAAAGGGGTGTTCGGCCTTCACTATCTGCAGTCTCGGGAGAGACATCCTGCCGCTCCAAAAGCATGTTGACAATGCCCTCATGCCGACTTGCAACTGCCCAGGCGAGTGGTGTTCGGCCCTCTTTATCCGCTGTGTCGGGAGTGACATCTCCCCGTTCTAAAAGGTTCTGTACGACACCCCCATTTCCAACCTCAGCTGCCCACGAGAGAGGTGTTCGACCATCCTTATCAGCAGTGTCCGGTGTGGCATCCTCCCGCTCCAAAAGTACCCTCACGACATCCTCACTCCCAACGCTGGCTGCCCAGGAGAGGGGTGTTCGACCGTCTCTATCAGCGGTATCAGGAGTGACATCTCCCTGTTCCAAAAGCATTCCCACGACGTCCTCATACCCATTTTCTGCTGCCCACGAGAGAGGGGTCCGACCATCTTTTCCTGAAAGGTCCGGGGCGATGCCCTCCTGGTGCAAAAGCATCTTCACGGCTTCCTCACTCCCACAGCCCGCTGCCCACGAGAGAGGTGTTCGACCGTCCTTATCGGCAGTGTTGAGAGAGACACCCTCTCGTCCCAAAAGCATTTCCATGACCTCCTCATACCCATTTTCAGCTGCCCACGAGAGGGGTGTTCGACCGCCTTTATCAGCGGTGTCGGGGGTAACGCCCTCCTGTTCCAAAAGGGTTTTCACAACATCCTCATACCCATTTTCAGCTGCCCAAGAGAGAGGTGTTCGGCCGTCTTTATCCGCAGTGTTAGGAGTAGCATCCTCCCGTTCCAAAAGCACTCTCATAATGCGATCATACCCTTTCCCAGCTGCCCACAAAAATGGTGTTCGACCGTCTTTATCCGTAGTGCCCGGCGAGACATCCTCCCGATCCAAAAGCATCTGCACGATGCCTTCATGCTGGTTTATAATTGCCCAAACGAGCGGCGTTCGATCGTCCTTATCCGTAGTTTCGGGAGCGACATCCTCTCGTTCCAGTAGCATCTTCACAAGATCCTCATGCCCATTTACCACCGCCCACCAGAGAGGTGTTCGACCGCTTTCATTGCCAGTATTAGGTGCGACATCTTCCCTCCCCAAAAGCATCTTCGCCACATCCCCATGCCCATTCCCAGCTGCCCACGAGAGAGGTGTTCGACCGCTTTGATCGGGAGTGTCGGGAGTAATACCTTCCCTTTCTAAAAGTATCTTGACCAAATCCCCATGCCCTTTCCTAGCAGCCCACGAAATTGCTGTATTACCCCCAGCATCAGTTGCATCAAGATCCCATTCCTTCATCTCTAATAACTCAACTGCCGTCTCCACAATCCCAAGATATGCGGCGCCATGAAGCCCAGTAAACCCTTCGGGGTTACCCTGATGAAGTTCCCTGTCCCAGTTTTCACGGCTGCTCGATAGGAGTATCGTAGAGGATACATGTTTATCAAACCCGTCAAGAAGTCTCAGCGCAAGCGCGTTAACACTGTCTGTCATTTCCTTTCGGGAATGTATTCCCCAATAACAAGACGCGTATTCAAGTAACGGCGCAGCTGGCCGGGACCAACCAAGGATACGTGAAAGGTCTCTGATGCACTGAAAATTGAGGTATGTTAAACAAACCTCGGCAATCATGGAGTGAGGGCTTTGAAACAGGCTGGTATTATCAGATAGATACTGTTGAAGGGTGTAGTGGACAAGGCGTATGGTGGACAAGGACGCTTCAGTTGTTACGAGCCCCAAAGAGCACTCTAGTACTGTTTCTATCGCAGGAACGTTCTGAGAATCCAGATCTGCAGACCCAACTTCTACCCCTAGGGCATGGCATAACTCGTGGGCGTTTAAGGGCCGCTCCGAATGTGATAGCCACATTAACACCTCCATGCCGAGCCTCGACTTGCTTCCCTTCTGGGCTTGTATTCGCGCCAGGGTCGCCGAGTACGCATCTCGAAGGCCATTCCCTTGAATCATCTGGTCGAGCTTCTTCTTTCGCTGGCTGATCGTAACCTCCTCCAGGACTGCGTCCATGTTAAGGGAAACAAGAAGAAATCTATATTCCGTTAGCGAAACGACCAATGAGGCCTGGATTGGCTAAAGCACTTGTTTCAACTCACATTTGGGAGATTTTTCCTGGAATTACTCTCATAATCTTAGCCCTCAAATCGCTGTCCATTGCGCTTGGTATTGTGTCTCTGTCTAATCTCGTCTGCAAATATCTCTCAATATCCCCAATCGTGGGGGTGACGGGTATCATGATCACCTCAGTAAAGTATCGTTTAATCTCGGCCTGAATGTGATGTCTCCCACTAAGAAATACCCGCGTAGTCGGTGAAGCCCTCACAATGTCTTGCAGTGACTCGAGAAGTTCTCGTCGATTGTTCGGAAGGCATTCATCTAAAGCATCGATACAGATGAACACTTCCCCTAGCGGTGCGATCGTCGTCTTCAGTATTTCCACCAAGTCTGGAAGCCGCACAGCCCGTCCTCCGATTCCGCTTTTTCCTTCTTGAAAAGCGTGTCGAACCGGCCCCGGGATTCCATCTCTCTCTAAGAGCTGCTTGAGGATCGCCCCCAACATGTTCGTCGTGGACTGCTCCTCCTGGGCAAGGTAATCGCAGTACAGGCCTGCGACAACGATATCTCTATTACAAACTTGATCGCACAACCAGTCAATAACTATGGAGCTAATATTGCTGGCAGTCAGTGATATGCACCCACCCTCAAGTGATTCCCCACCCACCTGATATGTGTCTTCCCAACTCCCGGATCGCCGTAGCAGAACAAAACAGCCTGCCTCGGCACTCCTTGGTTGCCGCTCCACTCTTGAAACTCGCTCCTTTCCAGAAGGGAACCCCCCACACCGTTTACCCGTTTGCTTTGCACCCATTGATGTCTGTGCCGAGGATCTAGTGGCGAGAGCCACTGCTTAATCTGGTTGTCTTCCTCGGCTGCCTGGCTCATGGTGATGGTTTTGCTGGTCACTGTGATAGCCTTATTGTAGCTATTCGTTATGTTCCCACAGCCGACATTACCTGAACCAAACAATTGCATATTCTTTATTTCTTCCATGACGTGTTTCGTGAATTCCTCGTTTCGCTGTGGATGTGGTTCCGCGATATTTAGGCTGCCAAACAGGTTTATGGCATTTCTAAGTTAGTGCTTGGGGGAGGATGGTTTTTTGACCGCTCCCTCCATAGCGCTGGCCAATTATTTCTTTGCCAAAGGAACACCACTAGAAAGAAGGCAGCTAGGGAGTGGGTAAACCCACCAGGGGGGGGCATGGCGAATTGTAGGGCGACATTGTGTCACGTGCCTGTGTGATACTACAGGTAGTCGAATGTAATTTTTTGCCCTTTGCGAACACGGCTGCTGTTGCATACCACTAAGAGCCAAAAGCTCTGGCCGATCATTTGCCTACATGCAATTGCAGCTGTGTTAACCAATAAGATATTACGAGCGCATTACGCCTATTCCCTGTGTCGAAGAGCTTCTTAAAACAACTGCTATTGCATACCACCGAGAACCAAGAAAAACTGCCGAATTTTCGCGGTCCAGATACCGTGGTAGCCCTTCTTGGAGCCCCTTGGATACTATGGGTATATTTACTTGTATGATATCAGCGCTACATACAAGTTTTAAGCCTCAGGAAGCAGCTCCAACCGTCACCTTGTTTACAAGCACTGATATGTCGATTGCTTTGGAGAACACCCCCGCCATTCCGACGGCCGCAAAATGAGAGGCCAATTAGCACCAAGAAGCGATAGCATTTGCATTTGCGTTTCCAAAGCTGAACTTAGCATACTTCCTATCAAATAGCCCCACCATCTGTGCAGTATGAATAAGTCTTTTTGCTCAGTCCCGTCCCCAGATTAAAGAGTGATTATAATTCCTCTAACCCCACTACCGTAGAAACTTGAATAGTTGAACAGTGTGCTACATATGTCGTTGGACTTTCCTCTCTCGGTAAGGTCAAGAAATTTTTATTTTTTTCTGTCTCAGAAGGGGGCTGCGTTCCTCCTGTGTTTTTTGCCCCGGTTCCAGAGAAGGAAATTCTGGACTTCATAGCACACTGTTCAATTATTCGAGTTTTTACGGTACTAATTCGACACTCAGGTGTCAACGGTAAGTAATAAATTATGTACCGAATTATGGCAGGGCTAGTATTTCCTTTAAGTGGCTAAGGAGACTGTCCGACAGGCCCATGAGAACACGTAGAGGTTTGAAGCCAACGGAGTAGTTTACCTTTCCCCACCCTCCTATGTCCAGACTAGTGTTGTTCACGAGCCGGCTCGAGCCGAGTCCAGACCTGGGCTCGAGCCGCCAAGAGACTCGAGTCCGCTCGTGGACCCCTGTTCGAGCCGCCAAGAGGCCGGTTGCCAAGAGACTCGAGCCGGCTCGTGGCACCCCCGGGCTCGAAGGGCTCGAGCCAGGCTCGGCTCGAGTCTGGCACGAGTCCGCTTGGCTCGTGCACAACACTACAATCCACCCATCGGGTTCCCTGTGGTTCCGAGACTCTTGGAAGCACTAACTGGGGGCTGCTGAGAAGGGGCTAGTTGGCTGGAGGGAAGGCGAGCAGAATTCATTTTAGACTTCTATATGTCGGTTTGATATAAATAATGGGAAAATAGGCAACCGTCTATCTCCTAGACCTATGTTACTCGATCCTGTTATTTGTAGCATTTTCTAGCTAAATCGTATGTGTTGTCTACTACGATTTCCCTCAACGGGAGGTCCAATGCAATTGCCCTTGCTTATGCAGACACTCTTGCCCTGGTCTCCAAAACTTGAATCAAGACCTTGTCTAAGCGGTTCCTCCATATCACCGATTTCTAACCGAGCATTGGCTAGTCAGTTCACCAATCTTGTCACTTTTTCTCTTCCCTCGGGGTCACTGCAGGGGTTGCCCTCACATAACCCAGCTCCTATCCTATTTTTTCCCATCACACTCGGACATCGCGTGTTGAAGTATAGGGTCTGTGGAGCCCACTTCACATATCAAAAATGAGTAAACCAACCATTCATAAATGAAAGACCCATTAGAAATAGTAAAATACGCATGCTGTGCTTGGCTCCCATTTCACCGGAGCCTCATTAATAGTAACAAGACAAGAACATAAAAGTTGGCACATCTTGTTTGAATCTATATGCTATCCTTCGCGCTCTGGAATTCCTTTGCCGCATTCAAAAGTAGCCATGCAAAATCTGAAGAATTATATACACCAAAACATGAAGTAGATCTTCTTGTGTTGAAGATGAACACATGGTGGTCCGTAGGGCTTTTCCGGTCTAGTTCGCAATATTTAGCTTGGCTAGTTATACAAATCTCTGCTATAACGTTGTTAACCTCCGCGATGGGTCCTGTCCAGAAAACTGCTCGCTTATTGCATCTAGCTTTGACGATCTCCTCATCCCATAGATTGCCCCTTTTGCGTACTGCACATGGCACCAACATCTCTTCGTACACAACTAAGGTGATGCGGTACTATCCCATATTGCGATAGGGGCTTGTCTACCGGGTAGCAAAGTTGAAGGTAGTTGCTCGGATTCATGTCACATCACTCGTATACCCGGCTCAAGGACTATCCTCCAACAAGCATTATGCCCCTTGAACCACCGAGCTAAGCTACTATAATCCCAGCCCAACCTTGCACTTTCTTCTCGCTGGGCATGGCTCTTCTAATTATGTACCATAAGGCTTATCAAAAAGCGCGATCAGACAATCAATAGCTCATCTAACCAAGTTTCTCTTTTGCTTGCCCTTATTCTCCACCGGGCCACAATAACCCATCGTTGCTAAGTCGGGCAGAAGAAAAACAAGAGAAAAAACGGAACAAAAAAGAAAGAGATACACCTGTCGAGCGAGGGTCTTCTCGCTTGCCAGAGAGTAAAATATTCTGACTAGCGGGGCCACCATTCTTAAATCGTTTTAGAGTTCTACTTAGAGTACTCGGGTACAGTATTCGTCCTTGCAGAATCTAGGAGTTTGGAGATCTCTTTGCAAAGATGCTTGATGCCAAGGGAAAATGAGCGGGACTGACAGCGACACTTGCAGTGCTTAGGGATGCACGGGAGAGCTGCCCGTAGCGTGGTGGAACTCCGCATTGCAGTATGCTAGCTGTTATTATATTGCAGTGTAGTGCGCCGTAAGCGCTCGCCAAATCCACCACTGGAACAATATGATAAGAGAGACCACTAGGGCAAGCAGACTCTGCGCTACAATAGGGACTTGGAAATTATTGAAGAAAACAGCACTCGGGGTGTGATAATATGATTACTACACAACTAGTTGCTTTGACCAAAAAAATCCTTCAGAGGGGCCGTCTAGCCATGGGGTTAATCGTGTTAATAGTTTGGAATTTTAATTCAGCGCTGGGGTAAGAATATCTATGGTAAACTAGAAGGAGGGCCTTCAGGGAGACTTGATGTGATTCACTTTCAGGAAAAGTAGGCGGCTTGGCATGGTCGAACATACTCTGTGCTCACTTGAGAATAGAGATGTCTGTATCGGGCTGCCCGCAACCCCTCGCCCTTGGGGTTTCCGAGTTTATACTGTACTAAGACGTGATGACGCTTGCAAAACAGACTGCCATATTGTTGTATAGGCCTGTGGTAAAAGTTCTGGCTCCCCCCTAGTACTCGTAATTTTCTGACGTTTGCGAACACAACTGCTATGGCATATGGGCGAAAAATTGCCCGGAGCCTCAAGATTTTGGTGGTATGCAATAGCAGTCGTGTTTGCAAACGTCAGAAAATCACGAGTACAGTACCATGACAAAATTTTACAGCGGATGCATCATAGCCCGCGTGCATAGTACAAGTACTAGGACGGGTGCTAGAAAATTTAGCATGCCGCCGTGATGTGTAGCACCAAATTCTGAGACTCTGGGCAACTTTTGGCAGCCGGCAGTAGATCCTTCAATCGTCGAGAGGCTGATGCTGACTCAGCAGTGGGTGATGGAACACTGTTTTAGTAGGAGCCGCATCGTCCTGTCTGCAACTCGGTTAGTGAATTAAATAGGATCCCCGGATACCGGTATTGCGATTGTCCCCCCCAGCGTCGCAGTGTCATATCTACGACCAACACTTCGGACAAACTATCCCGGACTGCACAGCATTATTCGCACTCGATTAACGCCGGCGATGTCAACTGCAAAGTCGTGGCCGATTACTGTAGAGCCCGGAAATTATGCAGTGGCTCTCACTACAGGATGCCCGAGGGGGCTCTGGACACCCGCACCGATGCAAACGAGACCTGGCAGCCGAGAAGGGGCGAAGGCAGAATCCCGAAAGACCCCCCACAATTCGAACACCCCTAGCATGGTCTTCAGGACTTACCATGGTCGAGCCATCCTCCTCCGTTACTCGCCTTGACTACCCCGGCCCATAAGAATACCCGTCCGATAATCCGAGCCTCTTCCAAAATCCGCACTCGATGATAGCAGAGATTTGCTTGACGCTCCTCAATTCTCAGCGCTTCCAGGAAATTTGACTGACTCTTAGTTCGGCCCCATCGGTAGTCCCCTCACTATTGTGAATCGCCCGTACTCACCCCGTTTGTCACCGGACGTCGTACCCTCTTAGAAGGTACTAGAAGGATGTCGGAGAGCTCTCCGTGGAACCATCGGCGACTCGGTGAATAATGCGAGAGGTGGGGCCGAAGGTTCACCCACTGGGGGAAGCGGAGAAGGAGAAGCGGTGACGGAGAGGAAGTTGGGAGGTAATGGAGATGGCGCGAGATATGGCGGAAATGGTGTGATCGTACTCAGGAGACTCCCGGAAGAGTCTCCAGCATCTTTTGTACTTAAGGGCGCCGTCCACCCGTAGTTGTTGGGGCTGTAGGTCACCGACATATTAGTCTTGCTTTGATATCTTTTGTTCTATCACATACCCCTTTGTCAATCGCTGCCCATTTCTCCCCAGATTTTGTTACTCACTGGATATGCTCCTAGGTAGTGGAGAAATCAAATAAAGGAGAAGGTGGAGGGCACGAGTCCGCTTGAACCAGGGCTTCAGAGTGAATTCGGGCAACATATATCCTATAGCTCGAGACAATGAAATCCCGCCCTCCACCCGATGCCGTTGGAAAACCTGAGCATTCTAGGTTATCAGCATTCGGGTGAAGAACTTCAAAAAATAAGCCCTATTGAAATTTGGTAGAGGATTTTTTTCCCGAAGACTTTAATGGTTTTTTTCTTGGTTTTCCTCTTGTTCGGGAGCTTGTAATCATTGATTAAAATTGTGTTTCAGGGAGCTATTTTACAAAAAGATGCGCAAGAATTTCAATTCTGACTTAAACTATAGGAGCTTTCTACATAACCTTGGCGAAAGTAGAAGCCATAGACTTGTTCTGATTAGTTGTTTAGATAATTTTACAAGAGGAAACTGTATCATAGGTTCTGAAAAAAGAGGCTATTCTCAATTTCTCAAGAGCTTTGATTTTTATTGTCGGGAATCATATCAGTTGCTCTTGCTACGGAACCTTATCATGGGGGTAGGCATTCGTGGGAGCTAGGGTTTCATGAGAGGGATGGCTCTAAGGGGTTTGCGGTGCTGTATGAGGCGGTATTTTTCCGGGTAGTGGAGATAATTTTCGCGTTGTTGGCGGTGAAGGAATGGGATATTGACGTAACAGGTGATACTGGTGTCGTGGAACGGCGCTCCCGTACGCGGCCGTAGGCGATCATGAGGGAGTAGTAAAGTTGCTATGGGAACAAGAGGGTGTCAATATCAACACTGTAGACACTGACTTTGGCGGAGGGCCACTCATGTGGGCTGCATGTTTCTGTTTGGGTATTAGGATATCGATCCTAATATACCAGACATTACCGAAAAAAACACCTCTCAAATAAGCTGCCTCCTGTAGACATACAAGAGCTGTGGAGCCACTCTCTGTTGGAAACTATGCAATGCTACTCGGGATGCTCTCATGATAGTTCTTTTGTGGTTCGGATCGCTTCTGGGAACGCGCTTTTGGCTTCGGGCATGTGTTTGTAGCTGCGGGAACACATTTTGGTTTGGATGCGCTTGTGCTTTCGGGAAAGCATTGCGGCTGTCGAAATGCGCTAGAATTTTGGAACAGTGCGGTGTCGGAAGCAAAGCACGAGCGCTGTGGGGGAAGCGCGAAAGTGTGGAAGTACGAAGGCTATGGGAATTTGTTTTCTTTTGTTAGCTCAGGAGTGAGCAAGGGGAAGGGGAGGCTCACATGGAATAGCATGCGCATGTGTGGCGGCTCTTACACTTGTAGAGGGATAGGAGATCTTTGTGGTTAATATATACTCCTGTCTTTACCTTGAGTTAGTGAATGGTCTCGCTGAACGAAGGGAACTTGCCCACGCGTCCTGAGTGTGCGATCGTTTTCTTCGTGCGTGAACTCTTGGCGTTTCTTTTTACCGTCGTTTTGTTGTCGTCGCCGTTGATCCACCTTTAAAACTCTCCGCGCCTGAACCTTCCCTTCCAGCCCCAGCAGATCTCGACCAAGTCCTAGAATTGACGGAGAGTGGAAGATCGATGAGGGAGCGGTGCAGTGGGAAGGAGCTGTGTGGCTGATGCTATCTGTGACGGGGGGGTGGTTCGGGAATCTCCGGGAGATGTGAAGCGAATATCTTGGGCGCCCGATCACGGAAGTAGCAGGGCCCTTGATGTCGGCAAGACGCTATGAACAAAGATGGACAGATATCTCAGACTTTCTGAAGACAAATATGTGTATATTAGGTAGCGACCCTAGTAGAGCTTGGTCAACAGGTTGAAAATAGGGAAGCGATAGGTATTTTTACCTCTGAACCTTTAAATTCGCTCTGTCGTGATGAATTCCGAGCAGATAAAAGCCACAGGTGCTAGATGAACTCGTTCCACCTCGGGGGCTAGCGCTCAGATTCTACATCCGAGTTGGAGAAACGAGGTGAAGGAATGAGAGTGATGGAATGAGTCACCCGTGAGTGTTCTTCTAATTGAGCGCTTATAGTACTGTACCGATGTATGGGCAGAGGGCTGCCCTACGGTACGGTAAGCAAAAGTCGCGTCAATATCCATTTACGAGGTGTGGAATTTACATGTGGATTGCAGGGTTTCCAAATTCGAGTGATAGTGAGTGAGTATTTTTTGGTGGTGGCAAAAAAGTAGGGACCGGTGACACGAGCACTTTCGGTGCGTTTTCTCGAGCAATACGCTGGGCAAGTGTTGGTATTACTAGTCCCCAAATAACCTTACGCTGGAATACAGTCATTCCCCCGCCAAAAAAGAAAGGAAAGTGGAATTGCCGGTAAGCCTTGAGCCACGACCACCCTCCCAAGAAGCCGGTGGGACAGCGCTAAGGAAGAGGTCCACCCCCGAGAAGTCCCTCAGAAGTTCATCCAATCTTTGACAGCAGCAAAGAAAAAAACTCGAAAACAAGATTGTGGTCATGGGAGCTAACTTAGGCTCGGGAACAAGGAACCCTTTTTTCTTCCCCAGTGCAGTAAAGTACTAGGGACCGTTATCCATCTGGCATTGTATCCGGACCCGATCCACCGGTATTCACGTAAGGCATCACGGTAATGGGAAGAAATGCAGCGGGCGAGAGCTATACTTGCACGAGGATTCCATCAATTATTGCCCACAAGAGAGCTCTCTTGGCTCCACTTCGTGAACGCACCCCCAGAAATTTGTTTTTACTTGTACGAGGACTTTAGAGATCTCCCGGCGCCCCGACAGGACCGCATTGTCCAGTCGAAAACCAAATTAAGCATATAGTCGGACCCGCTCGTCTGCGCATATCTCACCTCAGTTGAAGTTTGGATCCAGGTTTCTTGTTACCCGAGCCCTGCTGTTTGCAAGGGTAATTCAACCGAGTTTAGACACTAGTTTTGGAATTGCCACTGAGGGCCCATATGAATGATAGCGTTGAAGGCTGCTTTTCCTAAGAAGCCCTATCGTGAGTAAACCCCCCCGTCATTGCCAGAGCCGATGAGTTAGATTAATATCTTGAGGTCCGAGACCTCTACCATTTACGATTAAACTCATTATCTGCTCCACATGCTCTTACTTCTACTAAATTAACACTGGGTACTTACCTCCCAAGAAAAATCGAAACCACTCCATAGGAGTTTATAAGGTGTCCATACTATAGTTAATATATACCTTTTATGGATTGGTGGCTGCTCCTCCAAAATAGCTGTCTATCCTTGGCACTGAGACACTTGTACTCCATTCTGCAGCTGCAATGATTAATGATCCAGAGCTGGCCTTCACATTTTTAAATTTTTGCTTTATTTCTCTAGTATAAATATTTTAGTCCAGTAACCTCCTGGTGTGATTAGGGTACACTGGTGGGAGTGGGAGTAGGGGTAGCCACTATCAAGAGTGACTGGCTTTTCCAGGATTTGTGTGATAGAGATTGCATTGTGTGGGGAACACAACAGAACAGTATATAGTTTGAGTTGCATCCTTCTTCTGCATTGATAATGCATTGACAGTTTGAACAAACACCGCTGGGTTCCTCCTATACTCTCCTATGACCAGTTTTCCTACAATACTCACGGTACAGCAGCTTGAGTGGCTTTGTTGTGCTTCTATACTAGATAATCTTTGCTAGTAATACAAATGAAATTTTAGCAAAGATAGGTCTGCTATTTTCAAGATTTTACTAATACCTGGAGTAGAAAATCTCCACTGAAGAACAAATAATTCCTATATGGAGATGCTTGGTAAAGCTTAGGAGGTACAATATGCAAGTTGGCTTATATTCTGATATTGACTTGATACTTTCTAGCCTCATACAAATGAACATTTTGTAGGAAATGACCTTCTGCCTAGTCAGGCCACGTGTACAAAGGGTATATCAACAACGTCCCTGGATCTGAATTCAATAGGAAAATTGAGACTATGCATAAAAAGCGATGAAATTGGAGAATTTTCCAGGTATAGTGACAGAAATTTTGTGAAATTGCGTGCTGATAAAGGAGTTGTGTTCTTTGACAATATAAGCAATCTGACAGTTTTAGATTTGGTATTTGGAAGATTGATATTATTCTTCCAGCTTTACTTGTTTGGCAAGTCCCTCACTCTTAGTATGCTTGAACAATTCCATGGTATCCAATACAGAGATCAATATCAGGAACTCTTCAAGGTTTGTTGTACTAAGTGAATTGCTATTGTTATGGAGTACTGATAGCTCATATGGTGTGATTAGGATCTAGATATCAGTATGAATGCGACATGGAATGAAATTTGACCAGGCCAAGACCTTCTGGTGAAATTCAACTTTGCTGAAGTAAGATGTACTCAAGACCTTAATATAGCATTCCAAAGGTTGTCTACTAATATGATTTGGAGCCTGAAAGAATTTTATCTGAACTACAATATATTTCATGGAATACCACTTGGGCAACCTAGGATGAAAAATATCAATAATAGTGATCTTATTTCAAGTGTGAGAAATCTGATTACAGATGTAAATCATATATGATTTGCAGCTAAGAGGACAAGAGATACTCAATACTGACTAGCTGAGAGTCACAAAGTAAGACATGAATCTTACCCATTACAGGTATGAAGAACCCAAACATTTCTTTCTATATCTAGCAGGGATAATCAAATATAAACCGATTTACTATACAAAGTTTTGATTTCAGTGTTTGGGCTCTATACAACAGCAATGCACATATAGTCATTTAGTTACTACTACTACTGGCAGGCTATGCTGACCAGCTCCAGATATTTCTCCTTGCTGATGAATATAGTACTGCATTCTCGAACAACACTATAGACCCAGACAATATCAAAGCCTGTTCAGAATCAACTGTATCCTTACTACTAAAAGATTTTTGGGCAACAGTGAAGCGAATGATAGATCTTGAATATAGGATATCAAAATATCTCATTACCTGAATTTCTCTACTATGATTAACTGATAATATGAGTGGATTTAATATTGCTGTCAATATGTTATTCAAAAAAGAGGTCACTGGACTTTATTGCCTGACATGAGCTAATGTGCAAGAAGGAATTTGCCAGTCCAAAATCAATGTTGTTACACATCTTCAAAGATGAATACAATTTTCTAATTGATACCAGTTCTGTCAGTATTGGAAGACTAAGCCAGTATTCAATACTGACACAACTCTAGAATACATTCAAGTAAGTGTTTCGCAGGATTGACTTCATTAATTCTTAAGTTACAAAAGGGCCTTGAGCTAAGTTCGGTCATGATCAGCAGACTTGACAAGTGATAATTCAATATAGCTAATTCACTAAACTCTGAGGGATCATAACTGTTCCTAGATATGTGTGCATCATGTCTTAGTGCTATAAACTACATTCAGTAGGCTCTAGCTCTGAGACCTAACAGAACATCTCAATGTCACTTAATAGCATATCCAAATTTCGTTTACTGTTTTAGTCTCCAGAATCTCCAAAGTAGAGGTCTCAGTTACATAGAAGACATAACCTTCTGCTGCTTGCTTTTCTACTCTGGTGCTTTGACTTTCAACAAAGAACAACTGCTCCAGTTTCTTACAATACCAAACCATATTATTTTTAAACACGTCGCAACCAGCCTTCTTCATCTCTATCACTTACTTCAATCTATGCAAAATGCAATTCAGTTGCTTGCTTTTCACCACAATATTTATTGCTCCTTGCAAGAGACTTAGCCTTTGCTGGTTTCGTTACATACGATATCAAACAGAGTAGATATTTGATGACTGAAGACCATCATCATGACAGCTTCCATATCACCATTCTAGAAAACCTTGGACTTGATTCTCAGGTAAAGTATCAAGTTACTAACATAAGTAGCATATGTAGTGTTCGTTACGGGGCCTCCGGGGCCCTGAAACCGGCGGGCCCCCGCCTCAATTCCCCGGTCAATGGCCCGGGCGGGGCTTTTTTTTCTTCAACCCCTGCCCCTGCCCCCGTCCAGGCCCCCGCCGCGTTCAATGCCCGGAACAGCCCCCGGTCAATGAATTTTCTCCGCCCAGGGCCCCACTTTTTCGTATATTTCCCTCTCGAACATTGCTCTTTTGATACATGATTGAGTAATTGCGTGAGCATATACACGTCCCTGGGATGAATGGACCGAACACCGCCGTGGTTACGGGAGCTGAAAGCCCTTTGCCAAGGAGCCCCGTGGTGTTCGGTCCATTCATGCCAGGTACGTGTACCAAAAACCACATACCTCAAAGTATATACGGGCATTTATTTGCATGGAATGATTCATACAATATGAACCGGAATAATTCACAACACCGATTGGACGTCCGAGTTGCCTAGTCTAGTAACGTATATTGTCTCAGCATGCCATACCCCTAATTCATAAGCCCAATTCATACACTCTATTCACAGGTTCAAATCATATGCCCAATTCATAAGCCTTATTCATCCGCTGGTGCCATATGCCTAAATCATACACCCAAGCCATACGCTCAAATCATACGCCCAAACCATACACCGAAACCAGACGCCCAAATCATACGCTCACATCATACACCCAAACCATATACACAAACCATACGCCCAAATCATACGCTCAAATCATAC
>Ga0307510_10003826_pt1 | contig 17626 bp, 11 predicted proteins | sample 12_EM_MG_FD_207224 | JGI IMG/M metagenome (GOLD analysis project Ga0307510, IMG submission 207224) | Populus trichocarpa ectomycorrhiza microbial communities from riparian zone in the Pacific Northwest, United States - 12_EM | ecosystem: Host-associated > Plants > Roots > Unclassified | place...
TGACTACATGTAATATCATGAGCTTGATTTTCACTTCTTGAAATAGGTCTTAGAGGGCTAATCTTCATGCATGTCCATATTTAATCATACTTGTCAGATACTGATATAAAAAATACAAGTTACCCCTCTCGCTCTAACCTTGGTACAGCTAAACTTTACCTTCCAGATGGTAAGTTAAAGGATTTCCATCATGGAATGACCTTTAGTTCTTTACTGTGTGTGCAGGCTAAGTACTTACCTTGCTACTTCGGCACGCCTCTTTGCCTGCTCAGCGAGCTCACTCAACTCCCTATAGCTGGCCTTGTCATTTTTCATGGTTTCTGGGGACTGGAGACCATGAAGCGTGCGCTGAGCTGTAGCCCATTGAGCCTCCCTTTCACCCTTTCCATAATCCTTCTTGGTAGTGAAAGCAGTCTGGATTGGTTTTTAAACAAGCACAGAGGTAATGCAATAAGAAAAAAGTTTGTGAAATGAAATAGCAAATCAGATTTTGTTGAGTTAAAAACCTTGTTTTCTAGCAGATTATCCCAAGCCTTCCCGGTCAATGCATAGCGGGTGATGAACTTGAGGATGTCAAGAGGGATGTAGGTGATAATGCTGAAAATCCAGATTATTCCTGCCCATCCCCAACCGATGCCTTGGATTCTTGCAAATCCCCAGTTTGCATACACAGCAATGACAGTTGCCACCTTCATGGAGAAGTAATAAGTTAGAGCTTCCTACGGTGATCATGTTAATGGATAGATAACAGCTGGGAGTAGAAGGGGGAAAGAGATCAAAGTACTAACCAATTGCGCTGCAAGGAAGGCACCGACAAGCAAGAGACCAGGGCGTTCAGTGAAGGACCAGCTCCTTGACCTGGTTACAAATATGAGTGCTTGACTGATGATGCTCACTTGAAGGTAAAGAGCTGCTGTAAGCTCATCTGGTTTACCTCTGATTGACCTCACGCCGAACTTATCCTGCAAACATCATCAAATTTTAGTATTTGTTTCAATTTAACTTCATCTGAACTTTATCATTTAGAGTACCAATTCACTTACGGAGAAGAAGTCAGTGCCATGAGCAAGCCAGAAGAACAGCACGGTTATAACTGCCAAGTAGGTTCCAAGGACAACGCCCATGGCAAAAATTTCCTTAAGCTTCCAGGAGTCAGGGACAGGAGATGGCTTGACTCTATCCTTGGAGATGGTCATAATGGTTCCATCATTGAGGATGGCAATGATGAGGACCATGAATGGAGAGAAGTCAAACTTCCAGATAAGTGCAACAAGCAAGAATCCCAACACAATACGAATTGTGATGGAAACAGCATAGATTGTGTAGTTCTTCATCCGTTGGAAGATGGCCCTGCTTGTCAGCACAGCACTGATAATCACACTCAATCCTGGTTCTGTCAAAACAATGTCTGAGGCACTCCTGGCAGCATCAGTTGCATCTGCCACGGCAATACCAATGTCCGCCTTCTTCAATGCCGGCGCATCATTAACACCATCACCTGTCATTCCACAAATGTGCTTCCTCTCTTGGAGCTTCTTAACAATCTCATATTTGTGCTCTGCATATCCAAAGCTCACATTATTTAGATCTCCTAAATAGTACTCAAACACAAACTCTTTGCTGTACCAGTCAAGGTTTAATAAAGATCCCATTACCCGGGAAGACGCCAGCAAACCCATCAGCTTTCTCAATGAGCTCATCAACTGGAACGGACGCAATTGATTCATCTTTGTTATCACCAAGGAGGGATGATGAAGGATACATGTTGGTACCCATGCCAAGCCTGCGGCCAGTCTCTTTGCCAATTGCAAGTTGGTCACCAGTGATCATCTTAACATTGACACCAAGGTCAAGTGCTCGGCGGATAGTCTCAGCACTATCATGCCTTGGAGGGTCAAAAAGAGGCAAGAGACCCACAAACTCCCATGGTGCTCCTGCACTTTCCTTGTTCTTCTCTGGTATTCTCTGTAAACAGGAAAAAAAATGTTCATTTCATCAAAACATGGTTGAGCTAAAAAGTTCACCTAGGTTGTTATATTCCAAGTAATATTATGAAACAAGTAGCAAAGAAATTGTTAGATTAATGTACATGACGAGCAACTCCCAGGGAACGAAGGCCACGGTCAGCAAAGTTGTTGATGATTTCATGAGCCTTTTTCCTAATATTCCCCTTGAGTTCACAGAGCTCAATAATCTGGCAAACAAATGAAAAGTTACTACCCGCAGGCGGCAGTACAAGGGATAGTTTTCAAATAAGAGTTAAAACACACTGGAATGCATACCTGCTCGGGAGCTCCCTTGCTGCTTCTATACCAATCACCATTTCCATCAAAGTAGGTGATTGCAGTGCGCTTTTCGACAGGGTTGAAGGGCAAGAAATGCACCTCTATGATTCCTGATCTTGCCTACAAAGCTCACAAGAAGGCAAAATAAATTTTCCATTTCAATGACTCCAGGAAATATAACGAAAACAAACTGACAAGAACTAAAAGTTCATAAAAATGGGATTAAATTGCATACCTCACTGGGATCTCCCAACATCCCAACTATTGAAGCATCAATGGCATCCTGGTTCTCGGTTCTAGAAGCCCTGGCAGCGTGTAATATAAGAGTGTCCTTGTCCATGTCCTTCACAAACACCTGTAATTACCAATGCAGAAAGTACCGAACCTTAAGTCGTATGAAATCCTGTAAGATAAGTCCCTTGAAGATTATATGACTTGGCTACGATCACTGACCTCAATGAGAGTCTTGTCAACAGTAAGCTTGTTAAGGGTGAGAGTTCCAGTCTTGTCACTGCACAAGACATCCATTCCAGCCATTTCTTCAATGGCAGTCATCCTCTTGGTGATGGCACCTTGCTGTGATAGGCGGTGAGATCCAATAGCCATTGTCACTGACAAGACTGTGGGCATGGCAATAGGGATACCTCCAATGAGAAGCACCAAGAGGTTGTCAATGCCATCTCTGTACCTCCTGTGTTGGATTGGGTACATCACTATGATCTCAATCAGCATACCAATTGCAATTGAGCAGATACAGAAGTTACCAATAGCAGTCAACACCTGATAAATAGATTGCACACAAAAAAAAAAAAAAAAAACAGCTGTAAAACAAATCTCTGTGTGATCAATTTAGATTCTCATTAATGAAGTAAAAACAAGCAATACCTTTTGGAAATGACCGACGTTATTGGTGCTGTCTACAAGGTGAGCTGCCTTGCCGAAGAAGGTATGAACACCCGTCGCAATAACAACAGCCTCAATCTCACCTTGCTTACAGGTTGATCCTGAGTAAACCCCGCTGCCGGGATACTTTGTGACTGGAAGGGACTCACCAGTTAAGGCAGACTGATCGATCTTGAGCGGATCACCTACCATGAGACGAGCATCAGCTGGGATAATATCTCCCAACTTGATGCTAATTATATCTCCTGGTACCAAAATTGCTGCATCTTGCTCACTCCATTTTCCATCCCTCAAAACCTGTAGGATTAATTATGTAGACAATGAGTTACATGAGGTTATGAGCTGCTAATGAAAGTAACAGCCATGTACAAGGAAGGATATTGGACAAATATTACCTTGGTTTTAGGAGCAAGACCAGCCATCAAAGAGGCGGCGGCGTTACCCGCATTGTTTTCTTCAATGAAGCTGATGGTGGAATTGATGATAAGCAACACAATGATACCAACAAAGTCTTGCCAATCCGGTGGCTTGCCTCCTCCATTAGCCAAAACAATGGCCATAATGGCAGCTGCCTCCATGACCCACGACAAAGGATTCCACATAAAGCCCAAGAACTTGAGGATTTTGCTCTCCTTTTTCTCCTCAAGCTTGTTGGGGCCAAAGATCCTAAGCCTCTCTTCACCTTCTGTTGTCCTCAACCCCTCTTTCGTACATTTTAGCTTTTCAAACACTTCTTCAATAGGAATTTTCTCCTGCACAAACACAAAAACAAATTAACACAACATTTGTCAATATATAGGTACCTAAACAAGAAGCAAGATTCACAGAGAAAACATGATGAGAAATGCTTACAAGATCAATACTCTCATTCTTTATATCTTCCATGGTGAAAGATCAAACCAAGAACCTTAAGCTTTGTTATAATTTCTTGGTGTTCTAGCTCTACAGTCTCTTTCAATAGGCCTTCCTCGGTTTCTTTGTTTCACTGGCCTATCAAAGAGTCCGCAGAGATTGTGAGAAAACAATTGATAATTCCGACAAGAAACATTTTGTTCTTGACAAAGCTCATTAGTATTTATAACCATCTTCCTTCCTTAACAATCAAAGGAGTGAAGCCTCGCCGAATTCGGACATGTTAGTTTTGCTTTTGTGGTTTGCCAAGGTTTCCGAATTTGGAAATTTTAGTGATGTTAAATGAAAATGCTAAAAATGTTTCGGTGGCCGTTTTAGTCCTCGATGTATTGTGATTTTGGCACATCAAACCTAGTTGTTCCCAGCAACACAAATCGGATTCTTAAACTTTTGGTTCGGAGACAATTAAAATAAAAATAAAATATTTGGATAAAAATAATTAGAAGAAAGAAAAATAACATAAATGACTATTATATTTGAAGAAAATACTTTTCTTATTTTATATTGATTTTTTTTCTTTTAAATCTTTTTTTTCTGGGTGTACAAGGTGAAAAAAAAGTTTCATAGAAATACTTTTTAATTAATTACAACAATTTTAATAGAAATACTTTGTTTTTTTTTGGGTATTAGGAATATGTCACATATTCAGTGTTGTGGCCTTTAAAGTTCTGACACGTTGCACTAATCATTTTATTCATTTTAGGGACTAATCTTGCTTTGAAACAAAAGTCTAAGGACTCAATCACATTTTTTGGAACCGTTGGGTTTGATGAGCCAAAATTGCAATACCTGAAGGACTAAAATTGCCATTAAAAAAAGAAACAACCTTTGTGCTGTCATTTCAGACATGAGATTTCTTCCGTAATAACTGTACTGTACCATGATCCTAGGATGACGTCGTTTTTTATGAAATGAGTGTGTTAATGAGTTTATTTTTTAAAGTAATTTTTTTTATTTTTAAAATTATTATATTAAAACTATTTAAAAATATTAAAAAAGAAAAGAAAATTCAATCTCAATTCTTTTAGCAACTTATTAAAAATACATCTTTCACTTACATAGTAAAATCTCTTGGATCAATATAACTTCAAAAATTGAATTAAAAAAATAAAGAAAATAATCAAGAAATTCTTAGAGACGCATTCCTTACATCAACTTGATACGTTCAAGAAAAAACAGTAAACTCTTATTTATTAGAAAATAAAAAAGGACAGCCTAACCTTCGTAACTCCCAAGCCTGTCATTTGACATTGTTATTTGACCATTTAAAGATTTTTCTTGCTCGAAAATAAATATATTCTTTATCAACTCTTACGTCATCAACTAAGACCAGATAGATACATTGATTGTATTCATTCAAGAAGATTCCTTAGCCACCGAAACAAGCTCTCGAGAAAATTAAACCCTCTCGATGGCCTATATTTGAGAGAACTTAACTTGCTTGAATACCCAGGGTGCATGAGACCGGTCCAAGATTTTAAACAGTCTGCTCTCTGCTCGGAGCATTGTGTTATGGCCAACTGTTCATGATGCTTTGAGCACAAATGATGGAGTAGCTGATCATAGGCATATGTAACAAAAACATGCTGTTCTTGATTCCTCTATCCATCTGTTCATCGATCGTGAATTTGTTTGTCATGGCATCTAGCGAATGCAATCATTTACTCACTCTTTAATTTGTATCAGGGAATTTTTTTTTAATTTGCCATGGCATCAGGGAATGCAATGGTTTTTTTTTTAAAAAAAAATTTGACACTAATGGATAATTTTGGGTTTCAAAGGGTGTTAAATAAGGGTTTGAATTAAGAAAAAAAATTAAGTCATTGCACTTGAACTTTTGAATTATCGTTGTATAATATTTTGTTAGATAGGTTGAAATTTTAATTTATCAGATATTAAACTTAATTATCTACATGTTGTCAAGTTGGCGGGCAGATCACCAGGTATACATACCAAGCTAGACCAGGTTTAATATCTATGATATTAGCCTTAAAAACCAGAAATGCATGCTCATCAAGAATATCTTGTTTTGCAATAGAATTCGTGAAGATTATAGAAGTTTTTGTATGTGAAACAAAGGGCTAAGATTCATCCAGCATTCAATTGCAATCCATGCTTAACGACTAGACCTCAACACATGCATTCTTGTGGGGGATCTAAATCCAAATCTGGCCACAGTTCAAGATAGGTGCCCACGAGAAATTTTGTACTGACTCTAGAAACCACATCCATCAATATCCAAAGTCATTGCTATAATCGTTAATGGAAAAATGAAGGAATTCGAGACGAACCTCCCACGGTTATGCCATCAAGATAATCTCTTCTACAGGGAAAAAAAAAAACAAGCTAAGATTTCAAGCGTCTAGCCATTTTCCTCTCCAGAAAAGAAAAGAGCATCAAGGCAAGTATGAAGATGTCCCCAATCCAGTTAAATCAATTGAGGACTCTAGGCGAATGTGGTGAAAGCATTAGATGAGCCAAAGCAAGAGAATAATTAGCTCTTTTCCCCATATGAACAAGTAGCTATTTGACTAACAATGGTTATCAAGGATTTGTATTTTGTAAAATACAATCTTTTTTAATGCCAGAGGTGACTCCTTCCTTAGCTTACTTGCGCCATTGGCATATATATTAAACTAGATATTAGGGATGGTAGACCATAATCCCACACAGATGCAATAAATTATTACCTCTGCAAAGACTTGTAAAGCACCACAGTCACATACTTGGCTAAGAATCTATGTGTTGAACCAAGTGCCACCACAGCAGGCCCACTCCTCCCCTTCTGCATGTAGAGATGATTAAGCACTACATGTTGAGGTTTTGATGAAGGAGGCGGTATCTCCATGCAGGATGATGGCATATTGAGCAGTGTCATCTGTAAGTGTGGAGGAACCATTGGTGGCTCTTTTGCAAAATCATCGCTACCGAGTTGCAAATTGCTGTAGCTCAACTCTGGGGACTGAGGGGGTTCAAAACCAGATATACTTTCAAGGTCTTCTGGAACAAAGTCCTGCAAAACATTATTTGGCAACCACAATTCTGAGTATTTCATATTCTAATTCCAAGACACAAGACTAAAGGAGGCACGCATAAGACATTAAAAAAACTAGTAGGATGAGCAGCATTAAATATCTTTTAATCCTATAAGTCAGAGATAGATCACAAAATCAGAATTGTGAAACAGAAGGTCCTAGGCTATTTGAATATCATGCTTTTGCCATTATGCAATAGCCAATATGCTGTGAATTATCCTTATAAAATATCACATACAAAGCATACACTATTTTAAAGAACTGATCATTAAACCTGCAAGGCAGCAAGTGTTGCACCAACCAATTATGAGAATAAACTGCTTTATTTCTTCAGAGAAAGAAAACTGAAACTGCAAGTATAACCTGTACGAATGCAATTTTGGCAAGCTCCAAATGTTGTTTAAGTTTTAGGGTAAGAGAATTGTGCTAAATATTAGCCTTATTTTTCTGTCATTTATGATACTTCCAAAAATAGACAGGAATAGAACTGACAGTGTGGAGCCAGTAACACAGGAAGATAACCCAAAATTACATTAAAGATAGTTTCTCCTTACGCATTCATGATGACACCAAGAGAACACCATGCTGGAAGTGCCATGAAAGGCAGGAGGACATAAAAAGGTGGAAATAATAAGTAGGGTATCTAACGTTTAAAACGCAACCCACGAGCTGTTTAGATACCTAATTATATTTCATTTATTTACTCTTTGTTTTGAACCTCGTACTGATTTCACTAGCTAAAATGATTTAAATCAATCAACTTTATTCATGAATTCCTCTTTATATTTTACACATTGATAAGCTCATGAATCTTGCCTAACATAATAGAATGGAAGCAAGTCTGCTCCAGGTGAACATATTCACCGGGGAGTTTCATACAAACCTTGTGTTGGAGAAATTGTCGCACAATCTAAAATATGTTAGTTTGAGATCAACAAATTAGTAGACCTAAAAGAATAGCATCTCTACCAAATCAAGACAGGGATGAATATCTAAAGTCAAATTCTTTCTCCTTCCTTTGTCAGTGCTAGATATGTGATTTTTGGACCTTTGAATGAAGTTGATATTGCTTGCTTAGTGAAAGTGAAAATTTTAACTTTTATGGACTACTTATGCACTAATTATCATTCAAGGAAAAGAGAAGAGAAGTAACAGTTTCCATATAGACACAATAGATTAATTGAGAAGGGGAAATTTTTACTGGTCTCCCCTTTAATTTGGTGGAATCAGAATAAAGTTCCGCCGAAATACCAAAGGGAAGGGATGAAAATATTACTTGCAAATCCAAAGTGTTGTGAGCATTGCCAGCATCATCTTTGGCCCAGGGCAAGTCAGGGGAATACCTCCACTGTCCATCAACAATAAACCTGTATTGGTAAACTCCTGATGGCAGAACTTTCATTATAGTGTAGTCTTTTCCAGATCTTTGCAAAGGAATTCTGATCAACAATGTAATCAGGATATATTAGACAATCACAAAGTGGCTCCTGAAGTTGTTATGATACAGACGGGGAAAATCTAAGCACTGAATTTTAAGAACCTTGTTTTCCAGTCATCCCATGATCCCTCGACAGCTACTTCCTTGCCACCATAGCTCCATGTAATCATTGTTGGAATTCCATGCTCATTGCACATTTCTTCATACCCTAAAGAAGTTTGCATCCACGAGTGGCTTGGAATTTGAATCTCATCAGGTCTTTGCAATGGAGCCACAGGGACCTGACAACAAAAAACATGCAATTAAAAGATAGCAACTCTAATAGGGTTGTAGATGGAAGCACACACTAGAATAGACATAAAGCAAATAACTCAGCTTAACGAAAATATTTTCTTGGGCATGAAGAAGAGCAAGTTACATGAGGATAGCACTAAATATTAAAATGAATATCACCAGGATCCAACAAAGTTTTAGTTCATGTAACACTTGATCTTGTCGGATTAAAAATAACAGCTCAATCCCTATTTACATCAAATCGAAATGCACACTTTGTTCCAGATTGACAACACAAGCTACATGGCACCAAATTAGAAACCACTAATCGTGTCCACGCCCAAGTAGAATCTCATAGCAAGAACCCTATGGCTAATTCTATTCACATCTTTTCACACGTTAAAAGTAGCTAAAGCAATTTCCTTTCTGATTCCCACACAAAATACAGCCAAATCAAGACTTTCTAAAAACTAACAAAATTCTTCAGCATCTAATAGAATCTCACAACGAAGATGATGTGATATCAATCCAGAATCATCTAAAAACTAACAAAACCAATCAAATCCTCAAACAATTTAGTTGATTCATTCATAGAACCCTCGTGAAAATAAAAAACAAAAGCAACCAAAAACACAAAAAACACACCTGAGGAGTGAACAGAAGAGGTGAGTGAGTAGCTCTAGGGCTATGAGGAGGTGAGTGACCCATCATTTCAGGAGGAGGTGCAGGATAACTAATATGGGAATCATCTGATGCAACCATAACCTCACTGCTGTCACTCCTTTCTCCTTCACCACCACCAACACTTGATGGACTAATTGCTCCTTCTTCCTCTTCTCTTCCATTCACATTCCCCATTTATTGATAACTCTTACCAAGTTACAAATTAATGGTCTTTATTAATGTTGTTGCTGTTGTTTATTACTGATAGGATTGTATAAAGATTGAAACTTTATCAAAACCCACCAACCATATAGTTGAATCAAATTAATAACAAGCCAAAAGGATGCAATTTGGGGCTAGACCCAGATGCCAAAATTGAACAAAGCTTGTAACTTTATTATTTTTGTGTCAAGTAACTAAGGAGTGTGGGGAAAAAAAGAGAGAAAGAAGGAGAATTTTGGAATAGTAAAAAGGAGAGTGATCTCTCCAGTGAGGTGGGGAAATAGGTTGAAGTGAAAGGAGAGTGGTGGTTGTGGTGGAGGAGGAGGAAAGGAAGGGGTGGAAGTGGTGGTGATGGTGGTGGAGGTGGGCCAATGTGTGATGTAAATGTATCGAATCTAATGTTGATTTCCTTGTTTAGTATTTGAGTGTGTATGGGATGGTGGGCACGTCATCATTTGACAAAGTCCTTTTCCTTTAAATTATTGCTATCTTTATTTTTTTTCTTTAATAAGAAAAGATTTTTCTAGTTTTTTTGAGATACTTTTTGGTGTTAATATGAAATAATTCTTTAATATATATATATAGTTAAATTTTGAGCACATAAACTAAATTATTTCTGATTTTAAATTATATCTTCTTCATAATTAAAATAAAGTAGATAAATAAAAAAATAAAGATTAATGTGAGGTAATACAAAGTATGAAAATACATAAATTAAAATCACTAGGGCTACAAATTTATCTTACAAGTAAATTATCTTATACTTCTCAACTCTTATTGTCATTTTCTAATAATAGAATATAAGTCATGACATTACTTATCAATACGAGTATGTTATTTTTCTCAAAAAATTCATATTATAAAGTTTATTTTGATAAATAAGATTCAAATTGTACTTTACCACTATAAAAAAAAGGGGGAAATGAAGAAAGGAGGAAATTGTACTTTGCACTAAGCTGGTTTTTTTTTTTTTTTTTATGTGTCAAATTGCACTGCACTGCTTGTTAATGTACTATTTTCTTTCAATCCCAAAATCAACGATAACAATTAGAAGTACTAAAAACTAGCAAATCTTGAGGGTTTCCCAAAACGTTAAGGGTTTATATTCTCTTTTTAATCATTAGAACTCTAATATTAAATTAGGGTACAAGATAAAGAATTAATAATTTTTTTTTATTTTATTATATACTTAATTATGTGACCCGAGTTTTGTTGTGGGTCATAATTTTTTTAAAAAAACAAAATATATTGATTTTTTCAACATGTTTTTTAATAAAACAAAATACAAATTGAAATTAAAAAACTTATTTATACATTTAATAAAATAAATTGAAAACTATATATATTAATAAATTAATTAATAAAAAGTCATCAAAGATAATTAAAAATAAAAAAATTAAGAGTCGGATATAAACCAAAATATTCGGCCTTGCAACTCGAATTTTTGACATGGTTGTATTTAACGACTTTGATCATTAAATTAATTTTTTTCTATTTAATTAAATGATAATAAAAATTAAAACACTTTAAATTGATTAAATAAAAGAAAAAAAATATTATGCAAGGTTACAAATATTAAAAAATTATCCCAAAATAAATATTTTTTATTTTTTTAAAATAAATTTAATTTATGTAAAACTTAAAAAGAAATTATAGATGAATTAGAATATTCTCTCAAAAAATAAAATGCATATAAAATAATTAAAAATAACTGCTATTTAAAAAAATCTATAAAAACAAAATAAAAAAAATGGCATTAATTTACATATAAATTTAAAAATTATTTTGAAAAAATAAATATAATAAAGAGATTAATTAAAAAAACATATTAAAAAAAAGTTTGACAGGCCAGCAACACCTAACCAATATAGCAAGGGCCCATGTGCTTGAGCCCTTGATTTTTCATTTTTTGATGGTCATCTGCCTTAATGTTTTTGAAAAAAAATAAGTCAAACGACGCATCGTCTATAATACCCAATTTTCGACCATTATAGTGGCTGGAAAAAAAGGCCAGAAGTTTTTTTTATCCAAAAATCAAATTTCAACTAATGTTTTACCCAAAACACCTAGAAAATATTTTAGGCAACTTAATAAACTCATTCATGGCCTAAAAAAACAAAAAACTTGTCCCCAAACCTAAAATCAAAAATCTTAACAAGATCAAATATGTTTTCTAGGAAATTTCAAGGTGAAAAAAAACCTCTAGTGTGAATTTTCCTCGTTAAAAGAAACAATTTAAGCCCAATTTCAATTGTTTTGGTGACCAAAAGTTATGCCAATAGAATTTTTCTCTCTTTAGCACCGGATTACAATAACTTTCTCTCATCTTTTCAAACCAAGGGCCAAAAAATAAAGAAAATAAAGTTTGGAGTCAAAATTGATTTTTTCCTTTAATTTCAAATACAGAAGGGACCTAACATCTACAATTTGAAAAGTATAAGGACTATAATAAACATTCCGTCCAGACTTTTTAAAGTCGCCCATTTCCTCCATGTTTTTTACTTTGGTCCATTGTCTTTCAATCTCACCATCCCCTAATAAATTGGCTTATAATTTGGTATGATAAGGGCCAAATTGAAAGGAAAAAAAGCACTGTGAATAGTTTCTCTGCAATGTCATGTGAGGGGATCCACCCAAACATGAGATGAGATTATGATAAAAAAAAAAAAAAACTAGATTTTAAAAAAAGACTTGGAAAAAAGACCGAAGTTAAATCAATAAAAACGATGAAAAAAACCTGAGCCAACACATGTTAACTTGACTAAATTGCACTCAAGATAACCCCACATAATGTTTTTTGGAAAAAGTCACAAAGTTCAAGGGCTAATAATTTAATGTCAAAGAATAAAATTAAAAAAACAAACAATTTTTTTTAAAAAAAACCTAAGTCAATCTGGGTTAACTCGATTAACCTGCAAGATGAGATATGGGATAAAGATAACCCCATAAAAAGAAAAGCAGAACATATCACGAAACTCAAGGCCTAATAACTCAATGTCGAATGATGCAATAGATAATTTTTTAAAAAAAAATACATAAAAAAAGACCGAACAAAAATTAGGCTAATCTTTGAAATTAGAGGCCTAAATCATGAGAGCGAGATCACCTCATAAAAGGCAAACATGAAAAAAATAGCGAAGCAAGATTCCCAATCATAAAAAATCAAAACAAATAAAAATTAAAACAACGAGGATCAAATCTTGTACAAAAAATAAGTGATAGAAATAAATAGGGGTTAAATCGAAAAAAAATAAAGAAAATGATAAAAAAAATTAAAAAAACTAAGGACCAAAATTGGATACAAAATTAAATGAAATAAAATATTGAAGGACAAAATTGAAAAAGAAATCTAGCAAAGAATAAAAAAAACAATAAAAAGAATAATGAATAAATTAGATACAAAAATTGAATGAAATAAAATGTTGAGGGGTGAAAGTGATATAAAACAATAAACTTCAAAAACAATTAAAATCAAAACTAATAGAAATCAAAAGAATAAGGACCGAATTTGAAAGAAATACAAATTGGATGATACAATTAAATTTTTCAAGGCTCGACGTGGATACCAAGGCCCAAGAGAGAGAATAGAAAGGGAGGAGAAAATAAATCCATTGTTGTTGAACCGCCATGAATCAGACTGCATGTGCTATCCCATCAACTGCGCCACCATTGGACACATCGGATGACACGATGATTGGTTGTATTTTTGTCATCGGATGATTCTTCACTCGCCTCTAGAATGGCATGGATGACGATCACACATTATATCTTTTATTTGTTTAATAATATCTTAAAATATTAAACTATTAAACAACCCCTAAGGGCATTTGAATATTACAAAAAAAAGAGAGGACAAAAACACCTTCCAAACCAACCTTAGGATTTTTGAAATCAAGGTCAAACCTGTCATTTCATTGTATAGAAAATATAAAAAGACTAAAAAACCCCTTTCATGCAAGTTTAGTATTTTGCAATTTTTAAGGGTATTTATATCATTTTACACTACAAAGAAAATGAAATGATAAAAATACCCCTGAACAAAAAAGCCTATATTTTTTTATTTTCAAGGAGAATAAAGTAATTTTACTATAAAAAAAAGTAAACTGAGTGAGTTGCTCCTAATTAATTTACAGATGATTATTGGATCCTATAGAACAAACAATTTTATCCTATAAGTTATGCAATTGTTTTGAATATATATATATAAAAAAAATACAATTCACAATTCATTGTGCTAATATATAGTGAATTGTCTAAAACCTACAATAAAACACTATTTATATGACCCGTGTTCTGCCACGGGTCAAATAGTTTTATTTTCCATTAAAAAATTATATATGCAGGTTTTTTCAACTCATTTTTGTAGTTCAAAAAATTTAAGTGCCAATCAAAAGGTTTATACATACATGTGAACTATATCCACTAATAAATAAATAAAAAATCATTAACGATACCTAAAAATAAAACTTGAAAAACCGAGAGATAGATGCAGATCAAGATATTTAATCTTACAAGACAGAACATTTATCCAATAATTTTTGCTAATTTTTGTTTATTAAAACATTTTTTATTTAATCAAACGATAATAGAAATCGACAAACATATTAAATTGATTGAATAAATCATAGATGAATAAAAAATATATTTCATCTATACAAAAGATAAACAAAAACTCATCTTGGATTGAAGCTGATTATTTATTTTCAAAAATAAATATTAGAAAAATCATCTGAAAATAAATATTATTTATTTTCAAAAATATAGTTCATTTATATAAAAGATAAACAAAAAAAAATCATAGATGAATAAAAAAAGCTTCTTTGAAAATTAAATGCATAACAAAAAAAATCATCATCATTTAAAAAAGGCTATGTAAACAAAATAAAATAAAGAAGTGGTATTAATGTAAATATAATTAAGTTTTTCTTAAAAAAATAAAAAAGGTATCAATTGAAATAATAATAAAAAGAGCCAGACGCTGCCGAATCTAGCAAGCCAGGCCAGCCCTCTTGACTCATTTCATTAGAGCCGCGTGATTGGGTTTTATTTTTTAAAAAAACCTGCACCTGGAGTGGAAGACATATCGTCAGTCCCAATTTTTTTTGAAAAAAAAACAGACGATGCATCGTCAGTTTTCCCTAGATTTCAGCCACTGTGATGGCCGGAAAATCATGGTTTATGCTCTTTTGATCCAAAAACTTGTTTTCCAACCCGTTTTGACCCAAAACACTTATAATACACCTTAGAAACCATGATAAACCTATCTATGGCCTCAAAAAACCGAACTTAACCCGGAACCAAAAACCACCTCAGGCTAAAATCTGTTTTTTTATGAACTTTTAAGGTACAAAAACACCTAATATAAACTCCTCTCGTCAAATGGAACAATTTGATACAATTATTATTCATTTTGGTGGCCTAAATCGATGTCAATGACATGTTTTTCTTCTACTGTTGGAATCTGGTTATCTCTCTCTCCTCTCTCAACCAGGGATAAAAAAATAATAAAAATAAAAATTTGTACCAAAATAGAATTAGAAAAATATCAAAGGATCAAAATTATATAATTTGCGTGATTTTTTAAGTCGGGGGACCAAAGCGTGTTTTTTAAAAAACTTATGGCACGTCATCCATGTTTGCCGTTTTTTTTTTATCCCTCCACTTCTAATTCTATCATTTCATAAGAATTCAAAATCAATTACTCTTTAATTAGAACTAAATTATCAAAAAAAACGTTTGAGAATCAACTTAAAATAAATATAAAATTTTGCACAACTCATCCATAGTAAAATATGAGGAGATAAATAGTAAAAAATACACAACTAAAATCCACACCATTTAGATTATAGGTAATTGATTACTTTGAATATATTTTTAATTTAATTTTAATGTTTTGATAGGACTGAAAGATGAATTTAATCTGACGAGAAAACCAAAAGGCAACAAAAATTAATTTACTAATGCAATGACATCGTAAATTCACCCTTATTTAGGTGAATTTTGAAAACGAGGACACCATGTTTTCAAACGCGCACTTAAGGTATATTTTGAAGCGATGTTGTTAATGTTTTAATGTGTGTTTTTTTTTTAAATATAAAATTAATTATTTTTTATAATTTTAATATATGATATTAAAAATAAAAAAACCTTTTAACATAACGTTAAACACACTTTTACCTATTTGAAAATACAATAATTTTTATTTTTAGATATTTTTTAAATATATATTTGTTTTTAAAAATTATTAAATTAATGTTTGTTTTTTTAATAATTTTGATGTTAAAAATAAAATAAATAAATAATTATTTTAATATTTTTTTAAATACCATTTACTATTTTACTAAAACAAAAATTATAACTATCTAAATTCTAGTCAAAGCTACGTTTTATTTGAATTGTTTCTTAACCATAACCCAGTCTTTAACAGGAATAGTGCTGCTTAGTTATTAAAATTTTTGAATATTTTTATATATTTTTAAATTATTTTGATGTATTGATATAAAAATAATTTTTAAAAATAAAAAAAATATTATTTTAAAATATTTCTTAAAATAAAAACACTTTATACAGCAACTGAGACCGCAATCTTACACAGAAATTAGTAACTGTCATTTAATAAACCACCCATGAAGCGATGCTTATTGACAAGGCTCTTGCTTCCATTCAACAGGGGGGCTTCATTGCGGCGATAAATCAAACACCTGAACAACTATTATTTTAACTCTAAAGCCAGTATCCGCGGGCACAAAATCTCGTGAGTAAGCAGTTCCTGCTTTGTTTCTTCTTTTTAAAATTACTGGTAGTTACTATGTTCTTCTTACTCGTTAAAGTGTATGTCTTTTTTAATTTCATGAGCCATGTCTTTTACTTGAATCTGGGTACTTGATAGATTATTTTGTCAGAATTTGTTGCTTTGCCGTTAAGTGTTTTTTTAAACTTAGATTTGACAAGAAAAAACCCAGAAAGTGTGTGAATCAATACATGTAGGAATTATGTTTGCATGAGATTTGTTCTTGTGTAACTTTCCACTGTGGTTTCATGGTCAATTTTGAATGTGATATCATGCATTTACCTATGGATAATGTCTTTTTCTGAAAGTTGTAAGCTTTGAATGATTTTGACAGATTTTGCTCTCTTGGGCCTTTGTTCTGTTCAGTTTTTGGCTACAATGCGAAGGTTTCCCTTTTGTAAGACTTGTGTGATTTAGAGCTACATGATTTTGCTCTTGCTAGTAGTGCAAATTACTGAATTATGACGAACAATCATTGAAAGCTCAAAAAACTTTATGGGGTTTCTTTTAAATTGTGGATGCATGTATTTATTTGTAAATCCTGGCCTTAGTGCCTTCTTTTCACACTAGACATGTTACTGGTTTGCATATAGTTGATTAAAATTTAGCTCCTTCTAGCCAGGATGCTACGTACAGTTCTGGTTTGTTGAAAGAATGTTCCCTATTGATTATACAAGTGTGTTTTTGAAATTTGGTTGTTGTTCAGCTGTCATTCGCATGCATATATGCTGTCTTGGCAGTTGGCATTGATTTTATGTGATTTGATTTGCACATTCTGATTCGGAAGACTTATGTTGATTTTCAGCTCGTGTCGAAATGCAAAGCATAAGAAATTCCATCTTGAGCCACATAAGGCTGAGGGGTTCTGCTGAACAATTTTTATTTGCTCAGAGGGGAAATGTGTTCAAGCAGCTTCATCGGCAGATGTGTACATCAGTAGGCACCAGCCCTGATAAAATCATGGATCGAGTCATTGGACTGGTTAAGAAGTTTGATAAAATTGATGCCACTAAGGTAACTAATTGACGGCTCCCTTGAAATTTTCTTTGTTTTTTATGTTTCTTGTCCATTTTATGATTGTTTGAAGTGGAAGTCTTACCTTTAC
>Ga0307510_10003827_pt1 | contig 17625 bp, 15 predicted proteins | sample 12_EM_MG_FD_207224 | JGI IMG/M metagenome (GOLD analysis project Ga0307510, IMG submission 207224) | Populus trichocarpa ectomycorrhiza microbial communities from riparian zone in the Pacific Northwest, United States - 12_EM | ecosystem: Host-associated > Plants > Roots > Unclassified | place...
TCCAATGCATTCCGCACGGGTCTTTTGTTTGTGCAAAGAAGTTGCAGATTCAGACGACGTGGTGAAGCAAAAACGACCCATCGCCATCGCTTGCACACGTGCACCAGCGTGTGCCATGCATCTTCATGTTGCGGTCTTTGCAGGCCATAACGTGGGGTATTGTCTGCAGCAACATAGAAGTCGAATATTTCGACAAGGACATCATCCGGAAGTGTCCCCATACTTGCTCTTGGGTAGAACTGGTCTACACCGCCCTGACTCGGTAATCATCCAAGAGGAATCTACCAATTACCACTCACCTTGACCCTCTTCGGCGCACGACTCTTTCTGTCGACATGTAACACGCTTTCTCCCGTTCGAATTCTTGACAGTCGGCATTGCCGATGGCCTGATGGATGGATATTTGGCGATAGCACCAGTATTTCGAGTTTCGAGCAGACTGAAACAGAGACTGCTAGTGGATGACAAGTCAGATCCCTACGCAATAGTTCTAGAGAACGAATTGAGACGTACTTGTCAAAGGTGGGAACAGTTGCAGGGAAAATCAATTTTGATGTGTCACATGATCTCCTCTCCTCGCGCTGAGAGTTTGTCACATACGTGACAAACACCACGTGTCGTAACATAGCTACGACATATGTCCAGTGCTATAGCACGACTGGGGAAGCAGATAACCGAAAAGGTGAATAACACCAACGCTCATCAAGTTTGGTACTGTAAGGTGGGCATGCGCTGTAACCTCGGAACGAGTGCTATTCGACCACGTGACGCCTCCCCAACGCCCGACTAAGTTAGCCCGCCACGCTTGGCCCTCTCGTGCTCTCTCTCTCCTCGCCTCGTCTGCCTTGCCTCCAGCCCTTCGGTTTCCACCCTCGTTTCCACATGGTCGACACCTTTCCTTGAACAGAATAAGACTCGCAGATTGCCCACATCGCATTGGCCGACGTCAACAGCTTGAAAGACCACTGCTCCACGGAGCACGCGTCGCTCGCCGCGCCTCGTCAACCGGCCCTCAGTCTGGACTACGCCTGTGTTGGAAGGATCCTTACTGTATATAGCCGCATCCGGGTTACTTATTTATATGTTTTCCCATCTCCTTTTGATTTAGACGTCTGGACTCCATTCCCTGCCTTCCTATTTCGCTTTAGACTTTTACCATCGAGCATCGCCGCACCGTTCCTCACCCTCGTCGCCTTCACGCTCAACATCATGCACCTTACAACAATTTAGTAAAAATTCCTGAATTTGGACCCTGCTACTCATGGTTTACGATGCAGCGCGGCCTGTCGCCGGCAGTACCATCTTAGAGTTCGTCTTTTTACCTTCTCCCCTCTAGGTCACTTTCTGCGCGTAGAATATTTGTCTCGTACTATCTCAGTCTTGCGTATAAATACCCCCGCGCCCGGCCTCGTCGAAGGCAAGGCAATGATTCCTCTTATTTTGCGTGCTTCTGCTCTCGCCCGACTGTTTGACGACGAACCCCTGAACCATCACTCGCCAACCTGGTCCGGGGTTTCTTTGTATTTTAACTCGCTGTTTCCCCCCTCCTTAGCTGATCATTCCGCGCCTCTCGCCATTGCCACCGCCTCTCATCGCTCAACCTCTTCTCTCGCGCGTTCTCGTTAGCTCGGGATCGCGGCCTCGTCTCCTTAAGAACTACTTTCGAACACACTTGCTAGATCACTCCGACCCGGCCACCTACATCCCTGAGGCCCAAGGGTTCCCGGAACTCAATTTCTAGCTTTTGCGCCTTTTACACCTGCTGCTAGCACTAGACCCTCACTGCGCTGGAAGTGCACTCTTCTAACACAGGGCATGTGCTCGCCTTTCAAGCACGTGATCCCTATTTCCGCTTACAACACCACTCCGCGCTCTAAGATAGGCTTCCTTGCACTGGCAAGGCTCGACAAAAACCACTTCCGTCTCCCGTCTTCTTGATCAACTTGCAGAGAGGCTGTCATTTTCGCATTTTCACGTCCGCAGTAGCCACTAGCGACTCATCAATGACTATTTACGTCACAGACAGGGCATCTTCAAGCCTGCTACGCACATTCCCTGCCGAGATAGGGACAACTGGCAGGTCCTGACTAGGCCCACCAGAGGATGACCCTGTACCAAGGCTAGCCATGCTCTTGCGCCCTGTATTTTCTCTCCTCTTTTCGTGGTAGCTCCTTACTAGCCCATAAGCGGACGCACTTCGCGACGTGCCTTGGGGACTTTTGCCTCGCAATGCGTTAGTCTTGAAGGCAAAAAAAATCCACAAGAATCTTGTATGCTATCATGTTGTCGCGGGTAGCAGTAGTCCACGGCCAATTTCTCTACGAGTAATCATATAAAATCATGCGTATCGAGTTCCAATATCAACGAAGACGGGTCAGCGCATCTGTACACAGTACACAGTAGTGCCACGGCAGTCACTAATCCATTACGGACTTGGTAAGATACACTGACAGTAGTTGTACCACGTCCCCTCGGTTATGGAACAATGCCAACTCGGAAGGGGTCCTGCCCTCCTTGTCACGCGCATCAACACCCGCGCCTTTGTCCAGCAAGAATTTCACAGTTTCTACATGTCCTTGCCGGGATGCACGGTGCAGCGGCGTCTCGCCATTACTTGACCGGGCACTAATGGGTGCTCCGTGGTCAAGTAACATCCGAGCAAATTCGAGCTGTCCCCACAGCGCCGCCATGCATAACGGAGTCCGGCCGAAGTCATCCCGGGCATTCATATCGGCGCCGCGGCTAAGTAGCCGTCGCCCAACCTCGAGATATCCATGCCATGCTGCCAGATGCAGTGCGGTATAATCCCATCCACCCCGGAGATCCACATCTGGAAAATGGTTGATTAATAGCGAAAAGATTTCCAAGTATTGACCACCGGCTGCTGCAACCAACGGAGTCATATAACGACCCCCTTTGGCATTTGCATCGTCTGGATGCTTGGCGAGGAGGCGTTCCACCAAGTCACGGAATCCGTGCAGGGCAGCATGGTATAATGGGCCTGCTTCGGGTTTGGAAGGGTGCATGCTGGAGGAAAGACGTGTTCTAGGTCTGTCTTCGTCGTAGATCCAGAGCCATGTGGCAAAGTACGGCTTTTCCACGTCAAACAGACAATCCATCCCATCTTCGATCCGCGATGACACATTCTCAAATTGCGCATGCTTGGCCCAGTATTGCGCAGCGTATCGAGCCAACGGGAAGTTCTTGATATTGTTCTGATCAACGTTGTCGTCCAATCGAAGGAGAATACCAAGGCATGCTTGAGCAAGGATAGTATGCGCATCTGCTAGTTGAATATGATAGCGCGAGACATCCCTGCTTGACTCCACAAGACGGTCCGACGTCAAATATTCTTTGACCGAGAAGTGCGAAAATTGAACGATCCGCGAATCACCGTCCTTGACAATCGTGACCAAACTCGAACATGCCGATAACACCGCTTCCTGTTGGTCAGACCATCGCCAACCTGGATTCAACATTGGTGTCCCTTCAACCTCAAAGTCGACTGCAAGAACTTCTGCCAGTTCCTCGACCCGAAGCGGGCGAACAGCGACCACGAGACATTGCAGGAGTCGATAGGCATGTCCTTGGTTTGCCTTCCTGATCTCCCTCAATACCCGCTCGTACGTCTGATCCAGACTCTCGGGTAACTCCTTGAGGATGCCGCGCACACTCGATGGGAAGGACTGGGATAGAATTTCCAGTTGGCAAAACACCCAACGGAACCTGTGTGATGTTATAAGAATGTATCATGGGTGTAAGACGACGGACTTACATCCCGTCGGCTTTCTCTGATAGCGTCTTGATGACAAGCTCCTTGTCCTCGTCTCGCCATTTCCGCATCGTGTCATCCGAGTGAACAACGGAGGTGACATAGTCGACGATATCCTGCTTTTGTCCGCTTTCATCATGAAGTGAAATAGGGTGAGGTGTCAGGTGCTGAAAGATCGCTTGGATGTCGATCTCTGGGCGACTTGTAACGCATATGTGCAGATTCAGAAGGCGGAGATCAACCAGTTCATCGACAAGTCGAATGACCTCTTTCCGGGGAGACGGAATGCCAGAGTTGTTGGGGCACTCGTCGATTGCGTCCAGAATAATATAAGCAGGACCTTGTGACGGGAGAGTGAGCATTTCTTTGAGGCATTCTGCCATAGCGCGGTCACTGGGCTTCCGAACACCACTGTCATGGTCTGAATAGAGGCGGGCAAGTGTATCGCAACGAGAATCAGAGCGAGCAGAAAGCTGAATGAGGAGAGAAGGGAGCATGTTGCGAAGACTTTGCTTGTCAGTATCTCTGAAGTCGAAATAGAAATATGCAATGGAGGCATTTCTGGAGTCGCGCAACTTCATGATATCTTGAATGATTGCGGCGCTGGATGGCCATGTAAGTTCCTGAAAGCGAGAAGTGACATGGGAGGACGAACCAAAGTATGCTCTTTCCCGAGCCCGCTATTAGATTATAGATGGTCAAAACTTATAGCACAGGGAACAAGAGCCTGAGGTACGCACGTTTTCCATGTACCCACAAGAATGGACTAGTGGATTTCCATTGACTAAAAATGGAGCCACTAAAGAACCATTGAGCCGACCCCTCATGTTGAGCGTCGCATGCAATGTTATGATTAGCGGATGGGTTCGGAGGAGAGAGCCAAATTCGAAGGCGTTCTCGGAGTTCGTTCCCTGAGAAGATTTGTAGGGTCTGAAGAGTCAGGGCAATTTGGTTTGGAGATGACTCACGGTTTACTTGGTGTACTTTGTCATCAAGACCTTGGACCAACTGTTGAACGTTTTGCACCTCGTCACCAACATCTTGAACTGCATCCCGGACATCCTGCACCCCCTCATCGACCTCTTGCACCTTGTCCCCGACACCTTGTACACCCTCGCCAATACAAATCACTCTGCCCTCGACGCTGTGAGAAACCCTTAAGAGTTCCAGAGACGCCATGTGGGCCTCTTCCTGCGTCAACCTGTCCAACCGCCGAAGGGAATCTTCGACATCCGTGTTTCCTATCAGCTTCTTCAAATATTTTTCTGTAAATACGTCAATGGAGGATCTCGATTAATCCCGAAATCGACTGACTTGCTCGCCCTCGTTTGACTTCCTTCGTCGCGATGGCAAGGAATGAGATCACTTCAACCATGATATCCACCATCATGTTCCTCATCGCATCACTCGCGGGGACAGTCGTGTAAATTTCCAGTCGTTTGAAGTAGTATTGGACCCGGGTGAAGACATCGATGAGCACTTGTTGGCCAGCACCGACGTCTTTGGCCGCCTGGAGGACTTGGGTGTCAAAATGTGGCTATAGCAAGAGAATTAAGACGGACACAGACCGAGAGGAGAACTCCAACACCTGAAAAGATGACTTGTGCTGGCGGAATTGCCTGCGATACAAGTATTAGAGGAAAACTTCTCGACAGGGCGGTGTGTTGACACGCACGAGGCTGACGCCTGTCCCAACGGTGGCAGAGAACGCGTAGATGACATTCACGGTTGAGACGAGCCACGTTGTAAGCCCGTCATCGGCATTCTTGGATTGTGTGAACATGGGGAACTGTTCTCGAAAAACGGCGAGGACGGCATCTGGAGAATTGCATGCTTGAAGTGTTGGAAGTAAGGGATGGCAGGCGAGGTCTTGCTTGGTGCGGATTTTGTAAGCATCGAGAGCAGAATTGAAGATGGAATCAAAGTTGGGAGGAGAAGTAGAGGAAGATGTTGGATGGGACATTGTTGGTAGAGGTGCTTCTGAGTGGGAGAGCGTCTATCGATATGTGGTCGGCAACGCATGGCGAGGAAATAATTACGCACAAGCTGCGCATGGATCTTAATCTCATTATCTTACGGGAGACCGACAACTCCGACCCACACACAACTTCCACTTACACGCCAATACTTATGTTTGGGCCAACACCCCCCATGGTCGCATGCCATGATGCATGATTCGGACCCGCCGATGTTGCCGTCAACCCTCTTCTAATTACGTGATGACGACGACAAACGTCGACCCACCGCATACATATTACACATTGTGAGCTATCCCGTTGCGTGGGGAAAGCACTCGCATTCGGGGGTATCGGTGACACCGAGTCGATCCCCGCGAGGACCACATCTCCTCTGTATCGCAGACCGATGGTCCGGGCGTGAGTTCGAAAGGAAGGATAAGGAAAAGGGAATAAAGGGGGAGGCAGATTGGCGGTTGTTAATCGCTCGACCGCCGGGTGGGAGCACGCGAGATATGGGGGGAAAGAGCGTTTCGATTTCACTGTGATTCTGTGGTGGTTCGTGGTGCCAGCTATGGGCCAGGCAAGGAGGTTTATATACATGTACGCTAGGCGCGAGGCGGTGTTCTAAGACAGGACGACAAATAAGGAACGTACAAGGGAGTGTGAATGCTTCTATACACAGTAAAATGCGTCTCCGGTGAGGTGCTTGGACCTAGTTCGCCGTCCTCGAGGCAGCGCGCGGCTGTTGTGCTGGCGATCCAAGCGTTGGCGGTAGCGAGATTCAAGGCGAGATGTGTTGGAATATGGAAAGGACAAAGGAATGAACGTTGATTGCGAGGCGATGGAAGTGGAGGGAGAGGCGAGGAGACGAGGCGTGCGTACGAAGGGAATGCCGATGTGTCGAGGCCGTCACGTGGTCGAAAAAGGCCGAATCGGAGGCGCCTCCATGCCAGAGATATCCCTCCGCCTTCTTAGAAAACCTCTGCTCATTAACCCATCAGCGGTAATAAGAAAGCGCAACGACGAGCCGAATAACGAGTGGAAACGGGATTGGCACAAAACTGAAAGAGGGAAAAGAACGCGGAAAATAGACAACACCACCCCTTCTGTTAGATTCCTCAAAACGATCAGCAACGTCAAGCTGTCCCGTCAATGGGACTGGTACTGATCCCATACCTTACACTTCCTCAAGTCTTTCGCTTCCGTCTGCTCTGCATGTCTTTGCCACCTCGTTACTCGTTCGTCCCATCCTCGATCGCCATCGTCTCACGCTATTCCACTTTACTTCGTCTTCCTTCGTTCCGTCCTCCTCGCCATCAGTTCTGTCAAGTGACACAAGCCCTTCCACTCTGACTCATCGCCTCCCCTTTCACTTGCTCCCAGCCTCGGATGACGCAATCTCAACTTCGACACAACCTCCTCCATGTGGCCTGGAGTACTCGTTTCCCTATCGTTCCCTTCTTTTGGTAACTGTACTATACTGATTTTGGCACCTCTTTTCTCCTAGTTTTTTGGACTTTGTACTCGTCCTATTCCCCCCCATTGCCTTCCCTTTCATCCTTACTCGCGTCCTGTGTTTTCCTGTATTCCCCTTTCTCTGGTTTCATTATTTGCTTACCATTACTTTCGGATGGTCACTCATAGTTTCTACTTGGTCTGCATGTATATAAACTGGGTCATGGTCTCTTGCTTAATAGTCAGTTCAGTCAGTTTTCCCCTCACATTTTCTCTTCTCCTGTGCCCGCCATTGCCTTTGTTTTCTCGTCCTCGACCTTTCGACGCTGACGCAGGACTGCCGTGCCTAGCAGCTTCAATTCCGCGAAGATCTTCTTTTATCTTACCATCTCATCTCGCCTCAGGTCCAATCACCACTTCGTTTTCCCTTTCATCATCCATCACATGGCGTCTCCATTCTTGGACTAGGTATGGTCACCCTCTCACATCTCAACCCTCCTAAACTCGATCTGCCTTGCATACTCACATGCGAGTCCTCTAACCCCACTTCAAGGCAGTAGCCCATGGGCGATTTCTCTACAAGTCATCATATAACGTAACGTATATCCTGTTCCAATATACAACGAAGACGGGTCAGTGCATCTGTACACAGTACACAATAGCGTCACGGCGGTCACTAATCCATTACGGACTTGGTAAGATACTCCGACAGTACTTGTACTACGTCCTGTTGGTCATGGAGCGTTGCCAACTCGGAAGGGGTATTGCCTTCCTTGTCACGCGCATTAACATCCGCGCCTTCGCCTAGTAAGAATTTGACAGTTTCTACATGTCCTTCTCGGGATGCACGGTGCAGCGGCGTCTCGCCGTGATTTGACTGGACATTAATCGGTGCTTCATGATCGAGTAACATCCGAACAAATTCGGTCTGTCCCCACATCGCCGCCATGTATAAGGGAGTCTGGCCGAAGGTATTACAGGCATTCACATTGGCGCCGCGGTCAAGTAGCCGTCGCCCAACCTCGAGATATCCTCGCCATGCTGCCAGATGAAGTGCGGTATAATCCCATCCACCCCGGAGATTCACATCTGGAAAATGGTCGATTAATAGTGAAAACGTTTCCAAGTGTTGACCATCCGCTGCTGCAACCAACGGAGTCACATGACGACCCCCCTTGGCATTTGCATCTTCTGGATGCTTGGCAAGGAGACGCCCGACCAAGTTACGGAATCCGTGTAATGCAGCATGGTATAGTGGGCCTGCTTCGGGTTCGGAAGGGTGCATGCTGGAGGAAAGACGCGTTCCACGTTCATCTTCGTTGTAGATCCAGAGCCATGTGGCAAAGTACGGCTTTTCCACGTCAAACAGACAATCCATCCCATCTTCGATCTGCGATGACACATTCTCGAATTGTGCATGCTTGACCCAGTATTCGGCAGCGTATCGAGCCAACGGGAAGTTCTGGATACTGTTCTGATCATCGTCATCGCCCAATCGAAGAAGAACACCGAGGCATGCTTGAGCAAGGATAGTATGCGCAGCCACTAGTCGAATGTGATAGCGCGAGACATCCCTGCTTGACTCCGCAAGACGGTTCGATGTCAAATATTCTTTGACCGAGAAGTGCGAAAATTGAACAATCCGCGAATCACCGTCCTTGACAATCGTGACCAAACTCGAACATGCCGATAACACCGCTTCCTGATGGTCAGACCATCGCCAACCTGGATTCAGCATCGGTGTCCCTTCAACCTCAATGTCGACTGCAAGAACTTCTGCCAGTTCCTCGACCCGAAGCGGGCGAACAGCGGCCACAAGACATTGCAGGGGTCGATAAGCATGTCCTTGGTTTGCCTTCCTGATTTCTCTCAATACCCGCTCGTACGTCTGATCCAGACTCTCGGGTAACTCGTTGAGGATGCGACGCACGCTCGATGGGAACGATTGGGATAGAATTTCCAGTTGGCAAAACACCCACCGGAACCTGTGTGATGTTATAAGAATGTATCATGAGTGTAACACGACGGACTTACATTCCGTCAGCTTTCTCTGATAGCGTCTTGATGACAAGCTCCTTGTCCTCGTCTCGCCATTTCCGCATCGTGTCGTCCGAGTGAACAACAGAGATGACATAGTCGACGATATCCTGCTTTTGTCCGATTTCATCATGAAGTGAAACAGGGTGGGGAGTCAGGTGCTGAAAGATCGCTTGGATATCGATCTCCGGGCGACTTGTAACGCATATCTGCAGATTCGGAAGGCGGAGATCAACCAGTTCATCGACAAGTTGAAGGACCTCTTTCCGGGGAGATGGAATGCCAGAGTTGTTGGGGCACTCGTCGAGAGCGTCCAGAATGATGTAAGTAGGACCTTGCGACGGGAGAGCGAGCATTGTTTTGAGACATTCTGTCATAGCGTGGTCACTGGGCTTCTGAACACCACTGTCATGGTCCGAATAGAGGCGGGCAAGTGTATCGCAACGAGAATCAGAGCGAGCAGAAAGTTGAATGAGGAGAGAAGGGAGAATGTTGCGAAGTCTTTGCTTATCGGTGTCTCTGAAGTCGAAATAGAAATATGCAATGGAGGCATTTCCGGAGTCGCGCAACTTCATGATATCTTGGATGATTGCGGCGCTGGATGACCATATAAGTCCCTGAAAGCGAGAAGTGATAGGGTAGGACGAACCAAAGTATGCTCTTTCCTGAGCCCGCTATTAGATTAGAGATTGTCAGAACTTACGGCACAGGGAATAAGAGCCTGAGGTACGTACGTTTTCCATGTACCCACAAGAATGGACCAGTGGATTTCCATTGACTAAAAATGGAGCCACTAAAGAACCATTGAGCCGATCCCTGATGTTGAGCGTCGCATGCGAAGTTATGGTTGATGGATGGGTTCGGAGGAGAGAGCCAAATTCGAAGGCGCTCTCGGAGTTCGTTCCCTGAGAATATTTGTAGGGTTTGAAGAGTCAGGGCAATTTGGTCTGGGGATGACTCACGGTTTACTTGGTCTACTTTGTCATCAAGACCTTGGACCAACTGTTGAACGTTTTGCACTCCGTCACCGACATCTTGAACCGCATCCCGCACATCTTGCACCCCCTCATCAACCTCCTGTACCTTGTCCCCGACACCTTGTACGTCCTCGCCAATACGAATCACTCTGCCCTCGACGTTGTGAGAAACCTTCAAGACCTCCACAGACGCCATGTGGGCCTCTTCCTGCGTCAGCCTGTCCAACCGCCGAAGCGCATCTTCGACATCAGTATTTCCAATCAGCTTCTTCAAATATTTCTCTGTAAACACGTCAATAGAGGCTCTCGATTAATCCCGAAATCAACTGACTTGCTCGCCCTCGTTTGACTTCCTTCGTCGCGATGGCAAGGAATGAGATCACTTCAACCATGATATCTACCATCATTTTCCTCATCGCATCACTCGCAGGGACATTCGTGTATATTTCTAGTCGTTTAAAGTAGTACTGGACCCGGGTGAAGACATCGATGAGCACTTGTTGGCCAGCACCGACGTCTTTGGCCGCCTGGAGGACTTTGATGTCAAAATGTGGGCATGGCAAGAGAATTAAGACGGACGTACCGAGAGGAGGACTCCAACACCTGCAAAGATGGCTTGTGCTGGCGGAAATACCTGTGATACAAGTATTAGAGGAAAAATTCCTAGAAGGCGGTGTGTTGACACGCACGTGACGCCTGTCCCAACGGTGGCAGAGAACGCGTAGATGACATTCACAGTTGAGACGAGGCACGAGGTAAGCCCGTCACCAGCATTCTTGGATCGTGTGAAGGTGGGGAACTGTTCTTGAAAGACGGCGAGGACGGCATCTGGAGAGTTGCATGCTTGAAGCGATGGAAGTAAGGGATGGGAGGTGAGGTCTTGCTTGGTGCGGTTTTTGTAAGCATCGAGAGCAGAATTGAAGATGGAACCAAAGTTGGGAGGTAGTGTGGAGGAGGATGTTGAATGGGACATAGTTGGGAGAGGTGCTTCGCGGTGAGGGGAGAGCGTCTATCGATATGTGGTCGGGGTTGGCTATGCAAGGAAAGAGTTACGTACGACGCATACATGCCAATCTCATTATCGTAATGCAACAGAGGTAACCACAAGTCCTCACAAGCTGAGTCACTTGTAATTGAGCCAATATTCCCTATAGCATGCATGATCCGGATTCGCCAGGACGAACACCCGTCGAATACCCGCTGCCGTCATTGACCTATTTTTGATTACGTGACACACGCGTCAATGTTGGTCAAGTTGGTCCCAGACGACAAATGGTTGGCAGATGCCATCTGATCACGTGCCAACCCACGTGTATCATGGTTCTGGGGTCACATCTGTGATGTATTGCTGACGTCGCGCCGCGACCGAGTTCTTGACAGATGCCGAAACGAGCGACAACTGATGTTGACCCAGAGCTACTGCTATCAGGTCTTGCTCGATGTCTTCTGAAATGCTCGCACAGCCAAAGGCCTTGCTGGTGCCCAAAGACTCATTTTGCTGCCATCCGATCGATCACTGAAATGTCATACATCTTTTCACATGTTCAACCAAATATTCGAGACGGCAGCTTGAAAACCTCGCTCACATTGCAACCAATATTCCCCTCCGCGAAATTATAAACGTGTTTGGAGGTAGGCTGACAGGACCAGGTTGGCACCCTCACCAGGGCCACTTAAAGTCTGGCGGAAATTTAATTGAAAGAAGATATTCACCGTTGGGATGAGCCACATTGCGAATCTGCGTCTGCAATTGGCCGAAATGTTTGGAGAAATATAGCTGGTGGTCGTTGCTACGGTGCACCGATGCACCGATGCGCCACGATGAATGACTACTGACCCCGTCTGGGATAACACTGGGAACAAAGCCGCCTTCTTGACCATTCGTTCGACAACCTTGGGATTATCTTTCGGCTCTCCTAGGCCCAGATTTCTCTGATTACTGTCAGTGTGTTCGGTTATGCTAGGAGAAATGCAGGAATCAGGTCTTTTCACGGAGAGAAACCTCTATTACTCTTCACGAATGATCACATTCAATAAAATTTGACTCAATAAGTCCAGCTTTATCATGATTGGATTAGTGCAATCTCAACCCATATATCCGTTATGAGGTCAAAAACGCGACATTACTCCTCTACACATTGGGCACCATACTCAGATAGTAGTTGTACAATCTCTTGCTCCTCGCGACTGGATGCTATGGTGGAGGGGGTCCGCTCCAGTCTGTCGTGCGCATTAGGATCCGCACCGTGCTCCATTAATAATCGCACAGCTTCGACTTCACCCTCTGATACTGCCGCATGCAGAGGTGTCCTACCGTCGCGATCGGGGACGTGGACCATGCCCCCACGTCCAAGTAGTAGTCGGGCAAAGTTGACTTGTCCCCACACTGCCGCCACATACAAGGGAGTACGGTCATCGGCTGTTCGGCCATTGACGTCTGCGCCGCGGCTAAGTAGCTGCTGCCCAATTTCGATGTGTCCCCGCCATGCGGCTAGATGTAGGGGTGTTTGGCCGAATGTGTCTCGGATGTCTACATTTGGGAAATATTCGATTAGTAGTGAAAATACATCGATGTGTCCTCCAGAGACTGATGCGTGCAACGGTGTCGCATCGAAAATGTCCTTGGCGTCTATGTGCTCTGGATGCTTATCGAGGAGGCGTTTGGCCAAATCTCGAAACCCGCGCCGTACCGCATGGTATAGGGGGACTGCATCTGGTTGCAAAGGCCGCATACTGGAAAGCGATTCATATGGACGATCTTCGTTGTAAAGCCAGAGCCAAATGGCAAAGTGTGGTTTGTCCACATCAAACAGACAATCCATCCCTTCCTCGATCCGTGACAACACCTTCCCGAATTGTGCGTGCTTGACCCAGTATTCGGCAGCGTATCGAGCCAAAGGGAAACTCTCGATATTGTTGCGGTCAATGCTGTCGTCCAATCGGAGGAGGACACCAAGGCATGCTTGAGCAAGGATAGTGTGCGCTGGCTCCAGTTGAATATGACACCACGAGACATCCCTGCTTGATTCCGCAAGACGGTCCGACATCAAAAACTCTTTGACAGAGAAGTGGGAAAATCGAACGATCCGCAAATCACCGTCCTTGACAATCGTGACCAAACTCGAACATGCCGATAAGACTGCTTCCTGGTGATCCGACCATCGCCAACCTAGATTCAGCATTGGTGTCCCTCCAGTATCAAAGTCGACTGCAAGCACGTCCGCGAGTTCTTCGATGCGAAGTGGGCGAACAGCAACCACGAGGCACTGCATAAGTCGGTAAGCGTGCTTTCTGTTTGGTCTCCTAATCCCTTTCAGTATCCGCTCGTATGTCTCATCCAAACTTTCGGGCAGTTCCTCGAGGATATGCCGCACGCTTGATGGGAGAGATTGCCGAAGGACCTCTAATTGGCAGAAGATCCACCTAAACCTGTGCGATGCCGTAAGAATGTATCATGAACGCATCAAAACGCACGTACATTCCGTCAGCTTTCTCTGATAGGATCTTAATAACTAGCTCCTTGTCCTCCTCTCGCCATTTCCGGATCCATTTGTCCGAACGAACAATATGATTGATATAGTCAATGATGTCCCGCTGTTGTCCACGTTCTTCATGAAGGGACACCGTGACGGTAAGAGGAATTAAGGACTGAAGGGCAGATTGTATGTCGATCTCCGGGCGGCTCGTAACGCATATGTGGAGGGTCGGAAGACGAAGATCAACAAGTTCGTTCACGAATTCGAGTACCTCTTCTCGCGGAGATGGGATGCCGGACGTGTCGGGGCACTCGTCGAGTGCATCCAGAATAATGTAGGTAGGCCCTTGCGACGGGAGAGTGAGCATTTGTTTTAGACAGTCCGTCATCGCTCGATCACTGGGCTTCTGAACTCCACAGTCGTGTACAGAATAAAGGCGGGACAGTATGTCGCAACACGTGTCAGAGCGAACAGAAAGCTGGATGAGGAGAGAAGGGAGCATGTAGCGGCGTCTTTGTTTATTGGAGTCCCTAAAGTCAAAATAGAAATATGCGACAGACGCACTTCCAGAATCGCGCAAATTCATGACATCTTGTATCATTGCAGAGCTACATGATCACGTAAGTTCAGAAGAGCGGAAGAAAGAGAAAGAGAGACGAACCAGAGTATGCTCTTTCCAGAGCCCTCTGTGGGATGGAGACAATCAAACTCGTGGCACTGAAACACGATAAAAGTAGCGCACGCTTCCCGTGAACCCATAAGAATGGACTAGTATTCTTCCATTGATTGAAAACGATGCCACGAATAAACCATTGAGCTGTTCCTTCGAGTTGAGAGTCGCAGAGGATGTTATGATTAATGGATGGATCTGCAGCAGAGATCCACGTTTGAAGGCGTTCTCTGAGCTGTTTGCCTGTCAAGATTTGTAGGGGTTCAGAAGGAAGGGATATGGTGTTGAAAGATAGCTCACGGTTGACTTGCTCTGCTCTGTTGTCAAGATCTTGAACCGTATTTTGAAGCGTGTCATTGACACCCTGCAAATCCTCGCTAATGACTTGTATGCTCTCACTAACACGGTTCACCTTGCAACGGACGCCGTGAGCAATATTCAAGAGCTCCGCGTTTGCTATCCGAGCCTCTTCCTGCGTCAATCTGTCCAAGTTCTGCAACGCATCCTTAATATCTGTATTTCCCACGAGTTCCTTAAAATACTTCTCTATATATAAATGTCAGTGGAGAATAGCATATATGTACGACCCGGACTCACTCGTTCCCCCTCGTTTGATTTCCTTTGTCGCAATGGCAAGGAAATAAATCACTTGAACGGTAATATCCACTATTATACTCCTCATAGCGTCAGTCGCTGGGACACCCGTATAGGCTTCCAGCCGCTTGAAAAAGTATTCGATCCGGCTGAAGAGGTCGATGAGCATGTCTTGATGGGCCCTGGCATCTTTTGCCGCCTGGAGGACTTGTGCGTCACAATGTGGCCACTTCAAGCGAACCAAAGAGGAAACAGACCAAGAGGAGGGCTCCGACAGCTGCAAAGATCACTTTTGCCGGTGAGAGTACCTGTCAAATAAATATCAGAGTAAGGCCTCCCTGTTGGGGGGCAGGCAGATGCCGTGCAGCGATGCTCACCAGGCTGACACCCTCGCCAAGTGTCGCAGAAAAACCGTAGAGGACATTTACAGTCGGGATGAGCCATCTTGTGAGCCTATCATCTACGTTCTGGGGTTGGCCAAATAGGGGGATTTGCTCTCGTAGGACTGCGAGGACAGCATCGGGAGAATTGCAGTCTTGAAGCGCACTGAGTAGTGGATGTGAGGTGAGGTCTTGCCTTGTTCGGTTTTTGTAATCGTCAAGAGCAGAAATGAAGATGGAATCAAAATCGAAACGGGGGACAGGGGCTGACTCTGTCGCAGTCTCTGTGGTCGCATGGGACATAATTGCCAGAGGAAAGGAGAATTGATTCGCGGTGGGGGTGAGAGAGGGCACGTCGATAATCAACCGTCGAGACGAAGGCTGTGTCCGCGGCTGCTTGCAATGAGGCAGGGATTTAACAATAAGGTTTGACGAGAAAGGGAGCTGAAGCGCTGAAGCCCTTATCAGTTATCGGGCGGCCGAGGCTGTTCACTCGAATATGGCGCAGGAGCGAAAATGAGCGGATATGGAGGGCTAATTAGCCGCCCTGTAAATTACGACAGAGAAACAGTCAGTACAACGCTAGTTGTGCGAGTTAATATAGTTTTAACCATTCATTTATATAAATTATCCGTAGTTTAGGCTGCTCAGGCCTTAGTTCTCGTGATACTTACTTGGACACAGGACACGCTGAACTTCCAGTGACGAGAACGTTCAATTCGCTCGTTTATCCTTGTCTTTCGCTGCCAGTGGCACCGGTCACATGGAATAGTAATACTCTCAGACTCACTTGTCCCATCTCCGTACAGGACGATCCGCTATGCGTGCCCACCGTTGAAGTCACCACAAACCTTGGCTAGTGGGCCTGTTTTTAAGCATCGAGAGCGGAACTGAAGATGGAATCAAAGTTGGGAGGTGAATCAGAGGAAGATGTTGCATGGGACATTGTTGGTAGAGGAGGTGCTTCGTAGTGGGGGAGAGCGTCTATCCATATGTGGTCGGCGACGCGAGGAAATAATTACGCACGAGTTGCGGACAGATCTTAATCTCAATATCGCGATGCAACAGAGGAATACCAACAACTCCGACTTCGAGGAGCTAAGTCGTAGTGGCCAAGCAAGAGAATTCGAAATATCGCGATGCAAGGAGATGAGAGGAAGGCCGAGTTCCCGAGTGATCGAGAACGGGCAAGAGGGTCGAACGGGAGAAGGGAAGATGTCAGTGTGTTGGCGTCGACGCTAGCGGATGTCGGCCGATGTTGGGCGAGGTGTGGCGAGGCGATGGCGATGGCGAAGGTGACAGCTGAAGCGATGATATTGGCGAGCACGAACACGGAGAGGAGAAGATCAGAAATACGACTGCGGCACAGCAGGCTCGCGAAGTCGTCAGGCGGTCGAATGAAAGCACACAAAAGATCAGAGAGGAGAAAGTGGGGCCGCGGTTGCCTCACGCGAACGAAAAAAGAAATGGGGAAATGGGCCACAGTTGCCTAGCCTCTAGACGAGGCCAGACACGGGGTGTTTATACGCAGAGCTGAGTCGATACATGACAAGTACTCTACGTGGAGAAAGGTGAGCTAGAGGGGGGAAAGTTGAAAGACGAACACTAAGGTGCTACTGCCGGCGACAGGCCGCGCGGCGTCGTAACGATAAAAGCGGTCTCCGAAAAGCTTGAAATTTACTGAATCGTCATAAGGTGCGCAACGTTGAGCACATGGACAGCGAGGGCGAGGAACGGTGCGGCGATGCTCGATGAGAAGGTGAAAGAGTAAGATACGGATGTCTAAATCAAAAAGAAATATCGGAAACGTACGAAACGGTAACTCGGATGCACCTATATACAGCAAAGATCCTTCCAACACAGGCATGGTCCGTGACGCCTGCTACGTGGAGCAGCGGGCTTTTCGATGCGGCGCGTGGTTATGACGCCGGCCGACGGTTTGGGTGATCCGCGAGTCTTCCACCATAAGGATTAGGGCACGACGAGGGGCGGGTCTTGTTCTTGACAGGGAAAGGCAACGATTGTGAGACAAGGAGGGTGGAGGGCCAAAGGCGAGGAGGACAAGACATGAGGGCAGGACGTGGCGGGCTCGGATGGTTCGGGAGGCGTCACGTGGTCGAATAATAGGCTGCAACGCGTGCAAATCACTCTTCCACTCCACTTACTGTCAACATGCCTCGGTTTTTTCACCTAATAAACTGTAACATAAACTCATAATTTTTTCATAATTTATATCTTGAAATTCTTCTGCATAAACTTTATGTTTATTCTAATTTTTTGTTTGTGACAAGAACTGTGAAAATACT
>Ga0307510_10003828_pt1 | contig 17623 bp, 9 predicted proteins | sample 12_EM_MG_FD_207224 | JGI IMG/M metagenome (GOLD analysis project Ga0307510, IMG submission 207224) | Populus trichocarpa ectomycorrhiza microbial communities from riparian zone in the Pacific Northwest, United States - 12_EM | ecosystem: Host-associated > Plants > Roots > Unclassified | place...
ATGAGTATGGAGTGATCAAGTCCGATACTCATCTATCAATGCATAATGCGTATGCATTAGTAAGAGTAGAGAACTGGTTCTCTAATCATCGTTCCAATTAGTTAGCCATATCTTGAAACGTGAACTCTTTGAGGTTCCTGAGTAGTCTCCCAGATGCCTCCGGGAAGTCCCTACTTCGGAAGCTTGGGTTCGGATATATGCTCTCCCCTATGGTTGCATATACCTCGCGCATAATTATGGAAGCTATTCCCGCTAGGGTAATAGTCTCATGCTTTTGTTAAGTAGAATAATGGAAAGTCAGAGGACACTCGTCAACCATTGGAACCATTCGTGAGCACTGTGGTCAGCTCTGTGGTATCAAACTCACATGCCTAGAGTGGGCTCCTAGCCGGAAGCAGTCAGACTGCGCTAATATTAACTATGGCCACAAACAGGAAGTGTTCCCAGGAGAATCTCACTAGCCATCTCGGCATGATCAAAAGCTCTTACCTATTGGTAGCATGTCAGTAGCCGACCGACATGCCCACCCTAGAGATACTATCCATTGGGACTCACTGGCCCAGTGGTGGTTTATCTATTTAAGCTATGCAGCCTATGGGTGAATCTACTTGGCTATACTAAGGTTTTAAGCCTGACTGCATACACACACCATCAGAAATCTCCAGTTGCTTGAGTGCATGGGCGCTACACATAGCCAACCATCCGGCACCCGCTTAAATCGTGAGATGACTCACACCTCTAGAGTCCACTAATAACCTATGGTAAAGCTACAGTTTATGGGTAGCCTGGGACTGGCGTTGTGGTGGTTGCCCTGAAAGCCTTACAGCTTATCCGGTCAGCCCCAAGCCCTTTACAGTTAACCATACAACTATCCAGAGCTCAAAGTATGCCCGTTGGTAGTCCCTAGGCGTTATCTAGGTGGCACCACAGGAGGCGGTCCCCCTCGCACACTCCTTATATATCCTGTGAACACCTTCTGGTCAGATAGCTGGCCATAACTTGTACCCTGTTGTAGGGGCAGTCCTATGGATCCTACTCTACTAGGAAGCACACCACAACACAGCCGTATTGTCCTGTCAGACCGTACCAATGCTAGGGCTGGAGGGGCATGTTACGAATTTCGCCTCAAAGTTACAGGAGGTTTGGACCACTACTACTCCGTCAGTATCCAGCTTCGTACCAGATGAACTGACCCTATAAACCTTTAAAAGCCCCACTATAGTGTGATAACTTTCCTCTAAGTACTCAGATGCATTTCAGGGTGAAGGTAGGGTATCTGGGTCCCCTATATCGGATAAAGATGTTCCTAAGGTAAGGTAACTTCATCCCTTTATGCTTTTATTCTTTTAAGAGTCCGTGCGACCACATATAATGTTGCCCTGAAGACCTGTGCAATATTTACTATGTTTCCTTACTTTTATATGAACATGCCCTTCAAAGGCTACCCTGCCCAGGTAGGTCACTTTGACCTACCTGAGTTACCCTTTCTAACCCTATGCCACCAAGTCACTTTGTAGGCACTTGTGCCAACTCATCCCTACCAGTAGTATACTAAGTATACTGGCCTAGTCTCATTCTGGTTGACTCTTGGTATACCATGTGGGCTTGAGTCTAGTTCACTGAAGCCTCCTATCTGTTCAGTCCTCACAACCAGTCATTCTTATCATAATTGACAAATATACTGAGATAGCCTGTTCGCATTTCATTAACTTATTCTATTTGTCCATCAGTCTGAGGGTGGTACACTCTGGACATTTTTCAATCTCTGTCTAAGGGGATGAATTCGGATATCACTATAGTTAGATAAAACTTTCATGTTGTCCTGATATATTGATGCTAGGCTTCGTTACGGGGCCCCGTTTCTGAGGAGCGGGGACAAAATAACCTAGGTTATTCTGATTAACTGGCCGGAAAAATCATCCAAATCGGACCAGAACTGACAGAGATACAGCTCTTTGAAGTTAGACAACTTCAAAGAACCCTATCTCACTCAGTTTTGGTCCGATTTGGACGATTCTTTTTTTAATCTGCAGTTAATAACCTGCTCTTGGCGCCCCGTTTGTCAGAAACGGGGCCCCGTAACGAACACTAATTGATGCGGACTTCCCTGAAGACCCAAGCTTATTAAAACCTTCTGCCAGATACAACCTCATACTCAAATCTGGAATACTTCAATGACCTTCAAAAGTACACTGGGTTGCCACTTCGAGTGTGGCGGGTGTTGGGTTTGTGGTTGTTGTGTCTGCTATTCAGGAACCTTTCTAGTTTTATCAAGTCGTGCAAGCAATGATACACTCATCACAACAAGTTAGTATACTATTCCATTGCAATCTAGGCTCCTTAGCAACATTCAAAGAAACAATCTACAAGCCGTATAGCAACTATATTAACTTTTGAGTTCTTCAGATTAGGAAGTTTATTGAGGGCAGCAAGGATATTGTAATGGATTACTGCCAGATGAATAAGATAATTACAGATTGTTTAACTAAACCTTTAGTAGTTAGCAAGCATGTGGAGTTTATATGTATGTGTGAATGACTTTGATATTTCCTTTGTTACTAGTATGTCTATCCTAAGTCATTGATCTACAGGTATTATTGTTTGTTTTTATTTGTTGCTATATACACAAGTAGGTATCAAGAGTGGTATGTGCAAGGGCAGTGTTACCTCTTAAACTATACAATAATGTTGAGGTATGTCTACTGACTTAGGTTATGTCTAGGGGTTAGCTTAGTGACTGCCAACTGTATGGATTAGGTCAATCATTGTTTGGAGAGGAGTAGGCTTGGCATGTGTGTTTCTTATAAATATTTTCTCTCTTATACTGCCAGTAGTCTATAACAAACATCTCATCTTACATAACATACCACATACCTACTACATCCCAATATCCTTCTCTTCTTACTTCCTTACTTCCTTACTTCCTTACTTCCTTACTTCCTTCCTTACTCTTTTTCTCACATTCTCACTTCCCTATTTCCCTACTTCCTCACCTCCCTACCCTCCTCACTTCTTCACTCCCTCACCTCTATCATTTAACTCTTCTACTTCCCCTCTCTTCCTCTCTTCAACCTTTCTACCCTCTATCTCCTTCTCTATTACTCTTTTCCTCTTTTACTCTTTTACTCTTTTACTCTTTTACTCTTTTCCTCTTTTACTCTTTTCCTCTTTTACTCTTTTCATCTTTTCATCTTTTACTCTTTTACGCTTTTACTCCTTTCCTCTCTTACTCTTTTCCTCTCTTACTCTATTACTCTCTTCCTCTTACTCTTTCTTTCTTGGTTCTAGTAGGCTATTTTTTCCCATCTCTTGCTAATAAATCCAGCAAATATCGTTTCAGATATCAACTAGCACTAGATGGTAACTTTTATAGTCCAAACCTATTAGAAGAAGCAGGATGGCCATTCTTGTCACTTTGACTTTGTATCTTTCATCAAACATGAGATTTCAGATAATCACGAGACAAGAGTTGACACCATTCCAGTCTTGAATACTATCGCAAGTATATTTATTCATTAGGAGAGCTCTCAAGTTGTTGCAGTCACCTTACAAGTAAACTCAACTGAGCGAACAATCTGTCTAACGATGGCCTAAAAACCATGGTATTGGAAGTCCTGTACTGAAACTATCTGGAAAGTGTATATGTAGAGCTAAAAACTCTATCAAAAATGCAAGCCAGCCAAAGGGATCAAGTATTGAACAAGCATGAGACTCTTCCTTTGAGAATTGTAATAGTTCATGAAATATACAAGTTTGCTTAATAAAGCAAATGAAGTAGATAGAGAAGTGGTGGGATAGCCTACTCAAATTCCTGCAAAGGCTAGCTGAATATCTCGGGAATACTCCTGAAGAATTCAACAAGGAATTACTCAATATTGTAAATACCCTTCACTTTATCCAACAGATTATTCATGAGCTTCATATGAGCCGAACATCCTGTCAGGAACCGACACAGGCTAAGCGGGAACTAGTATATGCTCAAAGTATTTGGGACAAGCAGAAAGCATGATGTGTACCTCCCGGTAGTCACTGACTTGCCTGTGAGATTCTCACCCAAATGTTAAATTATAACGTAAATTACGGTGATCCCCCTCACTACCAGGATCCTGCACACCCATGGAAACCAGTAAAAAATGTTATCTCAATTGGATTATCTCTATTAATAATAGAGATACAATGGTGAAAATCCAGCTACAGGTACCTCAATATATGGAGAATCAGAATATGTATTTTTAATTTCATGTGAGTGAATTGTTGCTCTGCTATAGTGGCTTTAAGATCACTTATGCCAGGGGGAACTTGCACCCTTTCCTGAGGATATAAAATTCAAAAACCCCCCACGAAAGGCATTTTAAAATAGATAGAAGAATTGTATAAGACTTATATATTCAGAGTAACCTGGTTTTGATTTACTTTACAAGTATTTCTCAAAGTATTAGTAGTTGAAAAAGTGATATGAAACTTCATACAAACTACATACAAATTGTACCAATTTTACTATATGATAGCTACCAATCCACTTAACCTATGGACTCAATCTTTTGAAATATACTTTATCATAGTTATTTAAGTATGAATGCCAAGTTTAAAGGTTAATAAGAAAGTTTTCCATGTTCGGTACTTTGATTATGATTGAGCCAGCAACAATTTTTACTAAATCCTAATACTATCTTCAATATTCAATTGCCTATTATTTTAACTAGCAATCAGTTAGCAGAAAATCTAATACAGTCTGGAAGCTCAAGTTAGACTGTCTAAAGCATGCTGAAGTGACAGCTGGTTATCAGACTACAAGTTCAGTCCAGTTAGCTCAATAAGAGCAATATGCTTCATGAATCTTAATAAGATAAGATATACTTATCTATGATAATAAGTACACAAACTATTTGCGGTTGTGCCCTAATACTAGTAAACCCATGAATCAAGTGTTATTTGCTTTAGAGATTTACATTTTGTGATTTTAAAGTTAAGAAGAAGCTTATTTACACCATAATATTCATCCTTCTACTACATGGGTGAAAGCAATACAGGGTATATTTGTTTCGCTTCAAATACTTTATACTTACTTAAATAACCATAATAAAGTAGATTCCAAAATATTGAGTCCATAGGTTAAGTGGATTTGTAGCTATCATATAGTAAAATTGGTACAATTTGTATGTAGTTTGTATGTAGTTTGTATGTAGTTTCATATCACTTTTTCAACTACTAATACTTTGAGAAATGCTTGTGGGGTGAATCAAAATCAGGTCACTCTGAATATATAAGTCTTATACTACCCTTTTATCTATTTTGGAATGCCTTTCTTGGAGGGTTTTTGAATTTTATATCTTTAGGAAAGAGTGCAAGTGGTCTCTAGCATAAGTGATCTTAAAGCCACTATAGGAGAGCAACAATTCATTTACATGAAATTAAAAATACAGATTCTAATTCTGCATATATTAAAGTACCTGTAGCTAGATTTTTATCATGGTATCTCTATTATTAATAGAGATAATCCAATTGATGTTGCATTTTGCACTGGTTGCTATGGGTAAGCGGGATCCCAGTAGTGAGCGGGATTACCGTAATTTACATTATGGCTTTTCTACCCCCATTTACCTCTCAGATACAACAGTATTTGAACAAGGCACAGATTGTTAGACATATGTCCTACAACTGCCATAGATGTAGAACTATGCTAATATCAAGCCAATCTCGGAATAATACAGTTATCACCTCAGACCTTATATCAGAAATTAAAATAGAGAAAATACCTTGAGATCCTAACACACCCACAAGTTTATAGCTAATAACATGGTCTAAGCTCAGGAGGTAAGATTCACACCTATCATCTCCTATATTAATTTTACCTTACATTAGAGTGTTGAGTAGTTGCTAAACTCAAGGCACTTCTACTAGAAAGCCCAGGCCACCAAATCGACAGTACAGACATTAATTACTTCCAAGATCTCTTAGCAGGCCAATAGGATATCAATATTTCTACTAGACCTCTTATTCACTTTATTTGAAACTGTAGAATGGACATGGTATTCAGTAAGGCATGCGGTATCTCGTTCCTTATAATACTTGCTTCGGCTGGTCTTAGAGTTACTGTCATTGCACCTTAAAATAAAACGAACAGCGACCATATTCCGAATCAGCTTCTAACTACTCAAGTTAGGAAATAGCATCAAGTACATAGACACATATCAGGGCCTATCCCAGGTTCCTGTAGAAATCCTCTGCACTAACTTCAAGTACAAAGATTCTATCCTGGGGAGGCTAAGTCTTCTTATCACCAATGCACTACTTACAGCATTTCTTAATCGTCTTATAAATAGTGTATGCTGACTGAAGGAAATTGTATCCAACTTACTACAATCAACTTCCAAATCAATTATCCAACACTCTCCTTAATTGAATCCTTTCAGATCTTAAGTCATGTTAGTATACCTTTACAGCTCTTTCTGCCCAAGAAATATGCTACCAATGGGAATAGGGTTGTAAAATAGGAGAAGTGGATATTTGGTCTCTCTACCTAATATACTGCTCACACTCAATACAGACTCACAGTCATCCCAACCCTGGCCTGAGACTATTCTCCTCACTAAATAGCTTATCTTTCTTGATAGCAATTCTATCTCAAAGACTACCATGGGGTTTCACTTGATGAAATAGCATCAAAATGAGCTACCCATTCAGGCATGTATTATGAAGTATGAAGCAGAATCGATAATGGATTTGGAACTTGATACAGATATAATATAAGGTATTAATAGGGCTGTTAGTGGTGAGTACTTTGAGAGTATATATACTAATATCTTCATCCCAATTGCAACTAATAACAAACTAGTGGGAATTAATTTATCAATACCAGATCCTCCGGAACTATCTACACCTGGATGCTAAACCAAAATGAACTAAGTGATGATAGTCATCAGTCTATCAAGATATGTACTATTCCAGAATTGTGTATTACTAATACTAATGATTTGATTAGTCTTGTACAGTATTGACTGGTTGGAGACATGGGTGTGGAGAGTTAAGGGTACAGGAAATCCATATAGTAATATCATTCAATTATTCAGCTATTGGGTATTTATATTAGCTGAGAAGTAGCCTGACAAAGGTGAAATTAGAATCAAAAATGATAATCCAAGCAGAATAAAGCGATTAAATGTAATATTGTTTCACTAGAAACCTTTGGTCTTTAGAGTTCTTGAGAATTGTTTGTTATGAGAATAGGGTATTTGTCACTCTAGTTAGGTTGAATAATGGTAAGTTAGAGGGCACCTATCAGCCATTCTAACATTCACAAGTATCCTGCTTAGCTCAGAACAATCCCACATATCAGTCTAATAGACTGGATTCACCCTCACCGGTAGTCAGACAATGCAGATATTACCTATTTCTACCAATAGACTGTGCTTCTAGTGATGTATCTTCAAATATCTCTGCATTCACATAAACCTTTTCATATCAGTAGCATGTTACTGTCAAACCAACACACCAACTGTAGTTATAATATCTAGCAGGACTCACTGGCCCAGTGGCAGTTATGTCTATATGAGCTATGCAGTATATCAGCTAATCTATGCATGAGTACTACCTATTGCCAATTCTGGCAGGACCCTCTCCATAGTAACAATACTAATATCTCTAAAGTCCACCTACTACCTATCAAAATTGTGCAATTGAAAACGTAGCCTTCGACGGGTAATGGGGTGGTTCTTGGCAAAGCATTGAAGCTTTTCCAGCAGGCCCTAAGTCCGCTCCTCCCAACTATGCTATGACCTCTAGGTCTAAGTATAACCATAAGTAGTTCCTAGGCATTATCCAGGTGGCACCCAAGTGGGCAGTCACTCTCATACCACTTATATATCCTGTGAACAGCTTTGGGTTAGGTGGACAGCTATAACGCATTAAGGGTCATGCTATCTCTTGGAGTTTATTAGGGGGTGCATAGGGCATCGAAAAATGTGGGCCCACAGCCCTTTTCCCCGTCCCGTCCCACTCAACAGCCTGGGGCAGGGTGTCTTTTTCGGCATTCCTTGGCCCTGTCCCCGCTCAGACCAGAGCCCCGCTCATACTCCAGCCAGGTTCCTGTTAAAAATAGAAGGTAGCAAAGAGGGCCCTGCCCGTCAAGGGGATGAGTGTGGGTGGGCCCTGGAGGGGGGCAGGGCGGGAATTACCCGAAAAATACCTCGTCCGGCCCCATCTAAGGGCAGGGTGTGGCGAATAAAATTCTGCTGGCCCCATCCCGTAATGAACACTTATTCCTCCAGGATTTTACTTTCCTAGAATGCTAGCAACTAGACAGACCTCCTTCCATGTTAAGCCATACAAATGCTAGGGCCTAATGTAGGTTGTAGGAATATCTCACTAAAGTGACATATCAGCAAAAGAAGCCTGTGCCCCATGCTAATAGACATTCCAGATCATCTTATCCACCGCACCTCCCATAAGAGGACCCCTGCATAGTGGTTACATCTGAGTGTCTTAGATGCAATACAACTGATATTCTATCTACCTGAGGCACTTAGATTGCTAATTGCTCACAGTGATCTTTAGAAGAACAACAAGTGTGTAACGGGGGCACTCTGTAGGAAGACGGATCCTATGATTGTGGCTGCACCGAAGACTCAAAGTAGAAGTAAGGATCAAAATAAAGCTAAAGATTTTTCAAAGTAGAATCAAGAGGTAAAACTTAATATCATTAAGCCTGAAAGCTTGACTCAATAAGTTCTCTCAAGGATTGTTGGTTATCAGAATAGTGTGTCTCGGGCTTTAGTTAAGTAAAATAATGTAAGGCCAGAGGACACTGGTCAACGATTGTGACCTTTCGCGAGCACCCTGATCAGCACAGGGCTGTCCGACTCACCTGCCTAAGTGAGCTAATGCTCAGAGGCAGTCGGACCCCTCAGATATTAACTATCTGCATAAATAGGAAGTGTTCTGGGTCATGTCTCTCCAGCTACATCTGCATGAGTGAAAACCCATTCCTATCGGTAGCATGTCACTGGCTGACCGACATACCCACTGCAGCGATACTATCAATTGGGACTCACTGGCCCAGCAGTGGGTTCCTATATACAAGCTACGCAGTCCATGGGCAAATATACTTGGCTATACTAAGCTTCTAAACCTGACTGCATGCTCCGACGATAAGAAATCTCATGCTGCATGACTGCATGGGTGCTACCCACAGCCAACCATGCGGGACCCTCTTAAATTGTGACAAGACTCACACCTCTAGAGTCCACAAATAACACATGATAATGCTACAGTTCACGGGGTAGCCTGGGACTGGCGTTGGGCTGGTTGTCCTGGAAGCCTTGCAGCTTCCCTGGTCAGCCCCAAGCCCTCTACTGTTGACTATACTACTATCCGGCGGTTAAAGTATGCCTGTAGGTGGTTCCCAGGGGGTATCCAGGTGGCCCCCCAGGAGTCGGCCACCCTCACACACGTTATATATCCTGCGAACAGCTTCTAGTCTGTCGAACAGCTTCTGGTTCATCGGACGGCCACAACTTATATGGTGTTGTGGGAGCGTTCCTCTGGATCTCACTTTACTAGGTAGCTCACGACAACACAGATGTAGTGTGCTGTCGTGCCGTACCAACGCAGGGGCCGTAGGGGGGTGTTAGGAATATCCCCTGAAAGTTACAGGATGTTCGGAGTACTCCTGCTCTGTCCGTAGCCCGCTTGGTACCACCCGAAGCCGTCCTATAAGCAGCTATGAGCCCTACCATCATCTGATAACTTTCCCCTATGTCCGCAGATGACTTTGTCGGTGAAGGTAGGGTAACTGGGGTACCTCAGTAGGGTAACTGGATCCAAATGGTTGGATAATCATGTTTCCAAGGTAGGGTAAGCTCACCCCCTTCTGGTTTTATTGCCTTCCAGGGTCCAAGTGACCACATATCCTGTTGCCCTGGAGACCTCTGCAACTTTTACTATGTGTCTTTAGCTTTACGCGAACATGTTCTCCCAAGGTTACCCTGCCCAGCAGGGTCACTTTGGCCTACCTTGCTTACCCTGTCTAATCCTATGTCACCATGTCACTGTGTAGCCACTTGTACCAACTCATGCCTACCGGTAGTATACCAAGCATAATGGTCTAGCCTCAATCTGGTTACCCCTTGGTATACCATATGGGCTTGAGTCTAGTCAACTATAGTTACCTATCTGTTACGTCGTTACACCACTCCCCTCTTCTCTAGATTTGTCCTCAGATCCTAGTGTTGTCTTTTCATTCCACGCATAGGTGCGTCACTAACCCTATGGTCTCTAGGTTTAGACGGATACCTCTGGTGAAGGTTCACCAAGGTCTACATAGCAGTACATTCCAACATCACGAATGGTTCCCAGGAATTCTCTTCTGGTCCGTACCCTTCCCAAGCCGTTAAGTATTGCACAAAGCGGTGAGGAAGCTTTGACTTAGGATTTCAATACCACCGGCTGTCTATTACCTCCGAGACAACATAGGTGGGCTCACTATCCACCATGCCCGGTGCTGGTATCGCCAACTGCAGTCTCCCTATGTGATCTTCGCGATAGGCTTCCAACAATCCAAAATTGAACATGGACGGATGATCCACCCTTCAGGCAATTCCAACTCATAGCCTCTGGATCCACTCCTCCGCTTGACCACGAATGGTCCCAACATTTTATGGTCCAGCTTTTCCTTGGCCTTTTTGTGCGAATTCTTTTTCGATTCAACATTATGCAGTCTGCTTTCTTTGCCCTGCCTTGCGTGACATCCTCTAGTGTGATATATTCAGGAGAAGGGTGTCGTTTTAGATCATGCAATTTCCTTTGTCTTTCTTGTGCCTGTTGTTATGTCTCTCGAATCTCTTCCCATATCCCTTCCTCATCCTTTACCAACAGCTTACTATCTGGGTGTATCCCTTGATTATCTGACACCATTCCCGATCATTGTATCTAAGGAGTGAATCTGTAATTCATTTCAGAAGGACTTGCAATTGTTGCATTAGGCTCATCCAAGACTTGGATATGAACCGGGTATCTCGGTCAGAGATAATTCTTTCTGGGAGCCCATAAAGGCGCCAGATTTCCTTCAGAAGATGAGAGCCAGTTCCATGATGTGCTCCTTTGTCTTGAAGGGTATGAAATGTGTCATCTTTGACAACCTGTCCACGATAACCCATATTTTCGTATAGCCTTCTGATTTGGGTAGCCACACAGTGAAGTCCATGGATATGGAGGTCCACGGTCTCATAGGAACATCTATAGGCTCCAACAGCCCCTACTTCTTATGTCGGATGACCTTATTATGTTGACATACATCGCATGAGCAAAGATACTCTGTAATCTGTTCATCCATTTTGTGCCAATAGAAGTTTGCCCTAATCCTACCAATAGTCTTGTAGGTTCCGAAGTGTCCAGCCATGCGTGAATCATGTTCAGCCTCCATGATTATTCGCTTTAAGGCCTCGTCCTTTGGGATATACCACATGTTTTTATAACAGAGTAAATCCTTGATGATACTTAGACTTGTATCAACATTTTTCTCGCTCTTCAGTACTGACTTGAATGTATCCAAATAGGCTTTGTCCTGGTCGGCTGCGTTAAGTAGAGTCGCACTAAATGCAGAATGGAGCCGAAATCCTGGGCAGTACTGCAACACTTGTGGTTACAAGATGTCCCGCTCGGGGCCAACATACTGATGCGGACGGAAAAAAGTGTAAGGATCAGTATTACTCACCCCTTTAGGGCGGTAGTCCCTACACCTAGACAATGCATTAGCCTTTTCATTTAGCCTTCCCTCATGGTAAACAACCTTGCAATTGAACAATTGTAGGAATTCAGCCCAGCGATGCTGCCTTCTGTTGAGAATCTTGATAGTATTAAAGTACTCCAAATTCCTATGACCGGTATAAACAGTTATCTGTTCTTCAACTGAGCTCAACATGTATTCCCATTCACGAAATGCAGCAACTATAGCTGTCATTTCCTTATCGTGAACATTATAATTTACTTCAGTAGGGGCAAACCTTTGGCTATGAAAGGCTACTGGATGCCATCGCTCATCTTCACATAGCTGCAATAAAAGGGCTCTCAGGGCAAAGTCACCAGCATCAGTTTCCAACTTGGTTGGACGAGTTTCATCAAAGTCAGTGAATATAAGACCAGTTGTGAAAGCCCACTTGAGCTCATAAAATGCTGTTTAGCAAGCATTGGTCCAATTCCACTTGATGCCCTTCTTTGTTAGGTCGGTTAAAACTTTGGCTATTTTACTAAATCCCTTAATCAACCGACCGTAAAAATTGGCAAAGCCTATACAGCTTTGCACATCAAGGACTTTTTCTGGCGGTAACCAAGCTGTGATCTCCTCAACCTTCTTGGTTGTCATTGATATTCCATGATCAGAGATCTTGTATCCAAGGAATTCTACTTCTCTCGCATTGAAGGTTGACTTTTTTATCCTCACACATGGGCCTGCCTTTTGCAACCTATTCATCACTTTCCTTACCATAGCAACATGTTCTTCTATACTCTCAGAATAGATTAGGATATCATCCATGTAGGCGATAACCCCTACATCCAATATGTCATGGAATACATCATTGATCATTCCTTGGAAAGTTGATGGTGGGTTACAAAGTCGGAAAGGCATGACAGTATCTTCGTATAAGCCATACCGACTTTTGAAAGCCGTCTTGTATTCTTCTCCTTCCACCATGCGGATGAGGTCATAGCCATTCTTCAGGTCCAGTTTGGTGAACACTGTGGCTTTTCCGAGCCTACTACCTAGCTCGTTCATCAAGGGTGATGGATACTTATTATTAATAGTAAACTTATTTAACTCTCGGTTATCAACACATAGCCAAAATGTTCCATCAGGCTGTGGCACGAACGGGATAGGAGCACCTATTGGAGAGAAGGCCCTCCGGATCTTGCCGGACTATTCCCTCTTATTGATATACTCCTTTAATACCTGTAGCTCTCTAACAGTATGTGGGTATATGTGGTTCTTGGGCAAGTCAGAGCCTGGCACCAAGTCAATATGGTGGTCATACTCGGTATGCATGGGCAAAACATTGATCTTTTCTTCGCTGAATATGTCTGCGTAATCCTGGTATTCTCACAGCAGCCTAAGAGTAATGTCTTCTCCGTCTTCACCAGTCTAAAGGCACATCCTACATACAAACATGTTATTGGGATCCTTGCCTAAGAGTTCTTCGCATATGATAAACTCCATGCGGCTCTTGCTTTGAGGACAATGGGTCTTGCAATAGTCTCAGCTCCACTTCAGACTCCCTTTCTCTCAGTTAATATATAGGTTGTGGTTCTTTAACAACGCCATTGGTAGATAACTATCCAGATATCCTGGAATCATATCGGCAAGCACAAATCTCGTTTTATTGGTATGATCTCTAATAGACATATCGACAGTCTTTGTATAGTGGAGGCCAGAGCCAGGAATGTGATTTCGCTTGCATCTGAAATAGGTATCGGGGTCTCCCGACATATACATGGTAGCTGGTCATTTCTAACCCAAGCACTACTTGATACTGCACCTGTAGCGCCACTATCCAATACTAAGAGAGCCTCCCCACTCTGTTTCATCCTATTCTAGCTCCACTCGACTATCACATTCACATGTATAGACCTAGTTTGTGGCCAAGGGCAAGCAAGCCTCAACCACTTAGTGGGTCTCTCATTGCTAAACATTGTTGGTTAGTATCAGGTGTGTGGGGGTATTTTCTAGGGATTACTGGTCAATATCTCTTGCCTTCCAACACAAGAGCGGCCATAGCGGGTCATGAGTAGTTATCCAGTGGGTACAATTACAGGATTTCAAATACCTTGGGGGTTTACTCTCACGTGAGCATGATTTCGGGTCCTTAACCCTCCTCTGCTAAACTTGCAGAATAACTTCAATTGCTAAGCCAAGTCCAGCGTGACGAAATCAAACGATAACTCTTATTACTCGAAATCTAAAAACCAAACACCATTTCCTTCCTTATACAATAAAGCAAAATTTCTCAAAATCAGATAAGAAATGAAATCAACATAAACACTAAAGAAAGCGGTTGTTACCATCTCCAAAACCTCCACAAGAAACCCAATCCACATAGTCACTCCTATAGTCTATATTAGTTTCGGCTTGTACGTTCTTTGAGGGAGGAACTGATGGTCCACCTCCTTCATCTCCGTCCTTCATGCCATCTGGGCTTAGAGCAGGAGTCAGTGCTTTTTGTAAGACTAGAAGATAGAGGCGGGGACTTACCTAGTCAGACGCATCGGTATCTACTTCGAGTATTTGTGGAGCTGATCTGGGGATTTCTACCTCAACTCTTTTAACAACCAGGGCAGGAGCCTCAATGCGTCTTGCTTTTGGGATTGGAGCACGTTCCTGGTGTCCTGCCTCATTAATAGTCTGCTTATGATAAAGCTTGGCTGAGGCCACAACTGGGGTGGCAGCAGGAGATTTGCGCCAGAAGTGATTCGGATCTCCGCAGTGTCAGCATTGGTTCAACGGTTTGCGATGATCGATCAGAGTTTGTGCTCTATCCTTATATGCTTTTGCATGCTCTGATTTAGGCGGTCGAAATGACCGTAGCGCTGGGTTGGTTGGTTTGGAATTGCAAGGGCCAGAACCTTTCTCTCCTTCAACTCCTTTTTTGTGGAGGTAGGTGTAACAGGTTTATTCCTGTCTAACGAAAATACAATAGGACCGGTGATAGACCTGCTAGCGCTGGTACGAGAGGAGGCTTAAGGGGACCAGAAGTAAGAGGTAATAGTTGAAGGAAAAATTAGGACTCAGGGATTGCCGTTCAACCAAGTGTATTCTTAGACTGAAGGTCTGTCGAAGTCTGCTGTCTCCTGTTAGCCAGGAGACTGGTTTAAATACAAAAGCCCAAGAGCGATAGCCTTCCTGCAATCCGGATCATTACCAGTAGCTGCGCACTTACTGGAATCCTGTAATGCTGCATGACCAAAGAAAGAAACATAGCTCAGCCTTCACCAGTGCTACATGACCATTCCATACCCGAAATCCTAAATATAAACTTCCTAGCAAAGCAAACTAAACATAGCAATACGATAGCATAGCCTATCTGACTCAGAGACAGTTGCGGAGCTGAAATCAAATCCAATAAACCAAATATAAATCAACTAAAGATAGGAGATCCTGCACTGCCCGCTCCTGTGTACCGTTACTGGAACATGTACACATGTTAGACTCCTGTATTCTGAAAAATCAACCATCATTCCAAAGTCCTCACTGTTCTCAGTAGTGTTCGTTACGGGGCGGGGCGGGGCGGGTTTTCACTCGCCAGGCCCCGCCCTTACACAGAGCCGGGGGGGGTATTTTTCGGGTAATTCCGGCCCCGCCCCCGCCCGGGGCCCACCCGCACTCATTCCTTGGACAGGGCCCCATTTGTTACCACACATTTTTAACGGGGACCCGTCCGGGGTATGGGTGGGGCAGGGGCCTGAGCGGGCACAGGGGCAGGGAATGCCGAAAAAGACACCCCGCCCCAGGCCGTTGAGCGGGGCAGGGCAGGGAAAAGGGCTGGGGGCCTGCGTTTTCCGGGGCCCCGTCCGCCCCGTAACGAACTCTAGTCCTCAGTCCTCTCGTCGGTGTGCCATAGCAGGCTGTCGTCATCTGTGGCGAAATAGTCCTCCTCAGAGCTGCTAGAGTCATATTCCTCATCGTCATAAGGTTCCCAGAAGTGGTCTGGACAATCGTTTGCTGTGCATGGTGTGGAGGAAAATTTCATAGGTTCCCAGGAAACTTTAATGTAGTGGGAGGTGCTCTGGGGCGTCGGTTCTGCCAGTTGGTTGGCGTTCCAGTATTCCTGTATGAGTTGCTGAGACTGGTCAAGGTTCTCGATAGGTTCCCAAGAGTCATCTCCTCGCTCATAGCCTTTCCAGTGAACCAGGAATTCGCGCCTGTTGTTCTGGCGGCGGTAGTGGTGTATCTGTTGTGCTTCTCATTCTTCTGTATTGTCTATTAGGATGGGTGCTGGCTTATCCATTCTGCGGGACTTGAATCTTTCAGGATCGTTCTCTCTGTATTCCTTAAGGGAAAATAGGTGGAAATAGGGTTTCTGGCCGGCCATTCTGGGCGGGAGGTGTAGTTTGTAGTTGTCTTTATCAGCTAGATGTTCTAGGACCTTGAAGGGTCCGAACCAGCGTGGTTCTAGCTTCTTGCATCGTCCAGGGGAGGAGGTATAAGGGCGACCTCTAACAAGAACTCTGCTGCCATTCTTGAAGGGTCCGGTTAGGTATTTGCCGGGTTTGTCAGCTTGGACAGTCTGGCGGAAGATTGCGGGCTTTTTGGCCATGTCTACTTCCATTCTCATTGCTTCAGGGGCGTTTAGAATATCATCCACAGCTGGTACCTTGCTGGCGGCTTTCTGGACAGGGCTGAATATCTTCCAGGGGCATCCATGGAGGGCATGGTATGGCGAGATGCCTAGGGATCGAGGGGGGGCGCCGCTCATGGCTGCTGCAATAGGTGGGAGGGTGCCAGACGAGTTGTGCAATCTGGGGTTAACGAAGTTCCGCATTAGCTGCTTGAGGGTGCGAATCCTTCGCTCAACCTGGCCATTCGTTTGGTTGTGGTAATGGGTAGCCATCCAGACCAGGATACCAACGGACTTCATCATTTGTGACCAAAACTTAGAGGTAAAGCGAGAGTTCTGGTCAAGGACAATGCTGAGAGGGATGCCATGGACGTCGGAGATTGTACGGTTGAGTTTCTTGAAGATCATCTCAAAGGTGGCAGCGTCTTTGAGGGGGATGAGGTGTGTGTAGGAGGTAAAGTGGTCTATGATGACTATGATAGATGTGTAGCCATCAGATTGGTTGAAAGGGCTGGCGAAGTCTATGGCTAGCATTAGTAGGTTCCGTCGGGATCAGGGAGGGTAAGTGATCTTCTATAGGGTAGAGTGGTGGGCTAGTTGTTATTCTGGCACTTATCGCATGAGGGACAGTATAGGACAAAGACCTGGCGCATCTGTGGCTAACTGAAGAACCATGCCGCATAAGAGTAGCATTTGTAGACTGAGAAATGTCCGAGGCCTTCATAAACAGTCTTGAGGATGAAATCCCATAGGGATACTCCCTTCTCAGGGGGTCCTACTGGTATATAAAGGGTTTCGTACCCATTGGTATTCTGGGAAAGTAGAAGGCCGTGGTGGATGGAATAGTGTAGTTTATTGTCAGTTTGCTTGACTCTGGTGTAGAGAGCGTCAGTTTTGAGGGCTTCTCTAACTCGCTGGGGCAGGATACCCATAAGGTGACAGTGGAGCGTGCTTAGAAATTGGTTGGCACTGGTAGTGTAACAGGATTATTCCTGTCTAACGAAAATTCTATCAGACCGGCGATAGACCTGCTAGCACTGTTACTAAGAGAGGCTTCAGGGGACCGGAAGTAAGAGATAATAGTTGAAGGACAAATGGGACTCAGGGATTGCCGTTCACCCAAGTGCTTTCTTAGACTGAAGGTCTGTCGAAGCCTGCTGTCTCCTGCTAGCCAGGAGACTGGTTTAAATACAAAACCCAGCAGCGATAGCCTTCCTGCAATCACGATCATTTCTAGTAGCTGCGCACATACCGGAATCCTGTAATCCTGCAAGACCAAAGAAAGAAACAAAGCTGGGCCT
>Ga0307510_10003829_pt1 | contig 17623 bp, 25 predicted proteins | sample 12_EM_MG_FD_207224 | JGI IMG/M metagenome (GOLD analysis project Ga0307510, IMG submission 207224) | Populus trichocarpa ectomycorrhiza microbial communities from riparian zone in the Pacific Northwest, United States - 12_EM | ecosystem: Host-associated > Plants > Roots > Unclassified | place...
AGAGAATACCTGACCTCTGACCGCATCTCGAATTCTGTTCATGTTTCCCACTTCCACATTTTCCCCAGACATGCACATACTCTTCTCGCCAGAGCTTGTCTAAGCACTCTCCTCCAACTAGACTACATCACTGATGAGACGGAGATTCAGAACTTCCCCCTGGCTCTGTATGCGCATCTTGTATTGCCGGTGGCTGCCAGTGAGTTCGGGAAAGTTCAGGTCCGAAGTGGGTCCGCGTTCCCGAGGGGAAGGCGAAGGCGCAAGGGATAGAGAGGGGAGGGAGATGGTTCCGCGTCACGCGTGAGCCGCTTGAACAACACTGTAGCGAAAAGAGTGGGGGAAACGCGAACGCAAACTGGTGGCACTCGGGCCGCGAGGCTCTCCTTTTGTGGCATGGGCATGGACACGCGTTCGCTGTCCTGTGGAGTCGGTCGAGTCGGGCGACGGGGAAAGCAGTCGATTCCGAGGCTACAGCGCGGGCACATCTTACAACCCTGTGACTACTTATCTTAATCCTTAGCTGAGGACAAGGACTTAAAGCGACGCTGTTGCCTACATGACCGACCGATAAGAGTGATGCCAAGTCACATATCAAAAAGAATTAGGACAAACGATTAGTTCTTCAAAGCTTCAACGTCGGAGCACCCGCCAGCAGTCAGTACGATCGGTCAATATTTCCTCTTTTCCCATAACCATAACTTTCAAGCCTCGCCCCCGCCTTCTCGATTGCAAGACGACTGAGTGGTTCAACGGACGTATGTCTCCCCTTCCTTCTCTCTTGCTCTTGTACGACGTCCTCGAGCCTTATCCGGAACCACGAGGTGCGGTCGCCCACTCACACTTTCTCTCTCATTGTCCTGTACCATCTCACTGACTCTTTTCGTAAGTTACATGTGGCTGTGACTTGCGTCTCGGCCCTCCTCTCTCTCGCCTTTCGCCTCGTCGCCCTTTCCCGCATTGCTCTGCTCGTCACCACCTTGGGGTTCCTCTCTTCACTTTCGCCACTCGGTTCGCGTCTCCGCCATGCTCCAGCAAAATGATCGATAAGTTACTTAAATTACTAAAGTAGGCATTCCCCGATAGTCCTGATGATCCCTTGCGTAAGGCCCAACATACATACAGCCGATACCTACGTACCCTTATTTCCTCTGCATCCCTCGGTTTCTCAGGAGTTAAGTGTACCTTGGTAGTGTCAAGAGCGGCGGCGTAACGGGAAATGCCTTTTAAATCAAGGTCTGAGTACTGTTTGTTCAGCAGCGCTTCCGCACCCCAGTCATCATGGGTGATAAGTACACAGAAGCGCCGATGACCACGACGAATTTGGCCGGGGAGAAGTGTAGAGTAGAGTTGGCGTCTACGTGTTGAGTTCGAAGGTTTTGCCCCAAGAGGAGAGAGGGAAAAAGAGGGGGAGGAAAACACCACGCAAAAGCGGGTGCCCGGGAGACACTTGGCCTCTGGCTTCCGGTGCTGCGCGCGGTTCTATATAGTTTTCGTAGCTACTTACATTCTAGGCTACGACGTGTACTTAACAACAAGAAAAATTCTGACAGATGAGAATGGAGAGGGCAGCAACGCGTGCGCGCTGCCCTGTGGCGTCGGAGGTGTCGGGCGGAGTCTTCGGATGTGTTGGGCAAAGGGGAGAATAGGCCAGTTGCAAGGCCAGCGCGCACGCAGGCCTTACAGAAGCCTGTCCACTTGATTGAACAGTTCTGTCGTTGGGGCGTGGAGAAGTATATGACCGACTGAATGACAGATATGTATGAATCCGTGAAGACCATGGCATCGATAGCCGGGCATGCTTGAGAAGCAGGAAGCTACAAGATGAGATATTTGTTCGCATCCACAAGGTTGGTTAATCCATCGAAGCCATGAACCCTTTCCGAACCAACCGGGTAGATATGAGTGCACTCTGCGGCTGTGGAGTCCACTGCAGTTCAAGGCAGCGCTTTCGGTTCAGACGTCCGAGTCGGATTTGCGAAGAGCCACATGTGGATCAATGTTTTGAATATGCGACCTGATTATTCTTTAACGGGTGGAGCTGGGGCAGAAATCCTCGGGACCCTCCAAATTGGGACTTGGGACAACTCAGATCTCAGACCCTGCTCTGCTTTACTATAGCGGATTAGACTGATGGTGCTGTAGACCCGGAGCCACTGCAATATTAACGAGAATGTTCAATTTCCTTTTCCAAGACAAAATACAGCATATGATAAACTCTAGCTCCTTTGTAATTAACAGACTGTCAACCTCCCCCACTTGGGTATAGTCACGGTCGCCTCAGGAAATCCTGTAGCACACTAATCAGGGCAAAAGTAACGTACTGAATGCAAAAATATAACATGGGTATGGGATTAAGAAACTGGCCCACTGCCACAACATCCAATGCATCGTTTCTCAGCACCCTGGGTGCAACGAACTCAGGCATTATGGCAGGTGGCGGAAGCTGCGGAAGAGCCAGTGGATCGGCGATGTTCATGGGGATGGCATCACCTGGGGGGACCATAGCCGAACCATGACCGGATGACCGGTGAACATTGAGGAAACATGTATGGGGACACGTGCTTACCGTCCATGTCGTCTAGGTCTTCTGCACTAGCAAAACTTTCTGCTTCATCAGAACTTTCCGCGTCATCAAGTTGACCGTTGTCGCCTTGCAGCTGAGACCCCGCCGTCATCGACAGTGTGATCAACAAAGAGTGGTGCAACCTACTTCAAGGTCTGACTTGAGGGCCTTAACTTGGAAATACAGGGAAACAAGTTTCCAAGTATGGCCGCGTAGGGCAAGGCATAGTTGCTGGAATGTCCCTGGGGCATTATCGCTCTCCCCACGCATATTCGCATATTCTTCCACCAAACTAGGTGAGAGTATGACATGTTTGGCCATCTACAGGTAGTGTACAATGATATTCTTACCCGTCAAAGCGGTCCCTCAATGCGCCCTGGTCCTGGACAGCGCCGTTTCTCTCCGCACGGGTGAGAAGTTCCCGTGTTTTGCGCAGGAGTCCAGAGAGGGATCGGATGACATTGCATGGAAGCAGATAGCGTAAGTAGGGGATGTAATGGATGATGTCTTTGATCCCAAGGATCCCAAGCACAGCCAGGCAGAAGCCAAGAATGGGGAGGGCATTCATAAGTGGGAGTAGGAGTGTTGGGATGTGGGGTACTGCAGCCGCACCCCAGATCGCTATTTCGGGATACTGGTAAAACACAGGCAAATTCAGTTTCGGACACTGATAGTGTTGCCGGAGAGTTGAGTTGAGTTGAGTTGGGTTGAACTCAGGTCAACTACGAGCGCCTGCGCCCAGAGTTGCGCCTGGTGTCAATGGCAGGCAGGAACAAGTTGGCAGGCTAGCGGCCAGGGACATCAATCAAAGGTTTGACAAGGTTTCGTAATCGTTGGCACAATCCAAAAGCGCTGCCACGAAAGAAAGAGCACAAACCGAAGCGCCACCGCAAGGGAGCCCAAACAAGGGCAAGAGCAAGTGAACCACGGGCGCTACGTCCGAGCAGGCGCACGCTGGTTTCTTTTCTCTTTTCGTTTTCAGCCATTTTGTTGTTATGACCGTCAGAAAAAATACATCGCTATTATTTCACCTCTCCGTCTTGCTTGAAGCTGAGGGTGACGCATCATTGGCTACCCACGGCAGTTGAAGGCACTTGACACCACACGGCGGCTGTCTGAACAGCTTTTCGTTTCCTCCGAGCCACAATGTGCCGTAAGTTCATTCTGTAAATTAGCGATCCCATCTTATCTCCTGTGTGTGTAGTTGGTCCGGCCACTGCTTCCGCGACACGTTCATGAAGGCTGAACCGTTGGACCAGCAATTGTTGAGCCAAGTAGATACTTGAATGGACACTGGAGGACATCCACATTACAATGCTAGTGACGCAGCGGCGTCGAGAGGAGACTTTTGGTACATCATCATCCCGGATGAGACTCCCGGGAACGAGAAAGTACAAATAAAATGTTAGCCGTCTGCCAATCGAATGTCCACTGTCGCGTACATGGACGGTCAACTCAAGTTATTATTGGACTTGTGACAAGCTAAATAAGATGTCCTAAATTCATCTCCGAGAGCAGTGCTAATTCTGGAGAATATCAACTTGAACAGAAACTTCGGTAGTTCTCAGGGGCGGAAGTCCAAGAATTGGGCCCATTCCTGGCACGGTCCATCCTGTTCACGAAACGAGCGCTGGTGAATAAGCCACGCTTTGCAATAGATGTTCCCAACGCTCACCGTGGTAGTGGGATTAACAATATCTACCAGATTGTCTGGTTCCACGTTTGCGTGGTAGGCGAGCTTTGCAAGTGTAGGGACCGAAGCGTCGGCGTTGTACGCGGACCAGTTTGGGGCAGGGGGTGCGCTTGGGTCCTTGACGAAGTTTGCGAATGCAGTCTGTAGGGTCTTGGACAACTCGATTTCATCGACGGAAGCTGTCCATTTGCTAAACGCTGCGAAGATCATAAACACTACGGGATGGTCAAGACGTCGTCGGCATTGTCGAGCGAGAAACGGGGGTGATGGGTTAGAGCGCTAATATGATTTACAGGACATCTCAGACGTACATTCTGACCCGTGCCATACACCCAGATCATTGACAGACTGAAGGTCGGGGAATTTTGCACCTTAGATAATTATGCGGATGTGTCTTGTTAGCCTGAGGGGGATAAATATGCAAGTTTCCTTGGGCATACCGTAGGTGTACCGGTATACATCCTTGATCCCACTTGTGACGAGCGCTTCACTCCATAGTTTCGTTGGACTATTTTTCGCACGCGATTATTAGGCTCCTTTTGCCTCAGAGAAAAACGAAGAGCGCACCAGCGGAACAGCACCTCACGAATTACAGCATCAAAGATTTGAGTGTCGTTCAACCCAGGGTAGAACGAGTTCACCTCTGTGAGGTTGGGGGGACGGTAGAAGCTAAGTTGGCCAAACATGGCCTCGAGAAAGAACGAGACGTTCTGATATATTGGCGCAAATATTGTGCCCTCGTCTTCCACGCCCCCAAGAAGGACGGGAATCTGGGGAATCTGACCAGTACGGATAGCTTGAAGTGAGTCACCGATGAACGTCACGCTACGGAACACATGACAGAACGTGAGGATCTCCCCCAGGCCGGACATACTAGTAAACACTCACTTGTCGACTTGCGGAGAAAAAACGACGAAGGGATTTTCGGCCGTATAGTTGTGTATCGTGGAGGCAGGGACATTTCGAAGGCAATCCAGGCTGGTGATTGCGAACATCCCATTGCCGTTGCGAATGCGTCGAAATTTTTGAAATTAGGTTGGGGTGCCGCAGAAACCTTTTCTCCAGAGAGCAAGATGGCCGCACGGAATGGTGGGACGACGGACGAGTTCCGGCGGGTGATGGCAAGTGAGATGGACATGCCTCCCGCAGATTGGCCCTGCGAGCGCAAAAGTTGGCCTCGTATGATGGCAGCGTATTAAAACACGTACCATGAGCGTGACCTTACTTTTGTCTCCCCCGAACTGCGCGATATTATCTTGCACCCAAGCGAGCGCGAGCTCTTGATCGAGGAAACCAAGATTGTTGGCTGCGGAGGGAAGATCCGATGCCGTTGGGAAACCAAACACATTCGTTCTGTAGTTGAACGAGACAAAGACGACGTCTTGATTCTTCGTAAACGAAGCACCATCGTACAATGGAACCGATGCTGTGCCCATTGTAAATCCTCTGCATGACTAGCGTCGGTTTTTACGCCTGAGTGGAAGGGGCCATTCTTACCCTCCATAAAACCAGACGACGACAGGTTTCAATGAGCCTGACATCTCCTTCGGAGCCCAAACATTCCTACAGAAGTTCAATGGTCACACTTCCAAAACGCGTTCAAGAGTAGACGCACAGAAAGAGGCAATCCTCGTCTTCGGGTGGCGGATGACGTGGGTTATTGAATAAATCCATGATGAGGGTGGAGGGAAATTGTTGAAGGCATGACGGTCCCAGAGAAGTTGCGTTCTGGGCACCAGAAGAATGAAATGGGACGGGGGGTTCCCAGCGTAGATCACCAACTGGAGGTTGAGCAAAGCGCTAAATGAAGCCATTTCTGTCACCTATACCAAGAAAATCGTTGAGGGGGATTTACAATGCCTTTAAATGATGCCACTGGTACAGCAGGTCATTTTAGTCAATAAGAGATAGTGAGTTTGCGCACCTCCGCCAGCTTGGGTTCCTGATAAACAGCCAGAAGTAGTGTTGACGGTGATGGTCTTGGCCGACCACGCTTGGACGGCACTGGCAAGAATGAAGGGGACGACAGTGAATTTCACCTTCATCGTGAGATAGCAAATGAGATCAGTAGTCCTACCTGACCCAGTGTTCAGTAGGCCCTTTTGTAGCTTTTTGCAAACCAGGAAGTGTGCTGCCAACTCAGTCCGCGGATACGAATCAGCTTGCTGACCTGCCAGATTTCCGGGCCAACCATGCGTCAGACCAGACCAACTACATGGTTAATTGCCCGGAAATCACTGCTGAACATGAGGCTTACTTACCACTATCCTTCTCTGACCCGCTGTGGCACGCCTTGAAACCCGAGAAGCGTACACTGCGCACGGCAGAAATTCTATGATACAAAGAAATCCAACTTCTTCGCTCGCATTCAGAATGCTGGCGCCATCTGATTGGTCAGGTGTCGAGAATTGAATGGGTGTGCGTCGTGAAGGGTACAATTAATGACGTAATTGACAATTGGTTGCCGTCAGTGCGAGGAAAGGCTGATCCATACAAAGGGGTGTAGCTGTGTAAGCAGTTGGTGCGAATAAAAGCCGATCTGGCCGTGTAACCCTTGGTTAGCCATGTGTACTGAACGTCCTGATGGTGCATGGCCATTCGCGGCGAGAAGTAGCCTGGCTCCAGCTTCTCCTGATGTGTGCTGGGATGGAGCACTAAACCCACGAATGGCTGGCTGCCATCACTGGACAGGTATAGTATATCTACACCGATATCGCAGCAACCACTCTCGGGTGCGACGGACGAGGTGGAGCGCAGGAGGTGATGGAAGCATACAGTAGATCCGTCACCGATACTGTATGAGTCCAATATGGCAAGTCCAGGCTGATTCTTTCCCACGACTCACGCCCCAAAATTTGTACTACAGTACTGCCGTCCGTCTGCCACACTACATTTGCAATTCATCAGCGCATGGATTCACATCATGATCATCCTTTGTTTTGCATGCAGTATAGATCATTGTTAGTTGGATAAGCATTTTCAGCACTGGGAGGATGGGCGATGTGTTATGGCCGGATGCTAGACCATGAAAATCTCCTGCGACTCTCCTGGGGCAGGGTACCACAGTAGTTCCAACCTGTGCAACTCTCCGCCGCCGCGCCCGTCTCCCTAGGCATTAATAAGGTACGATGTCGGGTATCACAGAATCGAGAGATGAGAATCATATCAATCGCACGTCAAATAAAAATAGGAGAAACGAGTAGTTCTTCGGGTGGACGGCCCGGAATCACGGTGACCAATGTTGAATCCGCTGCCAGTCCAACCAGGAACATCCGATCCGAGTCTTTCCTCGAGTCTTTCTAATGACCAACGTCACCCTCGCTAGTACTAGTCATAACCGCCCTCCCACTTGCACGATGCAAGACGACTCGGGGCTCTTGGTAACTCAATGGACCCCTCACCTTCCCCCTTCGTTCTCCCCTTCTTCATTCTCGGACAACGTTTCTTGGCCTTAGCCTCCATCACGCGTCAGTCATACGCCTGCTTCCACTGTCTCATGGTCTCTTGCCCATTTTGGCACACACCTTTGTCAATGTGGTTATTGCTCTCGTATAAGGCCGCATCTCGTACACCCCCTCCATTCAGCTCACTTTCTTTGGGCCTTTCTGACTCGAATTCTTCTTTCGTTACTTATTGCCCATAGACCCTGGGAAAGACGCTAGAAGGGACATTCATATAACTTACAGTATATTACCCTCCGGCTCGTTGCAATACTTCTTCATATTCTTCTCTGTGTGTGTCCTCGAAGTCTCCCACGTGCGTAATCTTCCTCTGTGGGACTTGTTTTGGCGGGTTCGTAGAAGGAGACCCAACTTTGGTCTCGCACCGAATTCGTCCTGAGGCTAAATGAATGATCCTCACCGCCACGCTATCTTCGCCGGCATACCCACCTTTCCACCGGATGTGCTAGATGACTTGGTGAAGGTGCTCAGTCAATGGTAGGAAACCACCAAGGATCACGAAGAGAGATGGACCAGATTTTTGGCGGAGGTCCTGATGGCAAAGTCAGTGATGGTGTCTCATGTGCGACAGGGCAGAGCAGCGGACGACCTCTTTGCAAGGTTGCACCCTCTGCATATTTTATAATAGAATCTAAAGAGGACGGTCGCAGGAATTTCTAGAGATTTTATGATCTCGGTGAGCGAGGTGGGTGGGTCCCAATGGTGCCCCCTTGTAGAGAATTGACTTTCGTGATTAAGACCTGTCTTCGATGGGCTCGCTATATTCGGCGTAGAACGGGATGTTTGCCCACGGGAGCAACTATTACCCGAGTCAAGTCCCCGACCCGAACGCTCAAGGAGGCTGTTCGGCAAATTGTCTGGGCTCAATGCCGCGCCCGGCAATGAAGTCCAACCTTTCTAACTTACGTATTCGAATATTTGCCTCACCGCACGGTGCTCATTTTGCCGGAGGATGCAACCGCCTTGCTCCGTTCTCATCGCACTTTAACGGGGCCGCTATGGAATGAGCCCAGAACTCGTCCAGCGTCGAGGAGGGCTTGAGGCGTGCTGTGCGCGAGCTCACGAATATGGTCGCCGAGGCAGAAACTCAGGTATCGGGTGTGAGCAACATGCGATATAGAAATTTCAGTCGTTCCTTCCATTTCGCTGATCATTCTGTTGCGCATATAATTGATGATGGCTCGCCGCATAGGCCCCGAGACTGAAGCAGGAGCAGCTGTCAACGAAGCTCAGGTTCCCGATGACTCCAATTCCCGAGCGCTTATCTGACGTAACTATCCCCGTCTACACGCTTTAAACTCCAAATCATCATCTACTTGTTTCCGAGTAGTTCGTTGCAGGAGTACGCGTCTCCTCGTGACAGAGCTGTTTATTTGTTTGTTTGTTTTTCCTTTCTTTTTTTGTTTTTAGCCATTTTGATGTTATGCTCGTCAGAAGAAATACGTCGCTATTGTTTCACCTTTTCATCTTGCTTGAAGCAGAGCGTGACGCATCATTGGCAACCCGCGGCAGTTGAAAGCACTTGACACCACACGGCGACTGTCTAAACAGCTTTTCCCTGCCTCCGAGTCATACCCGGACCACGTATTTATCATGAGTCGGCGAGCGTCGTGATGTCCAAGGGTGGACTTACCTGTCTCGAGCGGTAAAGCATGCCACCATCCTGCACAATTTAATTACCAACATATGCTCAGGTGATAACACCGCAAAGTATAGAGTAAGCAGAACTAGGTATTCAGTAGTCTGCTCCAACGCCACAGCATTAGAGGCGGTATCGAATGTATCATCGATTTCTAAGGCCTCGGTGAGTCGAGTCCGACAGTTAGCCACAGGTTATCGCGAGTACACGGAGGGGAAAGAAGATCAACAGTAAATTTCAGGTACTTTGAAATCAAAGGAACGTAGGTGCCTTCGATCTCTCTATAATTTATTTTATCTAGCACACTTATAGTAACCCAATATACACCGCACAATCTGGATTGATACCGTTTTAAACTGTGGGAGAGACGAGGCGCAAGCGGGAGGGATAAACTTATCAGCGGTTCCTAGATGCACATAGCCAAGACCTTCCCTGCCGCTTGTTCCTTCCTCAGCATCAACGCAAACTCCCATTGGCATAGAATGTCTCCGTCACCTCACCTTCTGCATTGCTGGTGTAAGGCCTGCGTGTGCGCTGGCCTTGCAACTGGCCTATTTTCCTCATTGCCGACACCTCCGACACTTCCCCCGACACCTCCGACGCCACAGGGCAGCGCGCACGCGTTGCTGCCCTCTCCATTCTCTAATGTCACCCTTTTTCCTTGTTACTAGGGACACGTAGCTACATTGTAAATAGGTAGAAATTTTATATATAAATCCGAACGCAGCACCGTGAGCCTGAGGAGAAGGCTGCGCGTGTCTCCCGGGTAGGCAACGAGTGCCACCGGTTTTGCGTCGCGTTTCCCCCCATATCACCCTCTATCTCACCCTGGGGATTATCCTCGAACTCAATACGTAGACGCCGACTCTACTCTACACTGGTGTCCATCGCGATAAGCTGGTCCTGATGACACCTTGCGTATGGCCCGACACGCATACGGCCGATGGATGCCCACGTACCCAACTGGATAGCATTGGGATTATTCAGTTACAAATAGATCCGAACAGGGCACGCGACGCGTCAATAGACGCGCGCTTAATTGAATCAATTTGTGTCCCGTCCCGAGTGCAAGAGATCCGGCCTGGCCGAATAATCGCCCACTTGAATTCAGCATCATACCCGCTTCTCATCTAACCTGGAGGTTCGCGCTCTCATCCTAGGCATAACAGCACCTTGCACCGACCTTGCCTGTCGAAGTTATGGGCCACGATGACGAAAGCGAGCAGATCCGATGCGCCTGCCATCTGACGCTGCGGAGCGAAGAAGCCTCCGTTCGAGTACTGTGCCGGAGTGAACATGACGGCTGAATCAGCAACCGTTGAGCCGAGTAGATGCCTGGATGGCCGCCGGAGGACATGTACAGTACAATGCTTGTGACGCAGCGGCGTCAGGGGGGAGACGGAGGTACAGATGAGATCCTTAAAAGCGAACTTGAATGTCCACCCCGTCGCACGCACAGATGGTCAACTCATGTAATTATTGGACTTGTAACAAGCTAAATAAAATGTCCTGAATTCATCTCCGAGGGCAGTGCTAATTCTGGGGGATATCAACAGAACTTGGGTATTTCTCAGGGACGGAAGTCCAAGAATTGGGCCCATTCCTGGCACGGTCCATCCTGTTCATGAAACGAGCGCTGGTGAATAAGCCGCGCTTTGCAATAGATGTTCCCAACGCTCACCGTGGTACTGGGATCAACAAGATCGACTAAATTGCCCGGTTCCACGTTTCCATGGTAGGCGAGTTTTGCGAGGGTAGGGACCGAAGCATCGGCGTTGTACGCGGACCAGTTCGGGGCAGGGGGCGTGCTGGGATCCTTGACGAAGTTTGCGAATGCGGTCTGTAGGGTTTTAGACAACTCGATTTCATCGGAGGAAGCCGTCCATTTGCTGAACGTTGCAAAGATCATGAACACTACGGGATAGTCAAGACGTCGCCGACATCATCGTAGCGAGCAACAGGGGTAACGGGTTAGAGCGCTAATATGATTCACAGGATATCTCGGACGTACATTCTGACCCGTGCCAAACACCCAGATCATTGACAGACTGAAGGTTAGGGAATTTTGCACCTAAGGTAATTATGCGGATGTGTCTGTTAGCCTGAGGGGACAATATGAAAGTTTCGTTGGGCATACCATAGGTGTACCGGTATACATCCTTGATCCCACTTGTGACGAGCGCTTCACTCCATAGTTTCGTTGGACTATTTTTTCGCACGCGATTAATGGGCGCCTTTTTCCTCAGAGAAAAACAAAGAGCGCACCAGCGGAACAACACATCACGAACCACAGCATCAAGGATTTGAGTGTCGTTCAACCCAGGGTAGAACGAGTTCACCTCTGTGACGTTCGGGGGACGGAAAACGCTAAGTCGGCCAAATGTGGCCCCGAGAAAGAATGTGACGTTGGGATACAATGGCGCAAATATTGTGCCCTCGTCTTCCACGCCTCCAAGAAGGACGGGAACCTGGGGAATCTGACCAGTACGGATAGCTTGAAGCGAGTCACTGATGAACGTCACGCTACGGAACACATGACAGAACGTGAGGATCTCCCCCGGGCCGGATATAGTAAACACCGTGACTTACTTGTCGACTTGCGGAGAAAAAACTACAAAGGGATTTACGGTCGTGAAGTTGTGTATCGTGGAGGCAGGGACAGTTCGAAGGCAATCCAGGCGCTGTGGGCCTAGTGATTGCGAACATCCCATTGCCGTTGCGAATGCGTCGAAATTTTTGAAATTAGGTTGGGGTGCCGCGGAAACCTTTTCTCCGGAAAGTAAAATGGCCGCACGGAATGGTGGGACGACGGACGAATTCCGGCGGGTGATGGCAAGTGAGATGGACATGGCCCCCGCAGATTGGCCCTGTAAAGCATAACCATCGGCCTCGTATGATGGCATGCGTATTTCGCGATGGAACACGTACCATGAGCGTGACCTTACTTTTGTCTCCCCCGAACTGTGCGATATTGTCTTGCACCCAAGCGAGCGCGAGCTCTTGATCGAGGAGGCCAAGATTGTTGGCTGCGGAGGGAAGATCCGATGCCGTTGGGAAACCAAACACGTTCGTTCTGTAGTTGAACGAGACAAAGACGACGTCTTGATTCTTTGCAAATGAAGCACCGTCGTACATTGGGACCGACGCCGTGCCCAATGTAAACGCTCTGCATGACTAGCGTCAGTTTTTATGCTTGAGTGGAAGAAGCCATTCTTACCCTCCATAAAACCAGACGACGACAGGTTTCAATGGGCCTGACATCTCCTTCGGAGCCCAAACATTCCTACAGAGGTTCATATTCAATGGTCACACCTCCAAGACGGGTTCAAGGGTAGACGCACAGAAAGAGGCAATCCTCGTCTTCGGGTGGCGGATGGCGTGGGTTATTGAATAGCTTCATGATGAGGGTGGAGGGAAATTGTTGAAGGCATGACGGTCCCAGGGAAGTTGCGTTCTGGGGATCAGAAGAATGGAATGGGACGGGGGGTTCCCAGCGTAGATCACCAACTGGTGGTTGAGCAAAGCGCTAAATGAAGCCATTTCTGTCACCTATTCCAAGAAAATCGTCGAGGGGATTCACAATGCCTTTAAATGATGCCACTGGTACAGCAGGTCATTTTAGTTAGTCAGAGATAGTGAGTCTGCGCACCTCCGCCAGCTTGGGACCCTGACAAACGTCCAGAGGTAGTGTCGACGGTGACGGTCTTGGCCGACCATGCTTGGACGGTACTGGCAAGGATGAAAGGGACGACAGTGAATTTCACCTTCATCGTGAGATAGCAAATGAGATCAGTAGTCCTACCTGACCCAGTGCTCGGTAGGCCCTTTTGTAGCTTTTGGCAAACCAGGAAGCGCGCTGCTAATTCAGTCCGCGGATACGAATCAGCTTGCGGTCCTACTGTTGACCTGCTGGATTTCCGGATCAACTATGAGTTAGATCAGACCAACTACATGGCCAATTGCCCGGAAATCATTGCTGAACATGAGGCCTACCACCATCCTTCTCCGACCTGCTGTGGCACGCCTTGAAACCCGAGAAACGTACACTGCGCAGCGGAGGTATCCTAGCATACAATGAAATCCAACTTTGATTGCATTCAAAAAACCGGCCAGGTGTCGAGAATTGGATAGGTGTGCGTTGTGAAGGGTATACAATGACGTAATTGCCAATTGGTTGCCGTCGGTGCAAGGAAAGGCCGATGCATACAAAGGGGTGTAACCAGTCGGTGCGAATAGAAGCCGATCTGGCCGTGTAACCCTTGGCTAGCCATGTGTGCTGAACGTCCTTGATGGTGCATGGCCATCCGCGAAGAGAAGTAGCATAGCTCCGGCTTCTCCTGATGAGCGCTGAGATGAAGCACTAAACCCACGAATGGCTAGCTGCCATCACTGGAAGGTGCGACACTGGCAGACATGATGCAGCGCAGGAGGGTGATCATTCATCCATCAGTGATAGAAAATGTAGATCCGTCACCCATATGGCAAGTCCATGTTGATTCTTTCCCACACTCCACGGCTCGGGTTGTCACGCCAAAATTTGTACGACGCGAGGTTCAAGTTGGTTACTGCCGTCCGTCTGCTATACGGTACAGCACTACATTTGCAATTCATCAGTGCATTGATTCACATTATTTCTGTTAGCAGTGCTGTATAGACCATTGTTAGTTGCATAAGCTTTTCAGCCTTTTCAGCACCGGCAGCATGGGCAATGTGTTATGATGAGATGCTAGACCGTGAAAATCTCCTGGTACAGGATACTAGTTCCGTGTGACTCTCCGCCGTCGCGCCCGTCTCCTTGGGCATAAAATAAAAATAGGAGAAACAACAAACGGATCATCGATCAGCTTCGGGACGTCGACAGGGCCGCGCCCGTGTAGGACGGCCCGGAATACGGTGACCAATGTTGAAGCCGCATCTGGACGCCTGCTTACACACTCTCATGCATATCGTGGTCTCTTACCTATTTTGACACACCTTTGTCAATGTGAGCATTGTTCTCGTATACGGCCGCATCTCGCACTCCACCTCCATTCAACCCACTTTCCTTGGACCTTTCTGACTGGAACTCTTTTTTCGTTACTCATTGCTCATAGACCCTGGGGAGGGCACTAGGAGGGACATTCGTGTACAGTATTTTACCATCCGGTTCGTTTCAAATTCTTCTTCTTCTCTGTGTGTGTTCTTGACGTCTCCCATGTGCGTGATCTTCCTCTGTGGGACTTGTTTTGGGGAATTCTGGAAGGAGATCGAACCTCGGTGTCTGCACCGGATTCGTCCTCAGGCTACATCCTCAGCGCTGCGCTATCTTCGCCGGCATACTCACCTTCCCATCGGATGTGCTAGATGACTTGATGAAGGTGCCCAGTCAATGGTGGGAAACCACAAAGGATCACGAAGAGAGATGCTCCAGATTTTTGGTGGAGGTCCGATGGCAAAGTCAGTGATGAGTGTCTCATGTGCGACAGGACAGAGCAGCTGACGACCGCTTTGCAAGGTTCCATCCTCCTCGGCATAGTTTATAATGGAATCTAAGGAGGACGGTCGCAGGGATTTCTGGGGACTTTATGATCTCGGTGAGCGAGGTGGGTCCCAATGTCGCCTCCGTAAAGAATTGACTTTCGTGATTAGGACCTGTCTTCGATGGGCTCGCGAAATTCCTTATGAAAAGTTGAATCCCCTTTTGTTTCCTCTTTCAAACATTGCCTAATATATTCGGCGCAGAACGAGATGTTTTGCTCACGGGAGCAACTATTACCCGTGTCGGGTCCCCGACCCAAACCCTCAAGGAGGCTGTTCGGCAAATTGTCTGGGCTCGATGCCGCGCACGGCAATGAAGTCCAACATTTCTAACTTATGTATTCGAATATTTGCCTCACCGCACGGTGCTCATTTTGCCCGAGGATGCAACCGCCTTGCTCCGTTCTCATCGCACTTTGACGGAGGCCGCTATGAATGAGCTCAGAACTCGCCCAGCGTTGAAGAGGCCGTGAAGGGTGCTGTGGGCGAGCTCACGAATATGGTCGCCGAGGCAGAAACTCAGGTATCGGGTGGGAGTAACATGCGATATGGATATTTTAGTCAGTCCTTCCATTTCGCTGATCATTCTGTTGAGCATATAAGTGATGATGAGCCGGATAGGCCCCGAGACTGAAGCAGGAGTAACCATCGACGGGGCTCAGGCTCCCAATAACTCCAACTCGCGAGCGCTGACCGCTGACCGGACGTAACTACCCCCGTCTACAGCACCTGAGAGCGAAATACGACCCCTACCATGTGTTCTTGGGGTGGTTCGCGATCACCCCCAATGCTGATGCCTAATTTAAACTCCAAGTCATCGTCTACTTGTTTCCGAATATTTCGTTGCAGGAGTACGCGTCTCCTCCTCACCGAGCTGTTTATTCGTTTGTTTGTTTTTCCTTTCTTTTTTTCGTTTTTAGTCATTCTGATGTTATGACCGTCAGAGGAAGGACATCGCTATTGTTTCACCTCTTCGTCTTGCTTGAAGCAGAGCGTGACGCATGGTTAGCAACCCACGACAGTTGAAGGCACTTGACACCACACGGCGGCTGTCTGAACAGCTTTTCGTTTCCTCCGAGCCACGCCCGGGCCACACATTTATCATAAGTCAGCGAGCGATTTCATACCCAAGGGTGGACTTACCTGTCTCGAGCGGTAAAGCATGCCACCATCCTACACAATTTTAATCACCAACATATGTTCAGGCAATCATATCGCAAAATATAGAGTAAACAGACTACGTATAATGTATCACTCTGTAAGTCGAGTCTGACAGTTAGCCACAGGTTACCACGAGCACGCGGAGGGGAAGGAAGACCAGCAGTGAATTTTCAGGTGCTTTGAAATCAAAGGAAGGTAGGTACCTTATCCCGTGCCTGCGCCAACTTGCTTTCAAGATCCGCGAAGAATGCCAAATGGTCGTTGGATGCGGCGACCCGCAATACTTACAGTTAGCAAAACTCGGAAGAGCTTTCGAGCGCTCCCCATGCATGTTTGAATGTGCGACTGGATCCGTGAACACTTGCGTTAAGCCGTTATTCGGTGAGAAGACTTGATGTAGCCAGTTAGGATCCCACCGCCAACGCCAGAGTCGCGACTTGAAAAAAGGACACTGTTGCCCCTCGCGCCGAGTTGAGAAAACGGGATTCATACGGAGACTGCATAACCTTCCTGGACCGTGTGTTCATCGTCGCCATGTGACGCACTGATCGTCTGTGGAATCGTCGTCTGGTTCAAGATGAAGTCAAACCAGTCCAGGTACTATCGCACATTCGTATTCGTGGGGGTTGTGTCATCAGAGATGAAGGGCGGAGGGCCGCCTGTGCTGTAGTGAATGTTCGGCGTTGGGAAGGACATCGACTCGGCTTATTGGAAGTCGAGGTCAGCCTATGTGAATAATGTGATTACATGTCACGGAGGTATACACCCTCATGGGGAGCACAGTACGCACCTCGCCACCACCAGTGTGGTTCTCATCATTAATGCTTCCGAGTCCGTTGACTCCCACGATCGAAACCTGACAACTTAGCGCATCGGAACGCCGCGGATCAGAGCCATAAACCGCTTCAAGTCCGATCGGCTTACGTGCCCTCCCGAGTACCTTGCAATTAGACTCCGGCAGACATCGCAATTAAGGGCCGAATGAATGGCCCGACTCTTCCTACTAACGGCGACGCGGCCGCTGGCAGAGCTTCAAAACGAGTTGGTAGCGTTCAATCCTGGTCAGGTCCTGGCCAACTGCTCGAATATAGTAACGCCGACGTGCCTACGCTTATTGTATAAGAAGGGCCATGTGCCGCCAGTTCCCCATAAGAACTAGCTTGGTCCTTATTGGAACGGTGACAAGTAGTACTTGTAAGGTATGTAAAGAAATTTACATCAATATGACTTCTCGTAACTATCATAACCAAGCAACAAGTTCGTGACCAAGTTCGGTGTGAGGTCACTATAGGGCAAGGACGTGGCTTACAGACCTCACAGGCTTCAGTGAGGTTAAATCAGTAAAGGTGGACTCAATCCTCCATACACGCGTGTGCTTGGGCACGAACTTTTAAAATTGCATACTCTGCGTATCCATTGGGCCCGAATTTCTTTGTTATTTGTTGCTGAGATTACTTTTGGTAAAGGCCTAAAATCTAGGTGTGCAAGCTGTACGACCTGGCTCTAACTGCTGTCCGAGTACTACCCCTACATAGTCAGTGAGTTAAAGCCCCTCGTGAAGCTCGCCATTGTGTCTCGGACTCGTTTAA
>Ga0307510_10003830_pt1 | contig 17622 bp, 15 predicted proteins | sample 12_EM_MG_FD_207224 | JGI IMG/M metagenome (GOLD analysis project Ga0307510, IMG submission 207224) | Populus trichocarpa ectomycorrhiza microbial communities from riparian zone in the Pacific Northwest, United States - 12_EM | ecosystem: Host-associated > Plants > Roots > Unclassified | place...
GCCGCCCAATTTCAGTGCCATGGTGGGCCAGGAGCACGTGGTGCAGGCGCTGTCGAACGCGCTGACCCAGCAGCGCCTTCACCACGCCTATCTCTTCACCGGAACCCGCGGTGTTGGCAAGACGACGGTGTCGCGCATTCTCGCGAAGTCGCTGAACTGCACCGGCGCCGATGGGCAGGGCGGCATCACCGCGGCGCCATGCGGCGTGTGCAGCGCCTGCCGAGACATCGACGCCGGCCGCTTCGTCGACTATGTGGAGCTCGACGCAGCATCGAACCGCGGTGTGGATGAGATCACCCAGCTGCTCGACCAGGCTGTCTACAAGCCGGTGCTCGGCCGCTTCAAGGTCTACATGATCGACGAAGTGCACATGCTGTCGAACACCGCGTTCAACGCGATGCTCAAGACGCTCGAGGAGCCGCCCGAGTATCTGAAATTCGTGCTCGCGACGACGGACCCGCAGAAGGTGCCGCCGACCGTGCTGTCGCGCTGCCTGCAGTTCAACCTGCGGCCGATGGCGCCGCAGACGGTGCAGGAGCACCTCGTCACGGTGCTCGCGCAGGAACAGATCGCGGCCGAGCCCGGCGCGCTGCGCCTGCTTGCGCGCGCGGCGCGCGGCTCGATGCGCGACGCGCTCTCGCTCACCGACCAGGCGATCGCGTTCGGCGCTGGCGCGCTCACCGAACCGGGCGTGCGGCTGATGCTGGGCGCGGTCGACCGCGGCCATGCGGTGCGCATGATCGACGCGCTCGCGGCCTCCGATGGCGCGGCGCTGGTCGGCAGCGTCGATGCGCTGCGCGGCCTCGGCCTGTCGGCCGCCGGCGCGCTCGAGGAACTCGCCGCGCTGCTGCAGCAGATGGCCGTGGTCCAGGCCGTGCCCGACGCGCTCGATGCGAACGATCCCGACACCCCGCAGGTCGAGCGCCTGGCCGGCGTGCTGGCGCCCGACGAAACGCAGCTCGCCTACAGCATCGCGCTGCACGGTCGCGCCGAGATCGGCCTGGCGCCCGACGAATACAGCGGCCTGGTGATGGTGTTGCTGCGCATGCTGGCGTTCCGCCCGCAAGGTGCCGGCGCGCCCAACCGTGCGCCCAAGGCCGCAGCAGCGCCGGTCGCGGCGCGTTCGGCGTCTGCGGTGTCGGCTTCCGTGGCGACGGCCACCAGTGCGACGGCCACCAGCGCGACGGCCACCAGCGCGCCGGCCACCAGCGCGCCGGTCCCGAATGCCGCGCCAAGCAAGGCGCTGCCCTCGACAGCGGCCACACTGCCCGCCGCAGTGGCGACACAACCCGCCGCAGTGGCAGCACAACCCGCCGCAGTGGCGGCGGCCCCTGCGCTGCGCGTTGCCGCGAGCGAACCGCCGCCCTGGATGGACGCGCCCTTCGAAGACGAGGTGCTGGAAGCCGCGCCGCTCGCGCGCGAACCGCAGGCGCGCTATGCCGCCGCGCCGACCCCGGCGACGAACGCCGCTGCAACCACCACGGCGGCCGCGGCGGCCACCTCCTTCGTGCCCACGCCACTCGGTGCGCGCTGGGCCGAGCTCGTGCGCGCGATGAACGATGCCGGCAGCATCAGCGCGTTCGCGCGCGAACTCGCGATGCAGGCGCAATGCGTGGCGCTCGATGAAGAGGCCACGCCGGTGACCTGCACGCTGCGCGTCGAACGCGAGACGCTGCGCGCCGCTGCGCCCACCGAGAAGCTGCAGGCCGCGCTCACCGTGCTGCTGGACCGCACGGTGCGCCTGGACGTGCAGGCCGGCGCGGCCGAGGATTCGCCCGCGCGGCGCGACGCCGCAGAGCGCGCGCGGCGCCAGGCGCAGGCCGAACAGATCATCCACGACGACCCGCTGGTGCAGGCGCTGATGGCGCAGTACAAGACCGCACGCATTGTGCCCGGCTCGATCAAACCCCACTGAACACCAAGGAGAGATTCCATGATGAAAGGCCAACTGGCCGGCCTGATGAAGCAGGCCCAGGCGATGCAGGACAACCTGAAGAAGGCGCAGGACGAACTCGCCAACATCGAGGTCGAAGGCCAGTCGGGTGCCGGCCTCGTGAAGGTCACGATGACCTGCAAGCACGACGTGCGACGCATCGTCATCGACCCCAGCCTGCTCGCCGACGACAAGGACATGCTCGAGGACCTCGTCGCCGCGGCCTTCAACGATGGCGTGCGCCGCGCCGAAGAGGTGAGCCAGGAGAAGATGGGCAAGCTCACTGCCGGCATGCCCATGCCGCCCGGCATGAAGTTCCCGTTCTGAGCCAGTGGCCGAACCCTCGGTAGACGCGCTGGTCGAGGCGCTGCGGCGCCTGCCCGGCGTGGGCGTGAAGTCGGCGCAGCGCATGGCCTTCCATCTGCTGCAGCACGACCGCGAGGGTGCGCAGCGGATCGCGTTCGCATTGCAGTCAGCCGTGGCCAATGTGCGCCACTGCGAGCGCTGCCACACATTCACCGAGGCGCCGGTCTGCGCGATCTGCCTCGACGGCACGCGCGACGCGCGCCAGCTGTGCGTGGTCGAGACGCCGGCCGATCAGGCCGCACTCGAGCGCACCGGCAGCTACCGCGGCCTGTACTTCGTGCTGATGGGCAAGGTGAGCCCGCTCGACGGCATCGGCACCGGCGAGATCGGCGCGCATGAGCTGATGCAGCGCGCGACCGACGGCCACACCGAAGAGGTCATCATCGCGACCAACTTCACCGCCGAGGGCGAGGCCACGGCGCATGTGCTGACCGAGGCGCTGCGTGCGCGCGGTCTGCGCGTGACGCGGCTGGCGCGCGGCGTGCCGATCGGCAGCGAACTCGAATACGTGGACCTGGGCACCATCGCGCACGCGCTGTCGGACCGGCGCTGACGCAGTGTTGGTCCGGCGCTGACGCGCGCCGCGAGCGGCTGGATCGGCCGAATCGGCTGCTACCGGATTTCCCGGATCAGTTCCCGCCAGTGCTGGCGCGCGTCCCCGCGCGCGCATGCTTGCCCGCGGTCTTGTTGTGCGACGCCGCTGCGGTGCGCGTCGCCGGCTTGCTGCTCGTCGCCTTGCCGCCCGGCTTGTGTGCACCGGCCTTGGCGACCTTGGTGCCGGCGGCTTTGCCCGCGGCCTTGCCGGCGACGAACACCACGATGGTCTGGCCCGGCTTGAAGCTGGCGGCCTTGTCGACGCCGTTCCATTGCGCGACCTGCGACGCGTTGACGCGGTAGCGCCTGGCCACGCTCGCCACGCTGTCCTTGCGACCGGCCTTCAGCGACATCCTGCGCAGCGTCGGCCCATCGGGCGCGAGCGCCATCGTCGCGTTGTCGGCGACCTCGACCGAGACATCCGCCAGGCGATGTTCGCCGCGCGGCACGAGCAGCGTCGAGCCGGCCTTCACCAGCATGCGCGGCGGAATGCGGTTGACCTCGCGCAGCTGCGCTTCGCTCATGCCGACCTGGCGCGCGGCCTCGGCCGGGTGCACGGTCTTGGGCACGCTCCAGGCGGTCCAGCTGGCGAGCGGCCCGCGGTGCAGCGGCAGCTGGCGCACGAACTGGTTCGCGTTCTCGTAGGGCAGCAGCACCTGCGGCGTGCCGGCGGCGAGGATCACCGGCTTGTTCATCTGCGGGTTCAGCGCCTGGAACTCCGACAGCGGCATGCCGGCGAGCTGAATCGCCACGGCCACGTCCATGTCGCGCTCGATCGGCACGCTCAGGAAGTACGGGTGGTTGCGCAGCTCCGGCAAGGTGATGCCGAAGTCGGCCGGCCGCGCGATGATGTTCTTCACCGCCTGCAGCTTGGGCACGTAGTAGGCCGTCTCGTTCGGCATCTTCAGGCTGACGTAGTCGGTGGGCAGCCCGAGTTTCTGGTTGCGCGCCACCGCGCGCTGCACGCTGCCTTCGCCCCAGTTGTAGGCGGCCAGCGCGAGCTGCCAGTCGCCGAACATGCCGTAGAGCCTTTGCAGGTAGTCGAGCGCGGCGCGGGTCGAGGCGAGCACGTCGCGGCGGTCGTCGCGGAACACGTTCTGCTTGAGCGCGTAGTCCTTGCCGGTGCTCGGGATGAACTGCCACATGCCCGAGGCCTTGGCCGACGACATCGCCTGCGGGTTGAACGCGCTCTCGATGAAGGGCAGCAGCGCGAGCTCGGTCGGCATGTTGCGGCGCTCGAGTTCCTCGACGACGTGGAACAGGTAGCGGCTGCCGCGCTCGGTCATGCGCTGCACGTAGTCGGGCCGCGTCGCGTACCACTGCTCGCGGTTGCGCACGAGGTCGGTGTCGAGATCGGGCATCGCGAAGCCGCGGCGCACGCGCTCCCAGAGGTCGGTCTGCGCGGCGCGGTCGTCGAGATCGAGCCGCACTTCAGGGCGCAGCGGATCGACCGGCACCGGTGCCACGGCGACCTCGTCGGCCGCCGACGCGCTGGCCGCCGGAGCGACCGCGACAGGCGCTGGCGCAACGGCACTGGCCGCCATTTCAGGCGCGGCCGGCATGGCCGGGCCGGGGCCGCCCGGCGCGGCGCAGGCGCTCAGCAGCAGCGCGGGCAACAGGAGTTGGAGGGACAGGCGTGTGAAGGACAGACGTGGGAGCGACAGCAGCGACCGCAGTCGGTGGGTCAGACGGCGGCCCAACCGGGTGCGTGTGAAGGTCATCATCGGAAATCGTTCTTCCATTGGCGCAGTGCGGCCAGCACTGCCACCGGTTCATCGGAGTCGGCGCCATGCGCGCGGGCGCTGTGCGTCACCGCAGGCTCGGCGCAGCGCAGGAAGGGGTTGACCTCGCGTTCGATCTCGATCGACGAGGGCAGCGTGGGCCGGGCCGCAGCGCGCTGCGTCTGGCACCACGCGGTGTACTCGGCGAGCGCGGCGTTGCGCGGCTCGACGGCATGCGCGAACTTGAGGTTGGACAGCGTGTACTCGTGAGCGCAGCACACGCGCGTGTCGCCCGGCAGTGCGGCGAGCCGCGACAGCGATTCGTGCATCTGCGCCGGTGTGCCCTCGAACAGGCGGCCGCAGCCGCCAGAGAACAGCGTGTCGCCGCAGAACAGCACCGGCGCACCGGCACCCGCGGCGTTGAAGTACGCGATGTGGCCGCTGGTGTGGCCGGGCACGTCGATCACCTGGAAGTGCAGGCCGAGTTCGTCGACCGTGTCGCCATCGCTCAGCGCCACGTACGGCTCGGGGATGCGTTCGCGCCTCGGGCCGTAGACCTTGCCTTGCAGGCGCGGCCGCAGCGCGTCGACACCACCCACGTGATCGGCATGGTGGTGGGTCACTAGAATCGCGGCGAGCACCAGTTGCTGGGCATCGAGCGCGGCATGCACCGGCGCCGATTCACCCGGATCGACAACGATGGCACGCTGGCCATCGTGGAGCATCCAGATGTAGTTGTCGGTGAAGGCGGGCAGGGCAATCAGGTTCATGGCGGAACGCGCGATTATAGGTTTGACCGATTGGCTGAGAACGCCGGCGGGACGCTACGTCCTGCAATGGGAACAGACGCATCTGGACACCGCCGTGGCCGATCTGTTCGGCTTTCACGCGCTGCAACTCGGCCTGCCCGAACTCGATGCCTTGCGCGCCAACCGCATGCCGCACCGCTGGGTCGCGACCGACACGGTTGATGCTCCCCAGCCTCCTGCCAGCGGCGCGCCGGCGCGTGCCGCGGTGGCGCTGCATTGCGACTTCGATTCGCTGCCGTTCGACAGCGGCAGCCTGGACCTCGTCGTGCTGCCGCACGCGCTCGAACTGGCGCGCGACCCGCACCTCGCGCTGCGCGAGGTCGAGCGCGTGCTCGTGCCCGAAGGCCGCGTCGTCATCGTCGGCTTCAACCCCGCGAGCCTGTGGGGCGTGCGGCAGTGGCTCGGCCATCTGCGCCAGATGCTCGCCTCGCGTTCGCGCGCACCGCTGTTCCTGCCCAGCGCGGGCGAGTTCATGCGCTACCGACGCCTGCGCGACTGGCTGCGGCTGCTCAGCTTCGAGGTCGAGGCCGGGCGCTTCGGCTGCTACCGGCCGCCCGCGGGCGCCGAGAAATGGCTGTCGCGTTTCGACTGGATGGAGCGCGCCGGCGAACGCTGGTGGCCGGTGTTCGGCGCGGTCTACTTCGTCGTCGCGGTCAAGCGCGTGCGCGGCATGCGGCTGGTCGGCCTGGTGCGCGATCAGCAGCGCGCACCGGCCCACGCCGCGGTTGTCGCGACCCATCACAACAAGGACCCTGAATGAATGTCTCCGTGGCCCCCGCGGCCGAACCCCTCGCGATCAAGCGACCGCATGTCGTGATCTACACCGACGGCGCCTGCAAGGGCAACCCGGGCCGCGGCGGCTGGGGCGCGTGGCTGCGCACCGGCGAGCACGAGAAGGAGTTGTTCGGCGGCGAGGCATTGACCACCAACAACCGCATGGAACTCACCGCGGTGATCGAGGCGCTGAACTCGTTGAAGCGCACCTGCGACGTCACGATCCACACCGACAGCGAGTACGTGCGCAAGGGCATCACCGAGTGGATCCACGGCTGGAAGCAGCGCGGCTGGAAGACCGCCGACAAGAAGCCCGTGAAGAACACCGAACTCTGGCAGCGGCTGGACGCGCTGCGCAACCTGCACCATGTGGAGTGGCGCTGGGTCAAGGGACACTCGGGCGATCCGGGCAACGAGCGCGCCGATGCGCTCGCGAACCGCGGCGCTGAACAGGCTCGATAAAGTCCCGCCAACGCCAGCGCCAGCGCCAGCGCCAGCGCCAGCTCAGACCAGCCCGCGCTCCAGCTCCATCAGCTGATAGCGCGCCAGCGCCAGGTTGGTGTGCTGCCGGTCCAGCAGCACGACCAGGAACAGCTCCGGCAGCTTGGACACCGTGCGGATCACCTGCTGGCGCGCGCCGGCGCTGATGATGATCTCGTCGACCTGCTCTGCCATGCCCATGCCGCGCGCGGCGTGGCGGTGCGAGCGCAGCACCTGCGCGCAGGCGGCGCCGGCCAGGTCCATGTCGATCACCGCGTGGCTGCGCGATTCGCGCGCCAGCACCAATCCGGTCGTGCTGTCGACCACGGCGCAGCCCAGCATGCCTTCGAGCGCCAGCATGCCGGTGATGACGCGCGATGCCCGCACCGGATCGAGCACGGTGCGGCTGACACGCACGACCGACGGCGCGCCGTCGGCAGCGTGCAATGCGGCGGCCGGTTCGCCGGGCGCGCCGAACAGGCCCGGCGTGGCCGTGCCGGGGCGCGAGTCGGTCACGCTGCGCGACCACTCGCCGAGATCGCGCACCTTGATCGGGAAGTCGTTCATGCCCATCAACGGCGGGTTCGCAGACGGCTCCCAGCCGGGTTGCGACTTCACCTGGTTCCACATGCCCAGCATCGAGTTCCAGACCGCCGACGCGCTGGTCATCGACTCGCTCAGCACATGCACATGCAAGCGGCCCGGCCACGCGATCTCGCTGATCTTGTTGGCGATCCACACCGCGTTGGGCGGCAGCATGAACAGCAGGTTGGGGCAGCGCCAGGTCGGCAGCATGGCCGCGTTGTGCAGCGCGGTGAGCAGCCCGTCGATCGCGTGAGGCTGCAGCGGCCCGATGACGACCGCGGTCATCTGGCTGCGCTCCATCAGCGCCACCGGGATCTCGGCGTTCTCGCTGCCGGGCGAGCGCACATCGGCGTGGTAGATGCGCAGCGTGTCTTCGTGGCGGCGCACGAGCGTCGTGCGCTCGATCGTGGCCAGCGTGCGCAGCGTGGCGTGCTCGCGCAGATGCAGGCGTTCGATCGGACGGCCGCCGGCGTCCGACAGCGCCTTGATGACGGCCGAGGCCCACACGCCGGCCGGGTCGAGCAGCGTGATCAGCGAGGTGGCGGTGTCGAGGTCGGCGCGCGTGGCCGCGAAGTGCTCGCGGATGGCCTGGGCCGGCGAACCGCTGACGACCAGGTCGTGCGAATGCCGGTCGATCATCTGACCGCGCGCGTTGACCTCGGTGGCCACGCTTTCCATGATGGCGGTTGCGGCGAAGCCGCCTTCGGGATCGTCGGAGCCCAGCTTGCGGCCGTCGCGGCCGCGCGCGGCGCCGAGGTCACCAAACAACGATGAGAGCACGGCGTCTCCTTCTGTGGGGATGCGGCCGACGGGTATGCGGCGGCCAACCGGCAGTCTAGTCACACGCGGCGTGGCCGCAACCCCCCGGCGCAGGGGCTTGTCATCGAGGATGTGTCAGTCTGTGACCGGCGCGCTGGCTTCAGGACATCAGAAAGCGGCTCGGCGGCGCGCCGACCGAGCGCCGCACCATCGCGCTGAACGCGCTCGCACTGGCATAGCCCAGTTCGGCGGCGATGCTGGCCATCGGCATCTTGCGCGCCGCGAGCGTGACCGCACGCGACAGCAGCACCTGCTGGCGCCACTGCGCGAACGAGGTGCCAAGCTCGCTGCGGAACAGCCGCGCGACCGTGCGCGCGCTCGCGCCCGCGTCCGACGCCCAGCCTTCCAGCGTGGCGTGGCGCACCGGGTCGTCGAGCACGGCTTCGCACAAGGTGCGCAGCCGCTTGTCGCGCGGCAGGCCCACGCCCAGCGGCACCGGTCGCGCACGGCGCAGTTCGTCGAACAGCAGCGCGCTGAGACGCTTCTCGCGCTGCAGTTCGTCGGCGCCCAACGCGAGGCCGCGGGCGTCGGGGCGCGTGTCGAGCTCGAGCGCGACGGCGCGCAGCAGCTCAGACACCTCCAGCACCCGGCACTGGCGCCACGGCGCATCCTGCGCGCGCATCACCTGCGGCCCGAAGCGCCCGCGCGGCTGGTGCAGGTAGAGCGTCAGCAGCTCGGCATCTTCGACGACGGTGACGGCATGCTCTACGCCGGGCGGTATCCACAGCGCGCGCGACGGCGGCACGATGAAGGTGCCGTCGGCCATCGTCATGCGCACGACGCCGGTGGCCGACAGCGCGATCTGCGCGCAGTCGTGGTGATGCGGCACGACGCGCGTGGCCATGCTCAGGTGGAGCCGCTTCGCGCGCACCGGGCGGGTGGCGTCGGGCAGGTAGAGGTGCGGCGTCACCGGGCCGCGCGGTGTGACGGTCGTCATTGGCAGGTTCTCGACAGAAGTTGACGCTCTATCGTAAACGTGCCGCACAGGCCTTGGCTACCATTCGGGGCATTCGTCTCCCATGAACTTGCCATGACCACCGCCACCTTGCCGGCCCGCCCGGCGCGCCAGGACATCACGCTGATCGCACTCGTCGGCCTCGCGCACAGCATCAGCCACTTCAGCCAGCTCCTGCTCGCGCCGCTGTTTCCGTGGCTGAAGGACGCCTTCAACGCCAGCTATGCCGAACTCGGTCTGCTGATGACGATCTTCTTCGTGGTGTCGTGCATCGTGCAGACGCTCTCGGGCTTCGTCGTCGACAAGCTCGGGCCGCGGCCGGTGCTGTTCGTGGGCCTCGGGCTGCTCGGCCTCGCCGCGTTCGGTTTCTCGGCGAGCCAGAGCTACTGGATGCTCGCGCTGTTCTCGGTCGTGGCCGGCATCGGCAACGGCGTGTTCCACCCGGTCGACTACACGCTGATCAACCGCAAGGTGCACCCGTCGCGCCTCGGCCATGCGTTCAGCGTGCACGGCATCACCGGCAGCCTGGGCTGGGCGCTGGCGCCAGCCATGCTGGTGCCGATCGCGATCGCGTATTCATGGCGCGTCGCGCTGATGTGCGCCGGCGCGCTCGCGTTCGTCGTGCTCGCGGTGCTGTGGTTCAACCGCGCGCAGTTGTCGCTCGAACTCGCCGCGCCCAAGAAGCCCGGCGCCGCAACTCCCGACACCGAGCACACGCTGGCCTTCCTGAAGATCCCCGCGGTGTGGATGTGCTTCGGCTTCTTCTTCTTCTACGCGATGTCGCTGAGCGGCGTGCAGACCTTCGCGCCGACCGCGGCGCGCATCCTGCACGACGTGCCGGTCAACCTCGCGGCAATGTGCCTGACCGTCTACATGGTGTGCAGCGCGGCCGGCATGGTGGCGGGCGGTTTTCTCGCGTCCGATCCGGCGCGCTGCGAGCGCGTGATCGGCGTCGGCTTCGGTGTGGCGGCGATGGTTGCGCTGGTGATCGGCTTCGCCAGCATCCCGGCGTTCGCGGTGCCGGTGCTGTTCGGCGTGATGGGCTTTGGCGCCGGCACGGCCGGGCCGTCGCGCGACTTGATCGTCAAGCGCGCCTCGCCGCCGAACGCCACCGGCCGCGTCTACGGCGTCGTCTATTCGGGCCTGGACATCGGCCAGGCGATCGCACCGCTGATCTTCGGCACGATGATGGACCACGGCCAGCCGGCATCGGTGTGGCTGGGCATCGCGGTGGTGCAGGGCGTGCTGATCGTCAATGCGTTCAATGTCGGCCGGGTGCGGCGCACCGCGCTGAGCCCGGCCTGACGAACAGAGAAGCAGGCCTCAGACGGCGCTGCGGTGCCGCGCGATGCAGGTGTCCAGCACCTCGCCGCCTTCGCGCTTCCACCAGTTCTCGGCCGAGAAGATCTCGACCTCGCTGTAGCCCGCGAAGCCCGCGGCCTCGACCCAGCTGCGGATGCGCGGAATGTCGATCACGCCGTCGCCCATCATGCCGCGGTCGTTCAGCAGGTCGCGCGTCGGCGTGAGCCAGTCGCACACATGGAAGGCGAGCAGGCGTTCACGGCCGGCGCGCGCGATCTGCGCCTGCAGCTTCGGGTCCCACCACACGTGATAGACGTCGACCGCCACGCCGAGCGCGCCGCTGCGCGACGGGTCGAGTGCGTCGCACAAATCGAGCGCGTGCTCGAGCGTGTTAACGCAGGCTCGGTCGGCCGCGTACATCGGGTGCAGCGGCTCGATCGCGAGCGGCATGCCGACGCTGCGCGCGTACTCGAGCGTCGCGGCGATGCCGTCGCGCACCTCGTGCCGTGCGGTGGCGATGTCCTTGTGTTCTGCACGACCCGCGAGCGCACCCGGCAGGCCGCCGACGACGAGCACCAGGCAGGCCGCGTTCAGCGTCTTCGCCTCGTCGACGGCACGCCGGTTGTCGTCGAGCGCGGCGGCGCGGCCGGCCGCGGTGGCGGCCGGGAACATGCCGCCGCGGCAGTAGCCGGAGAGTTCGAGGCCGGTGTCGCGCACCAGTGCGGCGATCTTGTCCAGGCCGACCGCGGCGACCTGGTCGCGCCACGGCGAGATCGCGCGGATGCCGCGTGCCGCGCACTCGGTGACGATGCGGTCCAGCGGCCACTGCGCGCGCACGGTCGCGGTGTTGATCGAGAGCCAGCGGTGGTCAGGCGAGAAGTCGCGCATGGTCGTGGTCGGTTGATCTCAGTCGTCGACGCCGTGCAGCGCGAGCAGCTGCCGCATGCGCCGCACCGCGAGCTCGGGCTGCTCGATCAGACCGGCCGCGTCCGCGAGCCGGAACAGCTCCGCCAGATGCACCAGCGAGCGCGTGCTCTGCTGCCCACCGACCATCGTGAAGTGGCTCTGGTGGCCGTTCAGCCACGCCATGAAGACGACGCCGGTTTTGTAGAAGCGCGTCGGCGCCGCGAAGATGTGGCGCGACAGCGGCACGGTGGGCGCGAGGATCGCGTGGAAGCGTGCCGTGTCGCCGGCCGCGAGCGCTGCGAGCGCCGCGTTCGCGGCCGGCGCGATCGCGTCGAAAATGCCGAGCAGCGCGTCGCTCTGCTGCTGGTTGACCAGCGCCCCCACGCCGTCGCCGGCGATCAGCTCGGCGTAGTTGAAATCGTCGCCGGTGTACATGCGCACATGGGCCGGCAAGCGGCGGCGCATCGCGATCTCCTTGTCCTTGTCGAGCAGCGAGATCTTGATGCCGTCGACCTTGTCGGCGTTCGCGGCGATCACCGCGAGCGCGGTGTCCATCGCGCGGTCGGCATCGGCGTCGCCCCAATAGCCTTTGAGCGCCGGGTCGAACATGTCGCCGAGCCAGTGCAGGATCACCGGCTGCTTGGCCTGGCGCAGCACGCGGTCGTAGACGCGCTCGTAGTCGGCCGGGCTGCGCGCGATGCGCGCCAGCGCGCGGCTCGCCATCACGATGAGCCGGCCGCCGAGCGCCTCGATCGCGGCCATCTGTTCTTCGTAGCCGCGGATCACATCGTCGATGCGCTTCACGTCGTCGATGCTCAGGTGGTCGGTGCCGCAGCCGGACGCGACCAGCGCACCCGGCACATCGCGCGCGGCATCGAGCGAGCGGCGTATCAGTTCGAGCGAGGTCGGCCAGTCCAGTCCCATGCCGCGCTGCGCGGTGTCCATCGCCTCGGCCACGCCCAGGCCCAGCGACCACAACCGGCGCCGGTACGCGATGGTCGCGTCCCAGTCGATCGCGCATTGCAGCCACGGGTCGACGCGCGCGCGCGGGTCGGCGACCACGTGCGCGGCCGAGTAGGCGATGCGGTTGAAGCGCGTGCCGGGCGGGGCGGTGGCGATCGGCGTCGCGTCGCGCAGCGCATAGCGCGCGATGCGGCCGTCGGCGGCGGGCAGGGGAAGGCTCAGGCTCATGGTCGGCGGCTCCGCATCAGATCGTCAGCGGCGCCACGTCGACCCAGCGCCGTTCCTTCCAGCTCTGCAGCGCGGCCTCGACGAGCTGCACGCCTTTCGCGCCCTCGGGCAGCGTCCAGCGGTACGGCGCGTTCTCGGCGATGTGGCGGATGAAGTGCTCCCACTGGATCTTGAAGCCGTTGTCGTAGACCATCGAATCCGGCACCTCCTGCCACTGGTCGAAGAAGTTCATCGTCTGCTTCACGTCCGGGTTCCACACCGGCCGCGGCGTCGTCACGCGCGACTGCGCGCGGCACGAGGTGAGGCCCGCCACCGCCGAGCCGTGCGTGCCGTCGACATGGAAGGTGACGAGGTCGTCGCGCCGCACGCGCGTGACCCAGCTCATGTTGATCTGCGCGATCACCGGCTCGCCGTTGTGGCCCTTGAGCTGCACGGTGGCGTAGGCGGCGTCGTCGGCGGTGGCGTCATAGGCCTGGCCGTTCTCGTCCCAGCGCTTCGGGATGTGCGTGGTGCCCAGGCACGAGACCGACTGCACCTCGCCGAACAGGTTGTCCAGCACATAGCGCCAGTGGCACATCATGTCCAGGATCATGCCGCCGCCGTCTTCCTTGCGGTAGTTCCAGCTCGGCCGCTGGATGGGCTGCAGGTCGCCCTCGAAGACCCAGTAGCCGAACTCCAGCCGCACCGACAGCATGCGGCCGAAGAAGCCGGCGCGGCGCAGCATGTCGAGCTTGCGCAGCCCGGGCAGGAAGAGCTTGTCCTGCACTGCGCCGTGCTTGAGGCCGGTGCGCTGGTTCGCTTCCTCGGCGAGCCGCGCGACCTCGACCGCCTCGTTCAGGTTCGTCGCGATCGGCTTCTCGCAATACACATGCTTGCCGGCGCGGATCGCCTTGGCCAGCAGCGTCGGGCGCATCTGCGTGGTGCCGGCGTCGAAGAACACGGTGTCGTCCGGATTCGCGAGCGCGGCGTCGAGGTCGGTGCCCCAGCGCGCGATGCCATGGGCCTTGGCCAAGGCCTCGATCTTCTCGGCATTGCGGCCGATCAGGATGGGGTCGGGCATCACGCGGTCGCCGTTGGCGAGCAGCACGCCGCCTTCGGCGCGGATCGCGACGATGGAGCGGATCAGGTGCTGGTTCATGCCCATGCGGCCTGTCACGCCGTGCATGATGAGTCCGAGTCGTTGCGTGGCCATCGAGGTCTTCCTTGGTTTCGGTTGAATCAGAGCAGCGCGGTCGCGTCGGCGAGCGGCCGCGTCGCATGCCAGTCGGGTGTGACGGCGTGCGCGTAGCCGGGGGCGAACAGAGAGTCGAGCCGGATCGTGCCGCGGTCTATGCGCAGGCGCGCATCGGCGTCGTAGAGGTCGGCGTGCGCCTTGCAAAATGACGCCTGCTCGGTCTCGGGCGCGTCGCCGAAGCCGCTGCCGTAGTGGTGGCCGTTGCGCTCGCTGTGCGTGATGCCGAGCAGCGCGACCAGCGCCAGATCCTGCTGCACCGCGAGGCCGGCCTGGCAGGTCAGGTCTTCGGCGGACATGAAGTAGATCGGCGCGCCTGCGGCCGCATTCCACTGTGCGCAGCGCGCACGGTTGATCAGCGATTTGTAGACGCCCTTGCAGGCCTTGCTCGACACGCCGCGCCAGCCCATCTCGCGGCCGTGTGCGAATGCATCGAGCGTGCCGTCGGCCTCGTCCATCAGGAACGGGGCGATGTCGGTCGCGGGCAACCGCGCCGACAGGCTCAGCTCGCGCGGCAGCGGCTGCTCGATGTAGAGCGGGCGTTGCAATGGTGCGAGGCCGCGCAGCAGCTCGTGCAGCGCGTCCATGCTCGGGTATTGCTCGTTGCCGTCCAGCGTGTAGCGGAACTCGCCGACCTCGGAGCGCAAAACATCGAGCACGCTGCGCAGACGCGCGAGGTCTTGGCCCGGGTCGCCGCCGAGCTTGATCTTGAAGCTGCGATGCGCGTAGCGGCGGATCACTGCGCGCAGGCTCACCGGCAGACCGTCGCCGCCGAAGCCGAGCGTGTCGAGTTCGTCCAGCAGGCCGACGGTGTGGCGTGCCTCGACGCTGCGCAGCGGCGTCAGTGCGGCGAGCCAGCGGTTCCAGTCCCAGCCGGGCAGGTCGGAAACATCCTCGATTCCGAAGAGGTTGCGCTGTGCCGCGTCGAAGAACGAACAGTTCGTGGCGCGGCACAGTGCATCGATGATCGCGCGGTCGATCACGGCCTGGCCGAAGGTGCTCGACAGTTCGGTGAGCCCCGCTTCGGCGCCCGCCTTGGCGAGCGCGTTGCGGTGACGCGCGAACAGGCCGAACGACGTGGCCGGCGCATCGCCGGTGTAGGCCTCGGCCGCGTTCGTCGTCGCAAGCGCGAGGTGGCCGACGTTGTCTTTCGGCGTCAAGCCCGGACGCTTGTCGAACCACTTCGGCACCATCAGCTCGGCCGCGAAGCCTTGGGCGCGGCCGACACCGAGCACCTCGACCTCGACCCGAACGAACAGCTGCGGGCACGCCGTGAGCGTCGCCGCGCCGAAGCGGAACGGCAGGCGCAGCCGCACCGGCCGCACGCGGGCCTCTGCGCTTCTGACCACCAACTGCGGCGCGTGCGTCATGGCTCAGTGCGCGTCCAGCGAACCCTGCGCATAGAAATGCGCGCGCAGCTGCCGCGCGTAGCCGGCGAAGGCCTCGGTGCCCATCACGTCGAGCGGGCGCGGGCGCGGCAGGTCGATGTCGTAGACCTGCACGATGCGGCCGGGCCGCTCGCTCATCACGAACACGCGGTCGGACAGGAAGATCGCCTCCGGAATGCTGTGCGTGATCAGCAGCACCGTCTTCTTCGAGGTGAGCCAGATGCGCTGCAGCTCCAGGTTCATGCGCTCGCGCGTCATCGCGTCGAGCGCACCGAAGGGCTCGTCCATCAACAGCACCGAGGGGTCGTGCAGCAGCGCGCGCAGGATCGCGACGCGTTGCTGCATGCCGCCCGAGAGCTGCCACGGGTACTTCTGCTCGAAGCCCTTGAGCCCGGCCATCTCGATCAGCGCGTGGGCCCGTTCGCGGGCCGCGTTCATCGGCAGCCCACGGATCTCGGCCTGCAGCAGGATGTTGTCGATGACGCGCCGCCACGGCAGCAGCAGCGCGCTCTGGAACACGATGCCGACATCGGTCTGCGGGCCGCGCACCGCCTTGCCCGAGAGTTCGAGCTCGCCGCCGCTGATCGGCAACAGGCCGGCGACCATCTTCATCAGCGTGCTCTTGCCGCAGCCCGACGGCCCGACGACCGAGACGAACTCGCCGGCGCGGATGTCGAAGTCCAGCGGCTTCAGCGTCTCGACCTCGCCGTCCTGCGTGCGGTAGGTCTTGCGCACGCCGACGCCACGGATCAGCGTCGCGGCGGGCGCCGCATCGGCCTGCGGCGCGGCGCGCAGCGGCAGCACGGAAGCGCTCATCGCGAGGGCCTGGCGCTGCGGCGCATCAGGGCAGGTACTCCAGCGTCACCCAGTCCTCGGGCTTGCCGCGCGTGGCCGGGTCCATGCCGCCGTACTGCACCAGCAGGTCCAGCGACTCGTTGACGTTCTTCATCGAGACGCGCATCGGACGCAGCGTCTTGGTGTCGTCGGTGTGGTAGAGCGCGGTCGTGAGCTTGAGGCCGACCAGCATGGTGTCGCGCTGGCCCGACTTGGGTTGCGCCTTCAGCGTCGCGTCGACCGCGGCCTCGGGGTTCTTCTCGGCCTCTTCGAGCGCCTTGGTGGTGGCGCGCATGAAGCGCTTGACCATGTCGGCCTTGGCGCTCAGCGTGTCCTTGTTCGCGACGATGCCCGAGCTGATCAGGTTCACGCCGTAATCGGCGAAGCGGATGGGCGTGACCGGCTTGTGCGCCGCGTCCTGCAGCTTGATGTTCTGGTCCATCACATAGCCCAGCAGCAGATCGGCCTGGCCGTTGATGACGGCGTTGAGCTTGGTCTGCGCGTCGCCCGAGACGGTCTTGAACTGCGTCTCCTGCAGCCCGGTCTTTTTCAGGAACAGCGGCCAGATCTGGCTCATCGAATCGCCCGGCGTCATCGCGACGGTCTTGCCGACGATGTCCTTGGGCGTCTTGATGTTCTTCTCGGAGAAGCCCATCACCGACATCGCGCTCGTCTGCAGCGCCACGCCCACCGCCTTGACCGGCGCGCCCTTCGCGGCGGCCTTGATCATGGTCGGCACGTCGACATAGCCGAAGGTCGCCGACCCCGCCGCCACCGCCTGCACGGTGACAGCCGAGCCGCGGCCTTCCTGGATGTCGAGGTCGATGCCTTCGGCCTCGTAGAAGCCCTTGTCCTTGCCCAGATAGAAGGGCGCGTGCTCGCTGTAGGTGTACCAGTTGAGCATCAGGATGACCTTGTCCTTGCCCTGCGCCGTTGCGGGCGCGGCGAATGCGGCGGCGAGTGCGCCCACCGCGGCGAGTTTCACGAGTTCGCGTCGTTGCATGTTGTCGTCTCCTTGTCGTTGTGTGATGAGGAAGGGGTATGTCGTCAGGCCGCGAGCGCGGCATCGTGGCGCTGCGAGGCATGCCACGGCATCAGCCAGCGCTCGACCAGTTCGAGCACGAGAAACAGGATCACGCCGATCATCGAGAGGATCACCAGCGCGGCGAACATCAGCGGCAGATCGAAGGTGCCGTTGGCCTTCTGCAGCACGTAGCCGAGGCCGGAGTTCGAGCCGACGAATTCGCCGACCACCGCGCCGACCACCGCCAGCGTCACCGAGACCTTGAGGCCGCTGAAGATCGCCGGCAGCGCGTGCGGCAGGCGGAACTTCAGGAAGATCTTGAGCGGGTTCGCGCCCATCGAGCGCGCGAGGTCGATCACATCGCCCTCGACCGACTTGAAGCCCTGCACCGTGGCCACCACCACCGGGAAGAAGCCGAGCAGGAATGCCGCGATCACCTTGGGCACGAGGCCGAAGCCGAACCACACGACGAACAGCGGCGCGATCGCGACCTTGGGGATGGATTGCGAGAACACCAGCAGTGGGTAGACGAAGCTGTCTACCAGACGCGAATACGCGATCCACATCGCCAGCGGCACGCCCACCAGCGCCGAGAGCGCGAAGCCGCCGAGCGTGGCGTACAGCGTGGGCAGCGTCTCGCGCCACAGCATCGGCCACTCGGCGACCAGCTGCTTCGCGACCGAGAGCGGGTTCGGCACGAGGTAGGGCGG
>Ga0307510_10003831_pt1 | contig 17620 bp, 22 predicted proteins | sample 12_EM_MG_FD_207224 | JGI IMG/M metagenome (GOLD analysis project Ga0307510, IMG submission 207224) | Populus trichocarpa ectomycorrhiza microbial communities from riparian zone in the Pacific Northwest, United States - 12_EM | ecosystem: Host-associated > Plants > Roots > Unclassified | place...
TAGTGGCCCAAGACAAGTAAACAAAGGATTACAAGAATGGAACTACGAAGATGGCCTAATCCTTTACAAAGGATTAATATACATTCCCAAGACAAAGGATGAAGAACTCAAACGAAGAGTTACCCAGAAATTTCACGACAATCTAATGGGACACCCAGGACAATGGAAAACCATCGAACTAATCTCACGCGAATATTGGTGGCCAGGCATTACCGAATTTGTCAAAGCCTATATACAAGGATGTGCCACATGCCAAACTACAAAGATACAGCCACCAACCAAAGTACCAATCAAGCCCAACGAGATCCCTGAAGGGATATGGGAAACAATCACCATGGATTTCATCGTAGACCTCCCAGTATCACAAGGATATGACAGCATCCTCACGGTCGTCAACCGCCACAGCAAAGCCATCATTCTATCCCCCTGTCATAAAACCATCACAGCTGAGCAAACGAGCCAACTACTAGTAGACAACGTCTGGAAAAGAACAGGCGTCCCCAAGGCGATCATCTCTGATTGAGGACCACAATTTGCTGCACAAGTAACACAAGAACTATGGAGAAAGCTCAGAATCAAGCAGAAATTGTCCACCGTGTTTCACCCTCAAACTGACGGCGAGTCAGAACGAGTTAACCAAGTCATCAAGCAATACCTTCGTATCTGTGGAAACTTCCAACAAGACAATTGGACCACACTCCTCCCCATTATCGAATTTGCACACAACGCATGACCGCACCGTAGCACCCATAGATCACCCTTCGAAGTCTGGTATGGCTTTCAGCCAACCTTTAAACCACCCTTGCAACTACAGACCAGACTACAAAGCGTGGATGACCGCATCCAATACCTAGAGCAAATACGCAAAGAAGTTACTGCAGCACTCATGATCGCGGCTAAAGAAATGCGAAGCAGAGGACCTGAAGAACTATCCTACATGTTCCACAAAGACGACCTAGTACTCTTGGAAGCCACCAACCTACAAACCACACACCCGAAAGCGAAACTCGCTCCATGACGATATGGACCTTTCAAGGTCATATGGGCTTCACCTACAAATTGCAAACTGCAATTACCCGAGACCATGAGGGTTCACCCCGTATTCCACAACTCATTGCTGAAACCCTACCACAAAACACAAAGCACATGGACCCAATTTCGAGCGACCCCCTCCAGAAATCGTTGGAGGAGAAGAAGGACATTACGAAATCGACAAAGTCCTAGCAGCATGTCCCACACAAAATCGCAAGAGCACACAGTACTTCGTCCACTGGAAAGGCTACACAGATGCAGACAACTCATGGATCCCAGCTGGAGAACTAACACATGCCAAAGAATTAGTCGCCGAATTCCATGCCCGTAATTGCCCTAAAGAGGGGATATGCATATGAGCCTTGCAGGTGCAAGGAGATCCTAAAGAGGGGATACTGTTGTGAGCAGTACTCGCGCCCCCCAGTCTCAGCTACAAAACCATAACTTCAACACCACGTGACCGTGGGAACATATCACATGACTCTACACGTGACTCATCACATGACCCCTTCGCCACTCATACATCACGTGACTTATCAGCACGTGACCCTGGGAACCTACGACCTCGTGACCCTGGGAAGATAACACATGACCTATCAAGGAACTGGTCATCAACAATGTCACATGACAAGATGCGCTTTGGACGCGCGTCTAACCCATTGATCAACACGTGGCAGATCGTGGGAATGATCAACAAGACACATCCACTAAACAATCAACGAACACGCGATGCGACTCGATCAACAAAGATGCAACTCATTAGGGCTAGACCCTAATTGAGATGTATAATGTAATCCGCAGTTACTGCGCATCGACTGTGCAGTCCCCCGTTACCTGTAATTATACCTACCCTAAACTGCGCACAGACCACCCTGTATTAGTATATAAGACCTACGAATTTAGGTGAACAGTCCTTAGACTGTTCTCTTGTCAATCCCCACACTGGAGCCTTTCAAAGCTCCCTCGTCGTTAGCAGCTCGCCCCTCGTCACCAATAGTCTACCCGCTCCCGCCTCTTCTCATCTTCTGTCTATTCCTCCTCAACATCTCCTTGCTGCTCCTCTGGATCAGTCACCTTCAACTCCGTGCCGTCGTCAAGTCTTGCTACCCATAAAGTAGTGAGTTCCCGACAAAGAGGACCACACAGCGAAATGTCCCAACGTAGCACAGCACATTGGCACGGCATGCTCCTGCCCGCCAGTTTGCATTAACTGTATCCAGGCCAAGAAGTCTGCTCAGGCTAAAGGCCATCGTGCAGCTTCTTTGTCCTGCCCACTTCGCTCCAATTTCCGTTCCATCTCCCCCCCAGCACGCATCTCTAGCAGAGATGCTGGTGCCAACCCGTCCGCTGCCCGAGTTGATGACCTATGACTGATACGGCCCCACAAGAGGAATCACCTGTCATCATAGTCTCAGTTAATCTCTGCCGCAATGCAAACATCCTTGCCACGTTTCTACAATCCACTACAGCTTCCATCGCCCTGATACAGGAGCCTCGCTATGGCCCCCTGATTCCACAATGCTCTGACTCTGATCCTGACGGGATCCCAGTGCTTGGCACAGTCCAACACCCGATGTGGGACTGCTACCTTCCGCCCCTCTCTGACGGAGAGACGGCGAAGGTTGCAACTTTCATCCGAAAATCTTTCTCTATGTCTCCTGATGTCCAGGTAGTTCCTTTACTGGAACACCCAGGCACCTCATACTCCTCGCTTTTCCTAGACATTCAGATCGCAGACTCTCTCTTCTGCGTCGCCAATATCTATAACCACGTCCACCCCAAAGGTAGGCACTCTTCTAGGTTAACTCACTCCTTCTCCTCCCTTTTCCCCTTTCCCCTACCTACCTTCATACCTACAATGGTTGCGGGTGACTTTAACACCCACTCGTCCACCTGGTCCCTGCCAGGAGCCACCATCTCTTCCTGGGCTTGCCCCCTTGAGGAATGGTTTGAAGACTCTGATCTTCACCTTGTCAGCCCACCTGGAATGGCCACAAGGCTGGGCGAGAAAACAGGCTGAGGATCCATGCAACGCGACTCAGTTCTAGACCTACTCCTTCTGAATGACGCTGTGCTTTGTACAGGACGCTTTTCCTCTGTTTCCATTTCCTTTCAGGACTCATTGGGTTCGGACCATGCTGCACTTTACATCTCCTGGTTCCCCCCACTTCCCCCACACCCTTATGAATGAGCTATTCTACCAGGATTTGTCCTGGATGACTCTTTATGCGATACTTGGGTCAAAGCCTTTTTGTCCCTTCCCCCCTCTACTATAGATTCAGTTACCTCACTCCAGTTGGCTGCTTTGAAGTTTGATTCCAATATTTATGACACGTGTGACCCCCTTTTCAAGCGTCGCCGCACCCCAGACTTCTGTGGAGTCAGGTGGTGGAATGCCCACTGTGAGGCCGCCCTGTCACTGGTGCGTTCCACCCCACGGGGCTGCCAGACCGATGCTGCAAAGGAGCTGAGGAAAGCTGTTCGAGAGGCCAAGCGGGCTTGGTCGAACAATGAACTCCACCTCACCTCCCCCAACAAACTCTGGAGGGCAACAGCATGGCGCCATGGCCGCTGTGCCAATCGCATTCCTCCCATTTTGGACATTGATGGGTCTTTAGCCCTCCATTCGTCCGACATACACCGAGTCTTCTCAGCCCGCTTCTTCCCAACAGTCCCCACCCCCATTCCCCCCTCCCATGAGGACGATCCCATACCAGTACCACCACGCCCCTTTGAGGACATCACAACGGAGGATGTTTCTAAGGCACTTGCAGACACTTCCAACAAATCTGCCCCAGGCCCCTCAGGGATCGGGTACAAACTCTTGAAATGGGCACACGCAGCGTCCCCCTCTCGTCTACCACACCTGTTCAATTCCTCAATCGCCCTCTCATACCACCCCTGGAAAGCTGCAACGGTCATCCCCATCCCCAAGCCCAATAAGCCCGACTACCGCCTAGCGAAGGCCTACCGGCCAGTGTCTCTCATGGAATGCTGTGGCAAGCTTCTGGAGAAAATTGTGGCAAGGTGAATTCTCCTAGACACGAATCGCTACCAGCTCCTGCCACCCACCCAGTTTGGGTCAAGGGACTACCACTGCGCCACAGACGCCTGCCTCTCCCTGGTGCACTCGGCTCAATCCTGCACTAAGGCGGGCTATGTCGCAGCAGCCATCCTCTTTGACATACAGGGCTTTTTCGACAACCTCCATGTGGACCGGCTTGTTCACCTTGTGCGCATTCTGGGCTTCGACCCTCTGTTATGCAGCTGGGTTCGTTCGTTCCTGACAGACAGACAGGTCTCCCTGTCCTTCAATGGCAACACTCTTGACCCTCTCACCCTTGATCATGGCACTCCCCAAGGATCGCCATTGTCACCAATCTTATCGGCCATCTATATCTTCCCACTCCTACGGCTAGCAGAAGCCTGGGCGTTCAGTTCCCTAGCCTTTTATGTTGATGATGGCAACATTCTTGCCACCAGGTCCACATACGGGGCTGCCACCACACGCTGCGCATCCCGATTCCACACAGTCGTCACCTGGCTGAACCAGAACGGCCTCACCATAGATGCCGACAAAACCGAGTACATCACCTTCGGTCCTAGAAGAAGCCCTGAGCTCATTGGTTCTCCATATCATGGCGTACGCCTTAAAGTCCCCAGCGGTGGGGTTCTTTCTGTACAACGCTCACATATGGTCCGGTACCTTGGGGTCTTCATCACGGAAAAATTCGATTGGTGGCCCCATGTCAAGATCATGGCAGTCCACACTCGCTCTACTGTCCGTGCCTTGCATGTTCTTGGCAACTCAGTGCGGGGCCTTGACTTTCCTAACTGGCGACGTGCCTTCCATGCCATCATCCTCCCGGTCCTCACTTATGGCTTACCTCTCTGGTCACATAACCTGCTGAAGTCCTTGATACAAGTCCTCCAGGTTGCCCAAAATGACGCAGTCCGACGACTTAGTGGCACCTTTAAGACGACACCCATCGAGCCACTCCACAACATGGTCACCATTCCCCCAATCCATTTTCTTATTCCCAAACTCCGCCTCCAAGCACACAATCGCATTGCAAGGCTGCCACCAACCCACCACCTTCTCACCCTCCCAAATGCAGACACCTCCCACTTCCACCCCCCCTTCATCACAATCCCTACCGCCCTCACCACGCTCCTCCCCTCCTCTCCCCAACCCTTCTACCTTCCCTCACACCGCATGTGGTCACACCCCCAGGTCACGTCCTCCTTGACCCGCCCCAAGGACGACAAACTGCTGTCAGCAGTTCGAGCCTGGGCAAGCCGCTCCACCATAAACTCCACCTCCGTCTACGTCTACCCCCTCCCCCACCCTCACGCCCATGCCTTCGCCTTCCTCATCTCCCAGGACGACTCCATTGTGGACCAAGGCTTCAGTATTGATCATTCCACCACACACGCTCAGGTGCACACAACCATCTTGGCGACACAGGCTCTCACGCGCCTCCCCAAACGCAACACAGCCCTCTTCCTACCCTCCCGCAACCTACATAACCCCCTTCTGTCCTTACACAAACATAAACACCTCCCATCGGCTTCCGTTTTTACCTTGACGCTACAAGTTTTCTTACATCTACACCCGGACATCTACTTTACACTTTTACATCTACCTACCCATTTACCTAAACTTCCTGCTCACAGCCCGCGCCCAGACCCACGCATTTTTCCTTGTGACTGGCCAGGTCCCCTCCAGAAGGACCACATCCTTGACAAACTTCGGATCATGGCATCCCAGTCTAACATCTCCCCACCCCCTGACAACCCGAAGATGCTTGCCTTTCGTGTGTGGAAAACAGAGTACAACACACACCCAGTCCCCTGCAAATGGGCACACAACACTATCGTTCCCATACCCACGTCCCCAGAGCCACCTCCCTTCATGGCAGGAGCACTGTCTCTGGAACAGAGGTGCGCGTCCTCGCTGGTGCTACAGGTGTTCTTCAAACACTGTTTCTCCGGGGACTTCTCCCGCTCTCACAGACCCAGAGCTGGGGACAACACAACCTGTGAGTGTTTTCCTCCTGATGTGTCCATTGATGAGACACAGGACAGCGAGGCCCAGGCACCACCTGGGCTAGACCAAGAATGCATCTCTCCTGGCGACGGCGATCTCTGTCTATACGACAGGGAAGACCGAGACCCAGGCTTTGTTCAAATAATGGATGAATTCCTCAATCCAAACCTACCCACAAACCCCCACTCTCCATCTCCACGACCACACAGAACCCGCCGTCGCGAGCACCACCGCACCCACCCACACTCTGCTTTGCACGCGGTCTTCTCATGTCCTCACACATCGGCCTTACGACGGGAGATCCTGGGGCAGGACCCATCTCCACGCACTCTGTTCCACACTTTCAAAGGGGCCGTCAAACTAATTACGTTCCTCTTTGCATCCAACTCCCTTCTGCGCCCCCTCCCTCCATGCCCAGACCCCCCATAATTTATTTCTATCTATTCACCCCGTTTACATGCTAGCGCTATTCGCTCCCACGCAGTCACATAACACATATACCAATGTTATCTGCCTTAACAACTGTAGCTACTTAATAACTAGCTATGTCTCTTGTTGTCGATAGACAGTGGAGAATAAACATCAATTCCAAAAAAAAAAAAAAAAAAAAAAAAAAGACAGGTGGACTGCGCTGCATTTGGCATCCCGACATGGCCATGTAGATCTCGCACGGATGCTCGTAGAGCGCGGCGCCGATGTGTCAGCCAAAGATGAGGACGGGTCGACTGCGCTGCATTTGGCATCCCTTAATGGCCATGTAGATCTCGCACGGATGCTCGTAGAGCGCGGCGGCGACGTGTCAGCCCAAGACAACTATGGGTCGACTGCGCTGCATTTGGCAACCCGGAATGGCCATGTAGATTTTGCACGGATGCTCGTAGAGCGCGGCGCCGACGTGTCAGCCCAAGACAAGGACGAGTCGACTGCGCTGCATTGGGCATCCCTTAATGGCCATGTAGATCTCGCACGGATGCTCATAGAGCGCGGCGCCGACATGTCGGCCCAGGACAAGGACGGGTCGACTGCGTTGCATTTGGCATCCCGATATGGCCATGTAGATCTCGCACAGATGCTCGTAGAGCGCGGCGCCGATGTGTCAGCCCAGAAGAAGGACAGGCGGACTGCACTGAATTTGGCATCCCGACATGGCCATGTTGATCTTGCACGGATGCTTGTAGAGCGCGGTGCCGATGTGTCAGCCCAAGACAAGTACGGGTCGACTGCGCTGCATTGGGCATCCCTTAATGGCCATGTAGGTCTCGCACGGATGCTCGTAGAGCGCGGCGCCGACGTGTCAGCCCACAAGAAGGACGGGTGGACGGCGCTGCATTTGGCATCCCGACATGGCCATGTAGATCTCGCACGGATGCTCGTAGAGCGCGGCGCCGACATGTCAGCCCAAGACAAGGACGGGTGGACTGCGCTGCGTTTGGCATCCCTCTATCTCCGTGTAGATCTCGCAAGGATTCTCGCACAGCATAGCATTGACGAGGTACCCCAGGCAACCCCACAGATCACAACCACAGGCGTTGGAATCCATGCTAATTAGCATTGGTAGAAAGATAATTTCCTATTGTACGCCCATTATCATCATACTGTGCACGTTTTAGCAAGGTACTCAGCGTCAGGGGTAATAGAAAAGGTCATATACCCTATGAGCTGTGGCGGCTCTCCTGGAGAGATTGGGACAGCCGACCTCGAGCTCCCTGCATTTGAGATGTCACCGCTAAGCGCTAAGCCATTGGGTCCCCCTGGGTTTGGGTTCCGTAGTTTAACAATATTTTGAATAAAATAAAATATGGCCCGATGGCGTCTTCACTCCCATGTATCCTTCTTATCCTTTACTCAGAACCTGCATGTGCTCGAAGAGATCGAGATGGCATAACCGTGACCTTGTCGCCTCATACACCTTCCAGCTGCTCTCTTCTTAGGGAAAAGGTATTGCCATCATGTTCCTCGCTCAACACCCCGTTGCATACAATGCTGTACGTCGTATGATGCACCTTATTCACTCTAAAATGAATCTCGCAGAGAGCTGTTCTAGGGAGTACTACAAATAATTCCTATGAATTCGAAGTTATTAGCCATACGTTGTGTTCCTCGTATAGCGGTGCAGCCAGTTCAGTGTTTTCCAAAAAAAAAAATTCTCGAGACAGTAAACGTTCCCGAGTGATAGATCATCACTGCATGCCTAGCTCACGCCCAACCTCCTTCAAATGTTCCTTCGCGAACACTTGAGCGTCGAACGACACCACATGGCCTAGGTTTGAGCCCGCCCCGCTACCAGTAGTAGTAGTACTAGTAGTTGTAGACGCCTGAGTCGGCCTGCCACCGTGGTTGATCTGAGCCCCTGTGGCTCGTTCCTTCTCCTTGCCGGCGGTAAGCCCACCAGATGTTCCCAGGCGATCCGCCACGATCCACCCGTTTGGCGATTTTCACCACGGTCTCGCAGAGCAAAGAGTAAAAGTGAAACATGTGCGCGTGCGACGACAGCTTTACTGCGTCCGCGATCAGCTCGAAGGCGGTAGAGACGCGTCGATGGCTGTGTTGGGAGCGGATTGGGCGTTCCACATATCAGCCAACGACGGCGGAAGGGGTGTTGTTACATACCGGGCTGCTCCGTTGCATATTTAGACGGCGAGCTGCACATATATCAGCTACTCTTCTTGAATTCTGCACAGTGGATAACGCCACAATGACAAAAGATATGCATATGATTCCAAAAATCAGGTAGCATACCTCGGGAATCGGAGGTTTCCCGCGAATCTTTTCATACTCGACGTAATCAGCGAGCGTAGTGCGACATCGGTCAATGAGTGCAGGTAGGTACAGCGTGGCGACCCTCCTCTGTGACGATTCATGATCTAAGAATGGGGATATACTTAAATTGCCCGCTGATATCACCTAGGGGCCATGGGACCCTACCTTTTGAGGTGTCAGAGCGAATGAGAAAGAGTAAATTGAGACACCAAGGGGAGAACCGTTCCCTCGAGACCTCCCCGATGGGTGCCGTGCTGCCCACTACCGCGGTGTCAGGCTCGCTACTCCGTGCAGCAGACCTGGTGTTCGGCTGAGGTGGAGTACCTGGCGTCGACGAATGACCATGGTCCTCTTCATACTGCAAGACATGTGAGCCTCGTTCTAAGACCTTGGCTAGCTGGGTAATGAGATATTCACGAACGCGGTCATCACTGAGACAAGGAATGTCATCAGCTTCAGGAGACGTGGTGGATGATAGATCAAAGCCAAAGTCGTCTTTGTCGTCTTGCTCGGTGAAGGGGAGGCTGTTTGGGGCAGAACTTATTCGCGCATGGCGCTTGAGCAAAAAGATGGAAACGCAGCTTGCGAAGAGGTGTACCTAGAGCGCGCTATCCGCCTCCTCATGTTTCGCCTCGCGCGGCTTTGCATGTATCGCATCAAAGACCCCCCAGAAGAGGCTTTCAGGCACCATCAGTGCGGCATTCATTCGCGACCGCTTGCCGCCCGAACTGCCCAAGCGTGCTGGTGCAGAGCCTCAGGTGCTCGGGAAAGAGCGCGGCGAGGCCAGCGCACATGAGCGTCATATATTGGAATGCGATCTTGATCGACATACAATAGCCCTTCTCCCGCAAGTACCCAAGCGGCGGCGGACGTCCGCGAGACGCCCTGGACTTAGGGGGAACGAGATACGAAGCGGGGTCGGAAGGCGCAGGCCAAGCACGTCCGAAGATAGTTTCCTATCTGATAGGTACGGTGAGACCCGACGCCTGAAGGACTTGGTGGAGAGTCTCCAGGGCTGAGCGACGTAAGTCCATGTTAGTGCTCCTCGGTGCTGGGCATAATCTGCTGCGCGAGGACGTCAAGAATCCGCCGCTGCATCGCCGTGCGGAGGTAAGGTGGCGCAGGATGGCGACGAGAATGTCACCGAGGGTGCGTGTGGATGGGCTGCGGCACGGCGGGGTGACGGAGAACGAAGATGAGATGTGAGGTGATGGTATCCCACGCAACGTTTGGAGACCGATGGACAAATCGTTGAATGTTGAGTGCGGTAATGTCGCATAGGCTCGCAATACCAAAATCCCTGGATCGCTGTTCATTCGTTCGTTCCATCAATCGAGGAAGAAGTTTTGGCGATAACAGGTACAAATTCTACGCACCAATGTTTGCGGAATGTGGATTCCTCTTGCCCTCCTCCTGCTAAACAGCTCTGTGCAGGGAGTCACGAGACTGGTCGCACTCGTGCTCCCACTAGGAATAGTATCGTCTTCTGTGTCCAGAGTTCCCTCCCCGGCCGTACCAGCACCAGCACCAGAGCCAACGTCCGTGCTGTTCTGCATGCTAACCATCTCCAGACTAAACTTGCACAACGGGCCGACGAAATCATGGAATACTGACTCTTCCAGAATGACGTTTGCATCGAAAAGCCACAGTATCGTAGCCTGAACGCCCTCCGGGTCAAGGTCTACCAGAAGTGGATGTGCTGTTTGTGGCCTCGATTGCCGCAGCTGCAGCTGTTGTTGTTGGAGTTGTTGTTGCCCACCACCGGCTAGCCCTTCAACTAGCGCACCTCCACGCTTGCTTGGCGTACCAGAAGTCACACCGGTCTTGGGACCCAAGGCCGCCAAACCAGGCGGGCCGGTACCGCGTGTTGTAAGGACGTAACAGCATTCTGGAGCGCCTCAAGCGCCGCGAACCAGCTAGCGCCCAGCATGCCAGCTAAAAACATCGCAGCGGCGACAGGTGCGCGTGAACACGCAAAATTGCGTGGGCTCAGTCCGACGTCGCTTCCACTCCCGCTATCTACACCGCTGCCCGCGAGGCCTAGCGTGAGCCCCTCCAGTGAAACAGCAGAGCGTGGTGCTGGGCTTGTGGTGATTCATCGAGTACAGCGACGCGTGGTGGGAAGGCGGCTTTCGCGAGCGCGACGAGGAACGCGTTGCGCGGCGTGCGCAGTGCAAGGCACCCCGCTATGTGGGCTAGCGCCTGCAGCGCCGACGACATCGCCAAAAAGGGGGTCGGAAAGCTTGGTGGTGAGAAGGAAAGAGAGAGCGGCAAGTGGCGCGGGCCAGCCAGCATCGAGCATCACGCGCACTGTCTGCAAGCCCACGCGCGCGGGCGCGGACTCGGGTAGGGTCGATGGGTCGAACAGGCCTGGTGCGCGCACGGGCTCCGGCGATCCAGTGGGGGCTTCTGGACTGCAAGGGTATTGTAGAAGGTAGAAGGGAATCGCGTACCCTGCGGGGCCGTCGCAGAGCGAGACGAGGCATTGGATGCCAGGGAGGTATATGTACGCTTCTGGGATGGGGACACGTCTGTCTTGTCGAGCTGGTCGGTGCTATGAGAAGGAATGGTTGACAAGGGCTCAGATGAAGAGAGGGAAGTGGGCCGTACCACTGCACTTTCATCGCTGCGCTTTGTACGCTCGGGCTTGCCACAGTACCGATCATTCCGACGACGTCCGAGACAGTCGTACCGGCTGCTGTCGCCACCATCTCCACGACGCTATCCAAACAGTGACCGTGAGAGTATGGCATTGAGTCACTCGCGGGCACACCCACGCTCTGGATTTGAGCAGAGATGCCGAGTGATGACAGACGTGATGGGACGACGTGCTAGAGGTAGCGACAAAGGATGTGAAGACACGCGCGCCAGAGGCACGGTCGCGCCTCCAGACGCTACGCCTGAGCTCGGGGTCCCCGCAGAGCCTGCACGCGTGTGGCATGTGGCTATAAGCGCCGCACGATCAGGGATAATGATAAGAGGAAGACGGACCCTCGTACAATCTCCACCGCGAGCGCCCTCATCCACCCTTGCCAAGCCTCACCAGCCTCCGCCTCATTACCGACGAGCTTGATCAGCAGAGTGAGAAAGGTTTCAGATCCTGTCGCGAGTACGGCGGAGAATCATTTTTGAGCAAAGAGAAAGACGACGCGAATCCCGCGGAGCGTGAGAGGGAAAGCGGAGCGTTCGGAAAGCGTCTTCGGCAAGAGGTGATGTTAAATGAGAGTAAGAATTACGGGTGCTGTGAATATAACAGCGATAGGAACGAGCTGGAGGAGACACGCACCTTGCGGAAGAGTCCATGATAGCTCGTCAGTATGCTCTCCATTAGTTCTCGGGCGAACGTCATGCGGAGACATTCGAGCTGCAGGAACTGCGGACGCTTGCCGTTTCCCAGCAGGCATAGGTCCTCGAAGATGGCGAACGCATCGAGCGTTGCGGTAACGAGCAATTGCGTCGTTCAGCCGGGAAGGGCAATTGATTCGAGCTTGTTGGCGAGTAGGAGACGGTGATCCTCTTCGACGACCTTGTCAACGACCAGTTGCTGCAGCGCCGGCGCCGCCGTGGACGGCACGACGGCCATCCTGGATTCAAGCAGCATGAAATATAATAGCAGGGCCTGCGACGCCACAGGGACGTATTCAAGATTCAACGCCCATCAGGACCGGCTACAAGAGAAGGGGAGCAGCACGAAAATAAAATCGAAGTACGCACGTTTGCAAGCAGCTGACCGTGCACGGCGGGGAAATTAGTGACTAGGGATAGGAGGGTTTGGAGAATCTTGAGCTCGACGTCGGCGCCTTGCGATATGTAGTCGTTCATCGCTTGGAAGATAGCTGGGACGATGGAGACGGCGACGGCGCGGAAGGAGATGAGGGGTTGGAGCGAGCTGAGGGCGATCGTGATCACTTTGTCGAGTTTTGCATGGATACAGGATGAATGAGGTCTTCTGCGTGCCAGCCATCTTGCCAAGCATCTTGCCAAGGGGAAAACGTCAGTCGTTGGCCGAGTGGTGCGACCATGGTGCTCGTGTACAAACGAAAGAACGTAACGTACCTGAAGCCAAATTTGGCATTAAAGAGACTTGGAGAGTATTAGTAGAGCAAGAGGCCTTTCCGCAGCCTATGTCGATGACAGGATCGTCAGTGGCATAGACACCTTCTCATCTTGCATGACGCGCAAGCAGCTGAAACGAAACACGTGGGGATGGTCACGTGCGCACCTCGCCTTCGGATGGATCATGATGAGATAACACGTAACTAACATTCTTTCAGGTCACACACATCCCCATATTGTAAGACCTGCCGTACGGGTTTTCCACGCAGTTCGTATAAATTCGTGATCTAGTCCCCACATCCGATAAGTCGCACACTTGAGTCTCTGAACCCCGACCGTCTGATGGCGTATTGCGATCGCTGTGAACGATGGTTCCCACACAATCGAGCCCTTTGGCAACACGAAGAGGATTCCAATGCCCACTGGCCCTGTGATGACTGCGACCTCGACTTTGCGAGTTACGATGCGCGGAGGTGGCACTACATCCGGAGCCCAAATCATTGTTTCTGCGGGGACTGCGATCGGCACTTTAACTCCGACGTGTCGAGGATCCAACACATGAGCGCCAAGCACTGGTACTGTCGAGCTCACGATAAGGTTATCTGTTGAGTTTCAGTCCGTCTACCATCAAGACTGATGTGCACTGCGTGTATGCTACAGACATTCAAATCCGAACATGGCCTGCAATCACACTACAGACAGAGCCCATATCATCACTTTTGTGTAACGTGCGGGTGTGATTTCGACAACGAGGATGAGTTATGGGAGCATGCGGAGGAAGATCACTACGCCTGCCCAGAGTGCCACGAGGTCGGTTCCCTCTTATTCTTGTCACGCCACGTATCTCCTCTTTTCCGGACTCACCGAGCAACGATGTCACCCGTACATATAGCTATTTGAAAGCTACGAGGAGCTCCAAGAACATGACCGCGGCGAGCACGATTACTGTACCGACTGCCAGAAGAGCTTCCAGAGCCCATCCAGCTTGCGAAACCACCTGAGATCAAGGCACGACCAACCAGACACTCTGCACTGCCTTGCCCACGACTGTGACCTCACCTTCGCCTTGCGCGACGGCACGTCGAGGATCCGACACATGGCTGCCAAGCATCCATATTGCCGGGTGCACAATAGGGTGATCGGTTCAGTTTCAGACATCTGTTAACAAGACTGATGATAGTGCCCATGCGCTGCAGGTCTTCAATACCGAAGATGGTCTACAATCACACTACACAATGAGCTCAGATCATCACTTTTGCACAGTGTGCGCGAGGGATTTTTACCATGAACATGACTTACAGGAGCACATAAAGGAGCACTATCACTCCTGCCCGAAGTGCCACGAGGTCAGTAATACCTCACTCTCACCACGGCATACATCTTTTTTTCTCCCCTCCGGCTTCGCTGAGCAGCAATTGGATGGTATCCTACGTTTGTGTTCCTAGTCGTTCAACAGCCTCGAGGAGCTCCAAGCACACGATCGTGACAAGCACCATCACGGTCCTATCGTGACATTGATAATTTCAGTAGGCTAAGCATAATCGCGACTACTTCCCTAGCTGCCAGAAGGGTTACGCCAGTGAGAGTTCATCCTAGGCCACCACTTGAGCTCCGCAAAATACCGGCTTACCGTATGTTTCCCAGGCCGCGGCTGCAACGAGGCCTTCACCTCGCACACCGCGCTTGTGCTCCACTTCGAATTGAAAACCCGCCTTTCCCCGCATGACGCTGTGACGCGAAAAGTTCAAACTCCTCTTCGCCCACGCAGACACGAACAACCACGCTACAAACCACGTCTGTCTGCTCACTGGACCCCTGGCCGAGTTGGGTACGTGCGCGGTGACGTGGCCTACGTAACATCCGTGGTGGAATGAGGGAGTGTTACGTTCGGACGAGTCGACGATGGGAACCCAAAGGACTGGGTAGATAGGATACACCGGAGATTCACATACTGTCGCGTTATGCGGACGGCGAAACACGGCCGAATAAGCGTTGGCCTTTCTCTTGCACCACATGCGCACGATGAATGAGAATACTTGTACTTGCTCACGTAACAGGGCGGCCATGTGCCACCTCAAACCCCCTTTAATGCCATCATGATAATACCAATACGTAACGCCTTTTGTTCATTAAGTCATGTCAAATCGTCGCCTCCCTCCCACACATAAGACTTGCTGAACATAGCGATTCGTATAAGTTCGAGATCGAGAACCCACACCGAGAACCCACGCTCTCCGCTTCGACGCTTCGAACGCCAACCGTCCGATGGCGTATTGTGATCGCTGTCAGCGGTCGTTTCCGAACAACCGAGCCCTAGGACAACACAAAGAGGACCCCAATGCCCACTGGCCCTGCGATGATTGCGACCTTGACTTTGAGAGTCCCGAAGCGCGGAGGCAACACTACATACAGAGCCCAGACCATCATTTTTGCACGGACTGCGATCGTCACTTCAACTCCAAGGGATCGAGGATCCAGCACATGACTGCCAAGCATTGGTATTGCCGGGCCCACGATAAGGCTATTGGTTTGCTTTCAGCCATCTATCATTGAGACTGATACTGCGTTGCGTATATTTCATAGACATTCAAATCCGAAGATGGCCTCCAATAGCACTACAGGCAGAGTCCAAATCACCACTTTTGTGAAGAGTGCGATCGTGATTTCGACGACGAGGATGAGTTATGGGAGCACGCAGAAAAGGAACACCATGCCTGCCGGGTGTGCCAGGAGGTCAGTAATGTCTAGCTCAAACGGCCACATTTTTTCTTCTCGCCAATCCCGCTTCGTTGATGACAATGTTACCGCGCGCATGCCATAGTTATTCGACAGCTACAAGGAGCTCCAAGACCACGATCACGATGAGCACGACTTCTGCACCGACTGCCAGGAGGACTTCCAGAACCCGTCCAACCTTCGCCACCACCTGAGGACACAACACATGGCTGCTGGGCAATGGTATTGCCAAGCGCACGATAGGGTTCTCAGTTTAAATACCAGGTATCCACCCATCGAGACTGACATCGCGCTGTGCATATGCTATAGACTTTCAAATCCGAAGATGCCCTCCAATCGCACTACCGTGACAGACACAGCTCAGGTCACCACTTTTGCACAGAGTGCGAGAACGACTTTGACGACGAAAATGAGTTATGGGAACACGCAGAAGAAGACCATCATGCCTGTCGGGAATGTCATGAAGTCAGTTACCCTCGCTGCGCCATATCCCTTTATTTTCTTCCCTCTGATTTCGCTGAGCGGCAATTTCACTCGCCCATATATCCACCGTAGCTATTCTACAGCTACGAGGAACTTCAAGAACACGACCGTGACGAACACAACTACTGTACCGACTGCCATAAGGGCTTCAACAGCTCGTCCAGCTTGCGTAACCACCTGAGCTCGAAGCATCCAGAGCCGACAACCCTTCTCTGCCCGGCCCACGGCTGCAATCGCACCTTTGCCCCGCACGCCGTGGAGTCGAGGATCCAACACATGGCTGCCAAGCATCCGTATTGCCGAGTACACGATAGGGTTATCAGTTCGGTTTCAACCGTCCTCTATCGAGACTGACGCCACGTATGTGCTTTAGGTTTTCAAATCTGAAGATGGTCTTCAATCGCACTACAAACAGAGCTTAGATCACCATTTTTGCACAGAGTGCGAGTGTGACTTTGACGACGAAGATGACTTATGGGAGCACGCAGAGGAGGACCATCATGTCTGCAGGCCGTGTCATGAGGTCAGCACTACTGCCTGATTCTAGCCACCTCACATGTCTTTCTTTTCTCCCCTCCGGCTTCGCTGCCGGTGAGAATTAAACGCTGACGCACATATATTATGTAGCTATTCCACAGCTATGAGGCCAGGAACATGATCGCGACAAGCACGACTACTGCACCGACTGTCAGAGGGTTTTCGAGAGCTCCTCCCACCTGCGCCACCATTTGAGCTCCAAGAAATACCAGCCGGCAACTGTGTGCTGCCCAGGGCGTGGCTGCAATCGCGCCTTCATCTCGCACGGTGCACTTATGCTTCACGTCGAATCGGCGACCTGCCCGTCCCGCATGACACGCGAGAAACTCAACCGCCTCGTCGTCCGCGCGGACAAGGGAAACTACATCATGAACCCCGAGCGCCTGCTCACTGGGCCACTGGGCTACTTCGAGCCGCCCGCGCCCAAGGCGACGTGGGCGACGGAGCGATCGTGGAACGGGGAGGCGTACGAGTGCTTCTTGTGCAACTCCGAGTTCAAGACGCTCGCGCGGCTCAACAGTCACTTGCAGAGCCCGCGCCACGAGGACAAGATATACAAGTGCCCGAAGCCGGACTGTCGCACCGAGTTTGTCACGCTGAGTGGGTTGTGTCAGCATGTCGAGGGCGGGTCGTGTGGCGTGAGGATGTTCAAACGTGTCCGCGACGCGATGGAGAGCTTAACAAGGGGCTTTAACGCACTAACTGTGTAGGGGCATCATTTATTAAAATCACGTTGTAGTAAGGACCAAGCGATGTCGGACAAATAACGAGATATTCACTCACGGTAGATGCGCAGAGCATGCCCTTTTGTGCCCGGGTAGTGACGACAGTGACGGAGACTGTAGAGTAGAGTCGGCGTCTACGTGTTGAGTTCGAGGATAATCCCCAGGGTGAGATAGAGGGTGAGATAGGACTAGAGGCCACGTCCCCGACTAGCGAGAACGCGCGGATGATGAAAACGGGAGA
>Ga0307510_10003833_pt1 | contig 17616 bp, 27 predicted proteins | sample 12_EM_MG_FD_207224 | JGI IMG/M metagenome (GOLD analysis project Ga0307510, IMG submission 207224) | Populus trichocarpa ectomycorrhiza microbial communities from riparian zone in the Pacific Northwest, United States - 12_EM | ecosystem: Host-associated > Plants > Roots > Unclassified | place...
ACTAGGCGGTAGCGGTGGCAGGTCTGGTAGGACTGATGGGTTCAATGGTAGTGGTCGCTTAGGCTTGGGTAGGGTGATGAGGAGGGGGTCCGATGAAGATGAGAAAAATTGGGGTGGATCATAACATTATTGCAGCCTGGGCATATGGCCTCGGCAGTGTTCATGGCAAGGCAGATGGGGGATGGGGGCAATAACAAGAGCTATCACCAAGCCGCCCTACTAATAAGTCTCAGCCTGAAGCCCGGAAGTTTGGTATAAAAGGAGCACATACCATTACCAAAGACCCCATCAACATTCCTGTCATTACTTGTCCATCTCACACATCCATCCTGCTCATTTTCTTGTGCTTGTGCTTTACCCATGCCCCCTCATTGATGTCATTCTCAGGCAGTGAGCCATCCACTGCCCGATCGCACCCAGAGGTCATCCAGTGAAAACATTCCTCAAATTCCACTCATTGCCACACATCAAGATACAGATGTCCAATCCAAAAGCGTCGCTCAAAATGTCACCAACTCCACACAACCTAACCACAGTGAGTGAGATTTATCTGAGCATTTAGGGCAACGTAACACTCACCACAATAAGCAGAAAGGAAACGTGGCATGTCCCAGAACGTCTCCAAACCCACGGACCTGGCAGGTCCAGCCAACTCAGATACTACCATCAAGCGTGCTCGAGGCATGGGTAAGTCATGAAATGATTGAGAAAACGAAGTAATGCTGACTGTGGTCAAAGATGGTCGTCCGATGGCACTCGATGTGATGGGTGGTGAAGGTGATACAGAAGAAGATGAAACTCTGACACGCGTCGCTAAGGTCAAACTCAAGCAACGTCCCGAAATTGGCAACGCCAAAGGCAAAGGCAAGCCATGTGACTTGGACAATCGTGACTTAGGTTTGGATCAACGAACGGACCGTGAGCCCCGCTTACCAATCATCGTTGGTTTTCCGGCTGATCAAGTTCTTTTCAGTGTCGTCTTTTCCACATTGCGACGATGACCCGCCCTCTGACTTTGATACCCTTGCCCTCGATGACTTCAATATCGATGGCAATGCTGAGGATGTGGGTAACTGGATCGGTGATCAGCACATTGTAGAGCTGTCCCAGAACAATCCTGCTAAACTTTCGGAAAAAATGGCCCTTGAGGTAAACTTGCCGTCGTAGTTTGCAAGGACATAACCCAGTTTTGTTTACAGAGGCCGTGTTGGATAGATGCTGAGCCCCCTGTTGGTCCCTCCTCGATCAAGGTCATCTTGTTCTGGTAGTTACCAAGGACGTTAGCTGAGTTTTGTTCACAGACACCAACTCAGAAAGGGGCTGGTTCCGCTGTTGGTCCCTCATTCAAGGTAAATCGCTCTGTCAGTTCCCAAGGGCATTAACCCAGTTTCATTCCCAGATACCGACTCAGAAAGGTGCTGGTCCCCCTGTTGGTCTCTCGACACAGAGTGTTGGCGGACTGTCCTTGACCCAGTGTTATACTGGGTTAAGTCAGGATATTCCTCCCGCTTCTATTCCAGGTCTGTACTACTTGTATGTGTTCGCACGTTTATTGACTCGATTACAGGATGGAGTACAGAGACAGATCTAGTATTCGCTCCAGACTTGGGCAAGTTAATGCTCATGCTGCAGCAACCTTTGGTCTGTGTTGTGATCCAAGATTCCTTCGACATTCTCTGTGTCTTGCTCTCCTTCAACAATGCATTTCCTAAGGGTTCCCTTATCATTCGATTTGTCAAAGATGCCCTTTATTGCTCTGCTCTGAAACATTCACCTGGTGCAGCTGCTATTTACCAGAGGCTCCATCATGACAAGGTGTATATTGGACATATAATCCCATTGGTGAGCCGTGTGACATTCATCACTACCTCAGCTGAAGCTATCCACAGACACGTGCTAGGATTTATACTTTCCGTAAAGAGGTCAAGGAGAAGTGCTGTGCCCTTGTTATACCAACGATGGTGGCAATCAGTAACCCAGTGGAAATCAAGGAGGCTGTTAAGAAACAACTGTGGAATTACTCCTACACATGCCTGATTGCACCGAATGTGAGTAGATGTCTAACCCTAAATTCTGTCTAACATTTTATCATCAGTACCCACTCACCTGGCCACTCATAAAGCATACAAAGCCATACCAAAACGATCATATAATTACCGTCATACAAGAGTTACTCTTCATTGGCACAGGTGGGAATATGCCATTAGCCCAACGTTTCAACACACTTTTCGCCAAACATAAGGGTTCTACCATTTCTTACCAAGTGCCTCTGGCTCTGGTTGCTCTGGTGTCGACTGGTGTGAGTTGGGAATCCTTATATTTCGAGATTTCGTGCTAACTTCAGGGCAGTTCTTTTTTTTATATTTAGCTTTTTGCTGTGCTTCATGAATGGAGGAATGGGGTTCATGAACCCGTCGACTTCACCACAAACACCTTTGACGACATCCATACAGGACATGTCAACACATTGAAGGACATCCAGGCTGGCAGCAGGGAGAAATTCAATCATATTATGGCATTCATATATTCGGCAGCAAGGTGCGTTGATATCTTGTCCACTTTGCGATACCATGCTGACTGGACTCACTTAGCACATCTACTTTGGGGACCACAGCTGCGACCATGACTGGTCTCAACTTTGAAGAACTCGAGTAGTTCCCTGTGAATAGATTCACTGTAGCTGTAAGCTTTTATTCTTTTTTGTCTCCTTGTTGTTGACGTGCCTCGAAACAGCTCAACAGCTGCAGTCACCCCCATACCCATCACCCATGCTGTATCATTGTTTCCTTTTGTGTCATTGTCCCTTTTTGTATTGTTGTTCCCTTTCAACTTGTCATTCCCTCTCGTATCGTCATTCCCTTCCATATCGTCATTCCCTTCCATATTGTTGTTCTTCTGTATTGTTGTCCCCTTTCATACTGTCACTCCCTCTTGTATCGACGTTCCCTTCTGGTGCCTGTCCTGGTGATGTACCGTCCACCTATATACCTGTTGCGTCATTTGGACATTTGTTAAACATTTGAAATAAATATCCTGGTGATTTTTATTTATCATTATTTGGTTTTAGAGGCCATTATCTGAGTTAACCAAGTCTAACCAAGTCTAACCAAGTCTAAATTATCGGGGGGTAAGCAAATCCATGATAATCACACTAAACGCTAAGCAAGTCTAAATTATCATCGCTTAGCTCAGATTATCAACTGAGGGTTTTCCTGATGCTGGCAGCCACGTTCCCCTTTATTCGAAGCGCTGCTCGCCTGCCTCAGTGATCCACAGTACTAGGCCCCACAATACCCCTCTTCTCTCCCTCTTGTCCTTTACCCCATCATTCCATACTCTCCGTTTTCTTGCATATATTAAACTTTCCTGTTCTGATTTCTACTTCATATGTTGCTCAACATCAGTGCACTCTCCACTCCTTTGTCTGCCACAGGTGAAATATACCATTCTAGCAACATAATGTGGCATTTATTTACTTCAATTATTGCACTACCAGACAAACCTTATTAGCTGCCGGCTACCAACTGATGACAAGCCAGTGACGCGACTCTAGTACAACTTCAAGGCGACATGCCCTTTGATGGGGACCACCAACTGGATATTGCATCCCAATGATGATGCAGCCACTGTTCCACTAGTAGGGCCCACAAGATTTGTCGAAAGTAGGAATGAGTTTGATTACCAGCGCTTGTGTAAACATGGTCTGAGGACCATAGTTGTATAAGTTGGGAGGGCCCATTTACATGATACCCTGCAGCCTTTGAGGACATCCACATACTTTCCCCAAATACAGTACTGTCTTCCATGCACGGTAATCCTCACCTGTGAGGCACCATCAGCAACCTCTTGACAATTCTTAATCCAGTGCAGCAATTGTGTCACAACCCACGTCAGTCCAATCCATGCCTGCACACTGCGCGGCGCAGCCCAGCACTGGATTCCATACAGTCATGGTGCTAAAGATGATACATGGTGTGTGAACACCACCCAGGCCGGTACTACCAACTTGTAGGAGGCTGACTGGAGATGCATTCATAAACCAGGCTTGTTTTTTCCTCCATTGGCTGAAGTTAGCTTCTTTTGTACCAGTACCAGATGGAAGATTGCAGGTGCTACAATGCTGGCCATCATAGATGCATCATCTACTATGATAATTGAGGCATACCCCACTCCATGAATAGTATGTTTAAGTCCTCAGATACAGGGGCCCGTGGCTCAATGGTTGTTAGATCTCTAGTGCTGGAGCACCTTTGCCGATTGCTGATTGCATGCCCAAACAAACGTATCTAGTATCCTTCATACATATTAGCTTATGCACCTATGACATGATCTTCAATACAAATATAATTCACTGTCTGTCTATTATAGCCCGCCACAGGACAAATAACTGTACTATATCCTTCATGTCATAGTTGCCTGCTGGATCTATGGCATGGGCCCCGGCATTGGCAACATGCTTTTTGAAGACTTGGGCAAGATCCACATGATGGTTCTACGCCACCAAGTACAGCGGAGACCTAAATGGAATCCAAAAAAAAAAAAAGAATGGAGACCGCCCGGTGTTATTCTAGGCTGCCACATAGGTGCCGTCCTCCTCCATATGGGACCAGGTAAGACCCACTTGACCGTTCCACAATGCCCCTTGCAGCACAGTCTACCTGGTGTTGTCCTAGGCTGCCAAATCAGCGCCACGCTTCTCCACAAGAAACTGGGCAAGATCCACATGACCGCTCTGTGACACCCCACGCAGTGGTGTCTGTGCTGCGCTCTTCCATGAGGAACTGGGCAAGATTTATATGGCCGAAAAAAGACGTTACAGGCAACGGGGTCCACCCCTCGACGTCCTGGACCACCATGTTCCCCCACAAGGAATCAGGCAAGATCAACTTGACCATTGAATGATGCCCTGTGCAGCGGTGTCTGCCTATACTTGTCCTGGGCGCTGTGCTCCATGAAGTGGAACCGGATGAGGTCCACATGGCCGTCTGACAACACACCATGCTCTATGTGGAGGAACCGGGCAAGATTCACATGACCATACAAGGATGCCAAGCACAGCAGAGTCCACCCATCCTATTCATGTGCTGCTGCATCGGTGTTGTGCTCCACGAGGATCTGCGCAATGTCTACATGCCCTTCTTGGGAAACCAGACACAGAGGCCCTAACTTGTCATTGAAGCTCTGAGAACTCACATCCTGTGGGGGTTCTAAGGCCAAAACTTTCACAATGCTGGGTAGGCCGCAAATGGCAGCACAATGTAGGGTGTATCCATGGGGTGGGAACGGTCGTTTAGGGACCGCTGGGTCGTATATCCAGAGCCAAACCGTGAAATGTGGTTTCCTCCAGTCAAAAAGCTGTCTCATCCATTTGCATTTTGCCACACACACCCAAAATGGGTATGTTCAGAACAGTGCTTGGTGGCATATTCAGCAAGAGGAAATATCTTCAGGGCATCTCTGGTGGCATTTCGTCCAATTGCAATAGAGTAGCCAGACATGCTTGAGTGATGGCGGTATGAGCAAGTCCCATAAAAATGTGGTAATGGCTGGACGTTGTGTCGCAATTTTTTGGAAAAGCGGGTAGACATTCAAAATTCTTTCACCAAGTGCATGAATGGTATGACTTGAGAATCTCCGATGTTGACAATGGAAAGCAATGTGATGCAAGTTGATAACACCGTGACTGCTTCCACCGGATCTTTCAGGCAGCATTTGCTAAGTTTCGGAATCAGTCCCATGTCGAAATCAAATGCAAGAATTTCTGCTAATTCCTCAACTTGAAGCAGGTGGGAAACCATGGTGACACATCAGAGGCAGCCATCGGGGAAATTTCCAGTTTGCTTGTTCAATTTCTCGCAAGGTACAGTATGTTCGTATGTTTCATCGAGAGTTGCCAATAATTTATCCAGAGCATGCTCAAGGCCCACTGGGGGCAGTTGACAAGGTATTCGAGCTGACAATCCACCCACCAGAACCTGATAGACAGGTACGGGTCAGGGTTGCGAAAAATTGGGTGTATAAATGTCATGTAAGGAAACAGAACAGAAAGTCAGAGGCTCAAGGATTAGACACAAGGTTGACCTCAGGTTGGCTAGTGACGCATAGGTGCATGTTCACAAGTTTTGAGTTGATAAGTTCTTTCAGGAACATAAGAACTTTCTTGTGGGAGAAGACAGCGCAGATGTGTTTGGACATTCATCCAAGGCATCCATAATAAGGAAATCTAGAGCTTGTCTTTGATATTCCAGTAAGCACTTCAAACAATGGACAAATGCATCATCACCAGGGTCGCCAAACCCACCAAAACCATTGTCATGTTTTGAGAATTATTGGGAAAGGATGCCACAGTAGGAGTCAGATTGACGACAAAGCTGGACTAGCAGAGATGAGAGCAACCCGCGGAAGCTCTTCTTCTGATCCTCCCTGAAGTCATAGTAGCACATTGCCAGTGATGTGAGCCCAGATTTTTGTATATCCCCGATCTTCTTGATAATTGTGGAATTGGCCGATGTCGTCCTAACCTCTCGAGATGATAATATTGAAGGGGTTAACATACCAAAGAACAGTCTTTCCTGCGCCCGCTACAAAAGGGAAAGGCTACCAACTTCTGTGAAAGAGTATGTGCTGGTCGGAATACTGAGGTTTCCCATGGGTCCAAAGGAGGGAACTTGATCCAGACGCCCCCAATTTAGAGTGTGTTGTCGTTAAAGAACCACTCCCTAGTCTTTCTCAGTAACTTGTCACCTGCTAGACAATCTCAATATTTTGGGTAGTAATGCGATCATTAGCAGATAGCTGTCATTTTGGCTTGTTTGTATTGCTCTTGCTTTGATGTAGGCTTTCTAGCGCTCGGTCAGACAAGGAACTCAATAGTTGGCAGATGACAAGCCAGGCACATTTGCTCACCATCTATGAACTCCTGCATGTTCTGGACCAGTCTGTGTATGATGCCAAGAGTCTGAGCTGCAGTAGTCCGAGCCTCCTCTATCGTGAGCCTGTGAAATCTCTGCAGGACCGCCTCAATGTCCTTGTCCCAGAAAAAAATCATCATAAGTCTGACTGTGTTGCGTCGAGTAGGATATGACATCAGCAAGAATGGGTGGTTTGGGGGACCCATGTGTTTTCATCATCACTGTTGACATGGATGGACTAACACAACATTTAGATAACTTGAGATGCATCCCCAGTCGTATAAGCACTACCATGTTGACACTATCCATGTTGACAGTAACGATGGAAACACGCATGTCCCAACTCAATCATCGTCACTTAATCTTTTCAGTCACTTGGGCAACCATGTATTAGCTTGACCATTACCCTGACCACAATGTCAACCAATGTGGGTGTAAGGTCGATCTATGTATATATATTGAGGCGATGAGGAAGTGTTGGGTGGACTCGAGCAAGTCTGCAAGTGCATTGTAGTTGATTATTACTCCATTGGCCGCCTGGTTCATTTGTATGCCACAAGGGCATCCACCTATAAACTAGAGAACAGCACCCAGCACAGTTCCTCCCCTTTCTTAAATCTTGTGTGCGTGCCTCACCTCACCAAGGACCCACCTTGCCCCACACAACACATACGTTGCAATTTCTTGGGTGTCATCATGTCTTCTTAGGAAGTTAGGATTGGCAATGTGGCATTGCAGCCTCCCATCTGTCCTATATGTAAGGCGTGTGTGCACGCTAGCCTCGAAATCGACACATCCGACACCTTGCCCGACACATCCGACACCACAGGGCAGCGAGCACACATCACTGCCCTCTCCATTCTCCAATGTCACCCTCGTTCTTTGTCATTAAGGATCTTTAGCTAGACTGTAAATAGATAGAAAATGAATATATAAACCCACACACAGTACAGGGAACGGCAGGCAAGTAGTGCCTCAGCTGTGCCAGTTTGTGTTGTGTTTTCCCCCTCCATCAGGAAGACCCCTCTTTTTCTTTTTTGCTACTTTCAGTGCTTTTATTGCTTTTTTCAATTTAAAAAAGTAATTTTTTGGAAAGTACCAACTACTTGTGAAAAGCCAACCCCTACACTTTTCATGTACTTTTTGTTCACTTTTTCACTACCACTCTACTTTTTTTACAACTGCTCTACTTTTTTACATCCACTCTACTTTTTCACGCAATGTTACTTGTGAAACAGCACATACTTTGATCGAAACACAACGCACTTGTCCACGCACATGTGGGAGCGAACTAAGGGATTTGTAATTAGGGAACAGCCGTTACTTGGACTTGGTAGCTTTGGAATCAGGCTGTTTGGGTCAATGTTCAGTTTTGTCTGTTGAATCTGCAGCGCAAGATAGAGATCCAGCTGTTGACTAAAGCATCAATGGTCCTTTTCAAGTATGACCGCCTGTCTTAATAGCACACATAATGGGGAAACGATGCAGATCCAATTGTCTACCAACAAAACCTATATTTGCAGCTAAGAACATGGCCTGAGTCTATGGGTCTACGGGTGGAAATATAATAACGTGGGAGGGCTGGGTGAGAATGGAAAACGATGATGGATTTGAGGTGTTTAAAAGATGGCGAAAGATCTGCAATCTAGTGATAGTATTAGTAGTACATGTGTAGCAGAAAAGTCGGGGAATGGACTAGACATCGGAATCAGACGACGCAGCTTGGAACTAATACCCTGAGCCCCAAGCTTTCTTGTCTGACCGGTTTGCTTCCTGTCCCCTCTTGCACTTGATGCTCTTACACTGGTAAGCGATCATGTCAGCGGCATTGCGAATGTCCCCTTCAATGACCTGAAGCTTTTCTGGCCTGATAACCAAGACATCGCGCATATACATGTCACTAAACTCTTCCCATTGGTCCTTACTGAAGTTGGTTGACTTTGTCAACCTGCTGTCTTGGCCCTGAACTTTGATAATGCTGCTGCCCCTGTTCAGCCTTGCATTATCATGGCTCTCCTTGGTGATGTACCCATTGGCCCACAGCCAGAGAGCATGATGCACCTATACATCATGAATATACTGAGTGTCATGCATAAAGGGAAACATACCAAGGTTGCACTGAGAATGAGTGCAGTGTAGGGGAAATAACTGTGATCAACAAAACCTAAGACATCGACAGCACCCTCGAAGTCAACCCAGCACTGCACCATGGTCTGAATTACCAGATGGCCTTGATAGCGACCACCTTGCTTGACCTGTATTACTTTCAGTGCATAGGCTGGTATAGAGATCGTCGCTTTATGTACCACTGGTTCTCCACTTTCCACCGTATCCCTCATCTTGAGATAATTGTAGCGATGTTCATGGAGCAGGTAATCTGCAATTTCCTGCTGCTCTTCAGTAGTTTCCAGGAAAAATGAATCCATAAAGTTGCCAACAACAGCAAGTCCATTCGAGCCGATCGTGTTGTGCCACTCTGTAAGTCTCTGTAAGGACTGAGAATAGTCAGTGGATATAGTTAATAAGACCCAGAGCATAATGAATCAACGTACCACATCATGAACAGCATCGTACCTCTGAACTAGATGCTTTATTTTTTTCTGGCCGTCAGGACTTCCTTTGTAGACCACATTCCAAATTTCTTGGAGTGATGTGAGGGTGTCCTGTAATGTGAGGGTCCAGATGTCCTTGTTTGAGCCACTGACATATCGGAGAAATGTTGGGAGAAATGTGTTCGTCCACCTCCCATGTTCAAGCGCACCCTTGGGAAGTTGCGCATTGCCTTGTCGCTTGGAGGGTTTCTTCTCTTGGTTGTCTTGGATGACAACTGTGATCCTGTGACATATATCGAGGCTCTCCTTTGATAGTGGGATGCCAATAAGTGATTAAGTTATCGGGAACTTGTCAAGGACCCACCTTGCTCATCTGTGCAGCAACTGGTGCCCTTACAGGGCTTGAAGCGGCATCAGCCTGCTCCAATGTATTGTCCTCATCTTCACTCAGCCCTCCGTAATACAGATTGGATACCATGCCCTTGTTGTCGGCACTGCTAGCAGATTCAAGGTCTTCAGCCTGACGTTTTGTACCAGGTGCTGATTTTTTCCTGCCAGCGAGGACCTCAGCAGTTGAGCCAATGACAACCACACAGGAGGAAGACTTGGTGATGGCAGCAGAGGGAGGGGCAGCAGTTTTCATTGGGATTGGATTGGCCTTCGAGTACGCAGAGTGGATAGAGCTTGCAGCAGATGTCCTCTGCCTCTTAGATGGTGGCTGTGGAAGTCCTTGGGTCCATTCCTCGATGCAATTCGCTATGTTTTTCTTTGTGGCAGGTGTCTCAAATCTGCGGTTGTGGAAGAAAAGTGATGTGGCATTGAGCATAAGGTAAGGAGGAGACATAAGTCAAAGTGAACTTACATTTGAATATGACCAACCTTGCCCTGAATGGTAGTTTACAATTAATGTGTGTCATTATCAAAAGAAGAATCATCTTTGCACCCCAATTGCCAAATTTAGTGCTTCCTTGTGGTTTTCTATGATCACATCTTGTAAATCTGCCTTTGGCTTGGCAACCTTTTTCTTCCCTTTTACCCCCACCTTTGTTTTTTCCTTTGTCGCCAGGTTTGGCTCTATGACTTTCATGTTGATATCAGACGCATTATCATCCATAGGACCAGCTAAGATCTGTGGCTCTTCGGAATTGCACGCTCATTTCCTTGTGATACCATGGGACTGGGCTGCATCTGTGCGATTAGGATGTTAGTTTAATGCCTGCAAGCAATGGTGTCACCCTGGTGTGGCAGTGAGTACTACCTGTCAGTGTCGTCTTGGCCCCACTCCACATGATAGAGTTAACTGCCGTCAACTTTCTACCATTGGCCATGTCCTTTAGTTGGGGTTGATCCGGTTGAACACATCTTGGCTTGGGCTGCTGGGGGGGGGTTGCATATTCTTCTTCAAGTTGGGTGGAGTACTCCAAGTCTGCACGGATGGCATTGAGGTGCATCTTTGCCACAATATTCTGCAGGCGGGCTTATTGTTTATCAGAACAGGTCTCATGGATGGGAAGTCGTGTGAACCATAACGTACAAGGGATCCCTGGCATCTGTTCCGCATGCTCACCAGCAGCATTAGCTAGGGCATTTACTTCAATGGTTTTGTCGGCTGTATGAGTAGGTTCTATTCATATGGTTCAGGTGTGTTGAAAAGACTTAGTAAGTTTATGCTACTCACCATCCTTGTATTCTGAATCTCTACTGAACGCATTAATTGTGTTTTCCTAGTTGCCAAAGTTAAAACCTGTCCCTTACTGTCCACTACAAGTACTGTTGCTGACAGACGTTCCTCCCACAATGGTGTGCTGTTCTGTGGAGATACAATCAGCCTATTAGTTGTCAGTGGGGCTATCAAAGTATATACTTACCTGGAACTTCGCCTTTCTGGTAGCAGGGGTGCGATGAGCAAGCAGCTTCACTCTGTTTCAATTGTTTATCGTCAAGCTCTGCCAGCTTGGAGGCAAGAGCTCTCATAGCTGCGACGTCGACGTCCTTTGAAGTGCTGGATTGCTTCGTTGTTTTGGGACCCTCCTTTTTTTTGGCTTTCTTACTTGGCTTCTCCTTGGCTGCCTTGGTGACAGTGGCTGTCTTTTGTGTCTGAGTCGAGGGCTGGGTAACTTCTACCTTGTCCTCCTTGTCAATGCTACCAGATTTGAACTGTTTCACAAGTCTGGCCATTTTGTCTTTGGCTCCACCCCTTGTTGACATTCTTCCAGTGGGCTCATTAGCAGTGGACATAGTGATGATGGTAGGTTCGACTTGGAAATGGCAAGGGTTGAAGTTGAGTTAAAGGACCCCGTTCTTTTGTATGCCTGTGTTTCAATAGGTTCATTTTCTTTTTGAAATTTATTGCCACTTTTTTTTGCTAAGTCTGCTCCTTCCTCCAAGAACTCTATACATTTTTTCAGACTTTACATGACTCACAAAGGCTGTATTCTGTTACTTGCATGTTGCTGCGCCAGGAAGAAGAAGCTAGACTCATCAACTCATGTATTCCTTGTCCATTCCCAGGCTGTCTGAGATACTTTCACAGTAGTGGAGGCCTCACAAAGCACCTGCATTCTTTCCACCTGAATTGGAGCCCTGATTCTCCTGATGATGAAGGTCGGTCCCTTGATTCAGAGCACTTCCAGAGTGCTCTAAAGCCATAGACCTGTACTAATGACAACTCTAGATCCTCTCCCAGGCCTTTACACAACATATTCAGATGAGTTAGGATCCAAAGACTGTGAAGCCATAGCGGCATACAGTCACAACGATGAAGTTGAACAGGGTGAGTTGGAATGACACAAATCAGACTTGCCACAAGTGTGCCCTCATTGCCAGGGAGTATGTTGGTGTTCTCAGAAGCTTCAACAGCTTTGGGGCTGTCTCCCTCTGCCCTGCACTGACACTCTGCTTCCACCTTTGCAAGAGCATTCGCTATCTCTTGCAACCGCTTTATGTAGCCATTCCTGCCCCACATTCCCCCTCTTTTTCTCCTCAGCCCCACGCTGCCCCCGTTTCTCCTCTGAGTTTACATGCATGCACTCTTATTCCTCCCAGTGCTCCTCATTTCTAAATTAAGGCTCAAATTCTGTTTCTGAAGGTTCTCAATGTTCAGGCACCCCAAATTCTCCTTGGGACAGAGGACAATCAGTGTTATGATCCTGAACCCTCACCCCAATTTTCTGATATTTTCCACCATTTATGTTGCGCTCTCGGTCACTCGTCCCTCACTCATTCCCTCACGCGCCGCTCGGACCGTCACCAAATCACCTGACAAGTCACCTGATGGACCACATGACTAATCCGCAGTCAACTATCACATGCCATCACTCCGCAGTCCGCAGCATTCCGCAGCATTACCATTTAACCCTTTCTGGATTGCCAGCTCATGATGCACCACTCCGCAGTCGCCAGCTCATGATGGAGCTATACTTAGAACTGCCACGTCATGATGAACCTTACTAAATATTTCCATATTTCTTTGTGACTCTTGTGACCTGTTACTTCTCACTTGTATATAAGCGCCCATACTTTTAGCAGTTAGGCCCTAAGCCTAACTTGGTTTTCAATCCAAGACTTGTAGCTTCCACCCAGGACTCTCAGAGTCTCTTGCCTGATCAACTCAGTCGCTTCAAAGCCTTGAAGCTCTCCCTCATCTCTATTATCTACCTCAGGAGTCGCCCTTATCATCGGGGACTTTACTCTTATACTGCGTAGCCAATCGGTACCGAGCTACTCACGTGATCTATTGCCTCAGGAGGAGACCCCACTGAGCAATCCCAGTCGTCGCCAAACCAACCCACGCACGTCGCGTCTTTAAGGCCCTTGGACCTTAACAATCAGACAATGGATGGCAGGCAGAATGTGAAACTGAGATGACTGATGCCTTAGATTCATCCTTGGATATGTCAGAATGATGCACAGCGCTCTCAGATCTCACAATTGACTCCAATTTCCCCCACTGTAAAGATGAAACCCCTGGAATTTCCTGCCATTTGGCATGCAAATGCAGAAATAACACAGTTTATCTGGAAAATTCCTTGCAAATGTTTTCACAAGAAAATCTGCTGAAACTTCTGACTGAAAAATTGCACAAAAATCACTGAAATTAGGTCATTTGATAAAAAGTCAAACCCTACTGAATTTAATAGGTTTTATGTGTGAAATATTAAGAGAAAAGATGGTGAAATTTCATGACAACATTTGACTTAGAAATCACACAAGTTCAACTCAAAAATCACACAAAAAGTCATGAATCAAAACTGAGAATTTCCGATCCTGAGTGGTATGGAATATATGTACAGATGTCTGGGCCCCAATGTCGCCGCTGCCACTGCCACCGCCGCCCACATGTCACTTGCCGCCGCCACTGCCCATGCATCACTTGCTGCTGCCATTGTCGTCGCACATGTGTCACCATTGTCGCCCACATGTCACTCGCCGCTGCCATCATTGTTGCACATGCGTCGCCGTCATCGCCGTCACTGTCGTCGCCGCTTGCAGGTCCTTGTTGGGGGGTCACCGTTGTCATCATCGTCATCATTGTTGTTGTTGTTGTTGTTGTCAGCGCTGCCGCCATCGCCATGCGGGGTGATTCTGTCATCACCTAAGTGTACACGTTTGGGGCTAAAGCGACACACTATGTAGCACACAGTCAGCGAAGGATTTAAGGAAAAAAAAAAAAAAATATACCACATATTTTAGAACACAAATCACGATGCTGAGGGTGACGATCTTACCAAAGATCGAAACGAGATGCACGAATGCGTCTCCCACACAGCAGAATTCCATGGCATTGGGGTCTGTGGGGATCCCAGTAGCGACGACAACCAGTTCTGCATTTGCCCTGGGGAGAGTCAGCAGAGAGAGAAAAATAAAAAAAAGGGGGGGGGGCACACCTTGCAATCCCTTCAACAGCAACCTGGTGGGCCAGCTTGACGACCTCCTCGATGACCTCCACTGCAGCCTCAACTACAATTGCATGGGCCCAGGCACCTACGTGCGTTTCAAAAATGTAGGCCGCAATCCAAAATGTGATTAGGAAGAAGAAAAAAATGGTAGGAACGAGCATTGTTGGTGGTGTCAGAAGATGGTGGGATGTTGTTCGAAAGGCAGCGCATGGGCGCTCAACGTTGATGGTAATGCTTAGCAGGACCAAATAATGCATGATGCACCAATGCAGGCAAAAACATGGTACAATTCTCAGAGTAAGTGTGTTCGTGCAAAGCACTTGCTCAGTCATATTGCTGTCAACTAATCCATATCTGTGAATACTGCATGTGCTAGCGGACCACTGCAGTCGACCAACCCCTATCTCCCCCGGTCTTCAATACGGCCGACAACGCACTGGATACATTTAACGTCAATGAGGTCCAAGGCCCTAGTCTGCAAGTAAAACGGAATGGGCGGCGTTCCATAAGTGTTGGGGAAATCAGTATCAATGCTCTGAATAACCACAAGACAAAGACTTTCAGGCTTCTTTGTTTGAAGTTCATTGCTTTCGGGAATGGGAATGATGATGATGTACTGGAGTTGCCCATAAAACGTTTGTAACTTGAGAACTTCAGGAAGGTTTCGATGGTGCTGGTTTTGATCGACGAGTTGCTCATACTATTTATTGGGCAAAAGATAGAAATCAAGTATTTTCCAGAAAAAAAAATCACACATGCAGACAAATGACGCATCTTGGCCATTCTGTTAAGGCTTCAATGGGCCTTGATAGTACGACTTGTACTAAGAGTGGTCTTGGGGCGAGTACTTGAAGAGGTAGAAGTCTCTAGTGTTGCTAGAGATGACTCTGAGAGGCTTATGTAAGAGATGAGGGAAAGGGGAGGCACAAGGGGAGCTTTCAAGAATGTTGATATTGTTAATCAAGTCAAGCTTAGGGCTTGACTGTTGAAATACAGGGCGCTTATATACAGGCGGGGCCGCGCACGGGCCATGGTCACTAAAGTAGGTACCTCTGGTCAAGAGGGGGCTGTCTGTATCGTATGGTAATCCGCGGACAAGTGCTGCGGTCTGTATGAGTCGAACAATAGAGAATGAGCGAGAGCGAATGGGGCATAGACAAGTTGCCTAATCAATCCTTAACGGGAGAACAATGGTGGCGGGTCATTCCAAGAAGAGGAGCGTTGTCATGATGCAATGACGACCACGAGGTTTGAGATTGATCCGAGGAGATCTGATCTCTGCGTGCCCGTTCTGGTCTAATGGGCATCTAGTGTAAGCAACTACCCTTTAAGGTAGTCGGTATTGATGGTGACCCAATTAAGGGCCATGTCGCTATCTGTGTCATCTGCAGAGCTCTGCATGGGTGAGGGATTGTCTGCAGATCCTTCAGAGGAGGCTGACTGGTAGTCTTGGCTCTGGGGCGAGGTGCCAGCTATGGGCAATGAGGCTGAAGGGGTGATTGACTGGTAACTGCCTTCACGACTGGTACGTTGGCGTATAGGTGCAGAAGAGGGACTTGTGGGTGATAGGGAGTGCTTGCGGGACACAGGACTGCTAGGGTAGGTGAGGTATTCCTCCCAGGGTGCGACAGGGGACTCTTCTGGGGACAAGGTGTGTGTCTGTCCTCCAGGAACATTGGGTTCATAGTGAGTGACTGGTTCTGGTTCTAAGGGCGGTGCGTCCTCCATGGGACTGTCTGGGTCTTCCAGTAGGTTCTCTACTGGGGGTGGTTCTTGGTACATCTTCATAGAGGAGTACTCCCGACGATGGATATTCCAGGGGACGGGGACAAGGGGCAGGACTGGTGGCTGGTCGATAGGTGACGATGGTTTGGATGGTTCATTGGGCAGTAGTGGTGGCAGCTCTGATAGCGGTGATGGGTTCAATGGTAATGGTCGCTTAGCCATGAGTGGTGGTTTGGTTAGGGTGACAAGGAGGGGTCCAATGAGGATGAGAAAAATTGGGGTGGATCATAACACGTCCCTGCGTCGGGAAACGATCTTATGTGCATGCATGATATCTCTACCTTCAAGGTGACAAAGTTTGCCCCACTGCTTGATGACTTCTGGAATGATTTTCTTGGTGACCCGTGATGAGACATCGAACCGGGTTGCCAAACCACTTACAAGGACTTTGCAAATGGTGCCATCAATGGAACTCATTAGCTTCAGGGCCACAAGTTCATATTGCAGGTCTGCAATGAATGGTCTTTAGATTAGTGTGAAGATACTGAGACACAACTTACAATCTTCAAGCACTTTCGTCTGCAAAGAGGGGTACTTTGGAGGTTTCCTGAGCTGCTTGTTAGTAAGATTGTACAAAAGCTTGATTTGCTGGAGCTGCGACAGATCAGTCAGGTGTTTGTCCATGCTCACGTACAGGTTTCATCGACTCTGGATTCTATGTTGAAAGTACCTGCATTCATCAGGAAACCACCCCCATGCTAGCGAGACATAGTGCCAGAGTAGTTTAGCTGTAGACACAGTAAGGACAATAAATTTTTGTTAGTCACAATATAGGTGTCACTATGTGCCACAAGCTGTCAATGCCACCCAATGCCACCAAGTCCCACATGTCGTCAAGGCTGCACACAAGGTAAAATACTGGTAAAATACTCTAATATTATCATGTAAATGTCAAGTAGCTATGTACATTGGCAAAGGGATTAACATCATCACCATCAGTATCCTGGAAGCATTCATCATCATGGCCATGCCCCACACAGCAGCCTCCTACATGCTGCACATCTACCCCATGAGCACAAGCTCTATCGCACACGCCTTGCCCATGGTGTGTGCAAGGTGCTGCAACCCATCACTGCTTGTGATTGTGCCGATGATCACTTCTGCCCAAACTTGGTGTGGCATGCTCCACATACAGTCGCTCAAAAAACTGTCCCAATGTTTTGCCATTTTGGAAAGAGTGACTTGGAATAAATCAAATAAATTATCAAATATTGTGAAAATAATGTATGTCATATTACATCATCTTGGCTTTCGGAAATATTCTGGATCATGTGATTTGGATCAGAAATGATGTAATAATAAGCAAAATAAAATGCCCTATCATTGGGACAGTTTTTTGACCCCCTATTATTTTCACAATATATCCTTTTTATTGACCTGAATCATTGTAAGATCAAGTACTGATCAGGTCCAAAAGTGATAAACAAGGTCATGTGACTTTGTTTATACAAGTTTGCCATGGTTGAAGTC
>Ga0307510_10003834_pt1 | contig 17616 bp, 19 predicted proteins | sample 12_EM_MG_FD_207224 | JGI IMG/M metagenome (GOLD analysis project Ga0307510, IMG submission 207224) | Populus trichocarpa ectomycorrhiza microbial communities from riparian zone in the Pacific Northwest, United States - 12_EM | ecosystem: Host-associated > Plants > Roots > Unclassified | place...
ATAGGGTCAGAATGGCCCTTTTTTTTTTGCATGGGGTCACCATTCTTGCAGTCTTGGTTGTATTTGTAGTTTGTTTGTGAGGGCTGCGGTGAAGGCAGTGGTAGGTGGGGTGCGGTGGTGAGGTTGGCAGGGTAGGTGTCTCATGGTTAGATTTCAAGACGCCTCAGTAATGTTAGAAGTAGGGTGTATCTCATTCCGAGTGCTGCTTTATGTAGTTTTCGGGAGGGCTGAAGCTCAGGTTTTTGGGCACTGTGCTGTGAACGGCACGGCACTGGACGGGCAGATCGCTCCGAGCCCTGACCTATGCTCCCTCCTTCCGTCGATGCCAGCCCCCAATTTAGGTCACAGTCGTGCTCTGCCTATAGAAGGTTCAGATTGCCCCCCTTCTACTCTCTCCACCAACAACCTTCACTCAGTTCCACCACCAACACATACCACTTCTGCCCTTCTAAAACCTTCAACTTCAAGTCAGATTTCAATCAACAATCAACTCCAATCCGAAGGTAATCTCGCCGCAGCTAACGAATAAGTAAATCCCTAACCCCCAGAACCAGTCAAAATGTTCTCTCAAGAACCTCATTTTCCAAGTTCTCATCCTCGCCATCATCGCGGCGGCACTTGCCAATTGCTCTCCCACCGACCGCCTTTCCGGTGGCGTCTCCCGCCGCTCCGAATCTGCAACTGACAACGCGGCCCCCACCTCCCAGGGCTCCGGTAACGTCAATATCCTCGACCAGGCTCAATTCGAAGCCTCTGGCCTGACCCTCATTACCCCCGGCCCCTTTGCTGAGAACCCCGAAGGCGCCGTCGTCTGCGAAACCTCGAATGCTAGCCCCTGGGTATGGAATTCCTATAAAGTCGCGGGCTTTTTTACGAACTTCAATGGCTGGTATTGCTGTAATTGGAATGTGAGCGGCGGGGGCTGCTCACACATGATAACAGTTGAGGATGCTAGTGCCGCTATATGTGGGAGGGAAGGATGCATCAGGTGTGAGGATATGACGGATAACGTTCTCAGAATTGTTGGGATCTGCAAGAGGGATAATAAGGCTGGTGGTATCTCGTATCTTGATCAGGGGAGTCATATAGTTCTTTACTAGTACTAGGTTAGTTAATTGAATGATTGACTAAGTCACTTGGTGGCGAAAATTTTTCCACCATTATATTGGGGGCATTGGGGGTACTGTGAGTTTTGTGTGATATGAGCCGCTTTTTGTTTCGTAAGGTCTTTGGTTTTTTTTCCATCTCTCGGTATTACTTTGTGAGGGGTTTATGGGTGAGGCGGGCTGCCCTTCTGACACCTGTGAAGTCATGACGCGAATGGGATCTATGGTGTGAGGGGGTTGATGCTAGGTAAGCCACCTCAATACTTGCGGCGAGAGAGGTAATCTTAGATGCGTGCCAGCTAATAGTTGAGTGTCTAGATAAGTTTGTGGAGGGAAGTGTTATGAGAAGAGAAGGATATAAAAGGGTGAGGAAGAAGGGGGAGAGGGAGAAGAATCTTTCTGATTGGCCTATGAAATCACTCCGCCACTCAGAAAGTGGAATTTCTCTATAGCTACTAGGTGAGATAGTTCCAGGGGGTTCCTCTTGGTATGATAGGAGAAGTATTTCGACTTCTTTCGCGGGAGTCATTGAAGCTGCCCTTTTCCTGTATATTCTGCATTGGATCGGGAGCTTTTGCCAAAGAGGCTTGAGATCGACGGAATTGTGTGCTAGGCACACCTTGAATACAGGTGCAGTTAGTTGATAGTATTATTGGACGGAGGTTAGTAGGTGCTAGAGAAATAAGTTACTAGTTACCAGTATATAACGTCAGTTATGATTAGGGTTTAGCTATATGAGAGCGGGTCGCTGGTGATTCCCTCTATTCGCATATTCCCTATAGCAAGTTCCCTATAGCCATAAAGACTCAACGAACGGGGGGGAGGAGAGGGGTAAGTAAGTAATCGGGGACAGTGAATCTAGTAGCAGGAAATCTGAGAATGGCTTCGAGGCACAAATTTAGAAGGGAACCACTTGGTAGGAAACGAATACGTGTGGTACGCGGCCGCAATACATGAGGAATCGAATCTAACGGTACACGCAATCCATACTCACTATCCTACAAAGGAAAACTCTTCCTTTTAATCACCGGTGTCTCCTGTTTGTCTTCCCCCTCCCTCCCTCCTCCGATACTCCAAACCAGCCATCAGTAATTATCATCATCGCTCGCCTCACGTTCAAGACCCTGAATTCTCCACAAAACCCCAATGTTTATCTCACTCTTACCCTTAATTTACTCCCTCTTAGCTCTTGCAGCGGTCCCTTACCCCCCTCTCGATCATCCCCTACTCAAAAGGGATCCAGGACCTCGGGAAGATCCGAACGAAATCCAAGGACGATCCCCACCGGGAAGATGCATAACTCCCTGCATGAACGTTTATACCTCCGCTGGTACTCCTCCCTTCTTGCTGCTACTAAGGCCATCCTAGCTAACGTATTTAGCGTCTGGCCTTATAACTGAACCCCCTCAAGCCCCTACAAGCTCCAGACCCTACGGCTTCGACAGTGACAAGCTGTGCAACGACGACGGCTTCATGGAGGATACCCCACAGTGCATTGACTGCCTTTTCCGCACCATGAACGAAGTCGACTGGCGTTCCACTCTGCTGAACTCGTATCTGGTGTGTGTGTACGAACTCGATGCATTGGCCTGTCCTCGCAGCTGTGGGGATGTGGACAAGCTGGTTGAGGAATGCCGCCAGATAGACGCCGGGGAGATTGTGGATCCGGAGCCGGTGGATCACACATTTGACCCGAGGACCCCGCCATGCATTTGCCGGCCGAAGAATAGAAAGGCTGTCATGAATTGTTTTGAATGTATGGTTGGCTGGAATGCCGTGCTTGCACAGGATTGGCTTAATTTTATTAAGCCCTGTGACGATTGGAACGACTTTCCTTGGATGTGATAGGTTTGTAATCCGGCTCTGCTTTGATGGTTTAGTCGTAGTTACTGACGCACTTTTGTAGGGCGTTGGGGCATAGGATATTGATATTGGCGTAGCAGGCGCTCGATGAGTGGCTAGGAGCGTTTTTTAGGCAAACTTGTTAAAGGCTATTCACATGGAATCACTTTAGGATTTCAACCTTGCTTCTTAGCCTTTAGTTTATTGAATGCAAGCAAGGATCTGGCACCGAATAGTTGAAGGATGAAGTGTGAGGCTCTCGAGTGATACTGATACTGGATTGTGGCTTGGATATAGTATTAGGCGGGCTGGGCTGCTGATCTAGAGTTGTAGCAAACTAAATTACTCAGTGGTTGGGCTAACGATATTTCGGATAGAGCTTGCTCAGGTATACCCTCCGCAGGCCCGGCATTTTTTTAAGTGCCCCGCCCCTTTTCAAACCTCCCAATATAACACTCCCAGTGTCAAGTGAGCGTAATTTTTAATTTCGATATGTAACCCGTGAATGCGCCAGATAATGTTCCCTTCCAAGGAAAAAAAAACATCCGTCCCAGCCCCTCTCGGCTCGACCTCCTAAGAAACCCTTCTAGAAAGACCCTCTCGAACGTGGCAAGGATAGAAATTTTGAACTTTCACTTTTTTGATTTAATTAAACCCATTATTTCACAAGAAGGTTACTCCGCCGCCGCAACTGCACGAGCTATAACATCTGTCAGTACCGACTCCACACATGCCCTCCCCCCTCCGAAAGGAGGTTTCTAGGCGGATAGGTAAAACTCACTGTAAATCGACAACTTTGAGTGCCCGACAACCTTCTTGATAACGCCCCTTTCCTCCAGATCCGCCAGCGCCTTCCTTGCCAGTGAACCGTTGATCTTCAAACGGTCGACGAGGACAGCGACGGTGATGAGACGGTAAGTTTGAACGTCCTTGTTGAGTTTGTCCTGGATGGTCTTGTCGGCGACGACGGCGTGCTGGGCCTTATCCTTGACTGTATAGAATTCAATCCGCTTCAACGTCCGATCCCCATTGACCTAAAAAAAGCGAGAAGGTGTGAAATTTTTTACCCTTTCCCTTGGACCACTTCTTCTTCTGCTTCTTTCCACCTTGCGCTGCTGCGGGGGCCTGATTTTCCCTCGTTAGCCTGCCTTCCCGGGAGGAAAAGTAACGGAGCTCGTGAAGGGAGGGAGGAAGGAAGGAAGGAAGGAAGTGAGGGGTTGGTTAGTTTACCATGATTAGGTATTTATCGATTCACAAGGTTGAACGTTGAGGTATCGATTTTTTTGCCGTGTGGTCTGGTCTATTGATGTTCGCTCGCTGGCTCCTGCTTTGCTTTGCCTAATTATTTTGTGGCGATGGGTTGTGGTCGGGTGTTGGAGTGCGGTTGCTGTCTGTCGTGACTCGCACAATATGAGGGTTTTAGCCCTTTCGTCGATTGGATCTTTAGGTAAGCGCAATACCCTCGGTTTGGTATGATACTTGTGGCTCGGCTTGATTAGAGTAGATTAGATAACGGTAGATTGCCAGGGGGATCTCAGTGAACCACCGTGATGATGATGATTTGAAGCTGGGACCTTCCGGATCAAGTTCTTAGGGCTTGCACTAGTTATCCTTTCTGCCTAAACCTTTTACAGTGATAAAAAGGGAAACCTCGGGAAAGAACGTCATTGTTTATTTATTTATTCACCAACAACCTACCTTCCCTTGGCAATATTATCATAACTCTTTGGGTGGGTTACATTGTATCCTACTATTACTACTGTACACCACCATTCCCCCTCCCTCCTCCTAACACCCCTCACACGCAGACCATCTCTCCTTCCCACCCCTAGAAGCGAGCGCAAAATGGCAGAAGACACGATCCGCAACCGCAAACTATCCCCAACATCCGGGGCCTCCGCCCCCCCCCCTCCTCCATCCCTGAGCCTAGGGCCCACAGACGAAGGCGACGACCCCAACATCTCAAAGGGGATCAGCCTCCTCGACGTCCTACGCGTGCTCACGGGCGCGCTCCTGCTCAGCTCGATCTTCAGCTGGTTCGTGACGGATGGGGAGTCGATTACTTGGGGCTACAAGCCGAAATCTCTGAGGTGGAATAGCTTGAAGAATTTATTCGTAATTATTCCCCTTCCTCCCTCCCTCCCTATACATACCCATTTATCTATCTATCTGCGGAGCATAATAACTAATCAGTATTTCATTTCGGCCCGGGTAGAAAGAACCGCTAGTTCTAACGGACGAGCAACTCTCGCAATACTCTGGCGTGACGCCCGGGCTGCCAATCTATATCGCCATCAACGGGAGCGTTTTCGACGTCTCGGCTTCGCCGCAGACTTATGGGCCCGGCGGCGGGTACGGCTTCTTCTCTGGGAAGGATGCGGCTAGGGCTTTTGTGTCCGGGTGCTTTAGGGAGGACCTTACGTGGGATTTGAGGGGGCTGGAGGAGATGTATATCACTGGGGACGTTAGGAAGCTGGACGATAAGGAGCTCAGCGAGATTTCGAGGCTGGAGAGCACGGGGGAGAATGATAGCCGGGTTAGGTACTTGAAGAAGCGGAGGGATAGGCGTAGGAGGGAGGCGTGGGCGCAGGTTGAGAAGGCTGTCTCTCATTGGGAGAATTTCTTCAACAACCATGAAAAGTACTTTTATGTTGGGAAGGTTGTGCATCTCGATTTGAGCGGGACACCTGTTAGGGAGCTCTGCAAAGGTGATACGAAGCCTTAGGTTGGAATAGTCGGGTAGCAGAGCTTTTTCCTATCATATTTATTTAATGTTCGTGTTCGGCACGTATTCGAAATCATGAAATAACAACAATGCTTTCATTTCATTCTTCACATCGAGAGAGGCAAAACAGTGGAAAATGGGCATCACATTTGAATTTTTGAAATGCGAATACGAAGGCAATTAGCTAACATAAAGACATTCCCCATAAGCGTAACGTTCATTGCAATTAGAATAGTTTGCGCCAAACACCTTTTCTCCCTTATGATAGATCATAGGTGAAGAAACTTGCATCATCTAACCAGAGCACATCATACACTCCTCCTTGTTCTCAATACTGCAGCTAAGAACGGCATCTGCATAGATGTCCCCCTCGCGCTCCTCACTGAGGCCTTGACTATCTTCATCCTGAGGTTTCTTCTTTTCCAATTCCTCAATCTCGTCGGCCGCGGCGGGAGGTTCAGCAACAAGTAACTTAGGGGAAGGTTCAGACTTAACGCGGGGCGCAACAACTGGCGTGGTAATACCGTTAGACGCTGATTTTATGGTGCTTGGGCTCGATGGAGAATCAGGAGAAGTGGAAGCGCCTAGCGGACGAGGAATAGCAGCTGTGGAAGAGTAGCCGGTGTTCGGGAGACGCTTCTTGTTAGGAAGGGCGCGTGCCACATTCGTATCGGCAACCTTAAGCGCTTCCTGATCGACGGTAAATTGCTAGAAACGAGAGTTAGTATAATATGCCATGTAGTGCTCGATAGAGCGATATCGAAACGAAACCAAAACGAAACCGAAACGAAAACGGGCAGAACCGCGCCTAATATAGGAAGGAAACAGGTGGTAGGGAACATGAAAGGTAGGGAGCATGCAATCCGCCTGACAAAGAAAAACAGTTGGAGAAAAAGCTAAGAATGAACCCATCAGGCATGAATCCCCCATCATATTATGTACATTGGATTATTAGCGTGGCAGTCTCGATCCACCACGAAAACACAAACCAATGTTACATCTACCCTTTCATTTATAGGCGGACTTTGACCATCCATAGGGAGCTAGGGGACTACTCACAATTGCAGCCGCAGCCGCCTGAGTTCGGAGATAGTACATCCCAGTCTTCAATCCCAGTCTCCAACCGTAAAAGTGCATGGAAGTCAGTTTTCCCATAGTGGGGTTTTGAATATGGATATTGAGAGATTGCGACTGATCGATAAAGGCGCCACCTATAAAATCAGTTTATTAGCATCTTCCGGGCAGCAACCTTGTGGTGTCAACATACGGTCGGCAGCCATCTATAAAACTAGTTAGTGAAAACCCGCTATGCCAATACCCGGGCCCTCAACATACCTCAATAACCTTCTTCTGCGAGATTTCCCAAACGGTCTTGTAAAGAGCTTTGATATCATCCGGAATATTTGGGATATTCTGAATGCTGCCATTGTCGGCAATGATGCGATTTTTCATGTTATCGCTCCACAACCCCATATCAACGAGATCTTTCAACAGCCAAGGGTTGACAATTTGGAACTCGCCAGCCAAAACACGACGGGAATAAATGTTTGAGGTATAAGGCTCGAAACACTCGTTGAATCCCAAGATCTGGGAGGTCGAAGCGGTGGGCATAGGAGACACAAGAAGGGAGTTACGGAGACCATGCTTTTTCACCTTCTCTTTCAATTCATCCCAATCCCACAAGTCAGTGGGAGTAACACCCCAGAGATCATATTGAAGCTGGCCCTTCGAAGCCGGAGAACCTTCATAGGTGGAGTAGGGGCCCTGGGTCTCAGCCAACTCGGTAGAAGCTTCAACAGCAGCATGATAAATAGTCTCGAAAATCTGAATGTTGAGTTGCTTCGCCTGAGGTGACTCAAATGGCATACGGAGAGCCAAGAAAGCATCAGCAAGGCCTATATTTATCAAGTCAGCGGTTGCCATAGGTGAAATAGCGGCGGAGGGCAAACCTTGAACACCAACGCCAACGGGTCTATGTCTCATATTACTTTTCCTGGCCTCAGGGACGGGATAGTAGTTGACGTCGATGATCTTGTTGAGGTTTTTGACGACAACCTTGGTCACCTCGTGCAACTTGGCGAAATCATACTCGCCCCTCTGAACATCAACATATGTAGGCAAGGCCAATGAAGCCAAATTACAAACAGCGACCTCATCAGGTGCACTGTACTCCACAATCTCTGTGCAGAGGTTGGACGATCTGATGGTTCCCAAGTTTTGCTGGTTGGATTTGCGGTTACATGCGTCCTTGTAGAGCATGAAAGGGTTGCCAGTCTCAGTCTGGGCTTCGAGAATGTGATACCAGAGTTTTTGTGCCTTGATGGTCCTGCGTGCAAGGTCTTTGGTATTCTCATATTTGTTATAGAGAGCCTCAAACTCCTCACCCCAAACATCGGCCAAACCTGGGGCCTCGTTAGGACAAAAGAGGTTCCATTCGCCATTTGCCTCAACTCTCTTCATAAATAGATCGGGGATCCAAAGAGCATAGAACAAATCTCTTGCGCGAACCTGCAGAGAAATTAGTAACCTCCTACGACTGCTCTAACCCATTGAATTACCTCTTCCTTGCCATGGTTCTTTCTCAAGTCAATGAAATCGAATATATCCGCGTGCCATGGTTCCATGTAGATAGCAAAGGCCCCGGGCCTCTTGTTGCCTCCCTGGTCAACATACCTGGCGGTATGATTAAACACTCTTAACATTGGTACAATACCATTAGAACTACCATTAGTACCGGCAATGTAGGAACCAGTGGCACGAATGCAGTGAATGTTGAGCCCAATCCCACCGGCGGTTTTTGAAATCATAGCACAGGTCTTAAGGGTGTCGTAAATGCCATCAATCGAATCCCCTTTCATACTAACCAAGAAGCAGGACGAAAGTTGAGGCGATGGTGTGCCTGCATTGAAGAGAGTAGGCGAAGCGTGAGTGAAATGCTTTGAAGACGTGAGGTTATATGTCTCGATAACCTTGTCGACATCCTCTCCATGAATTCCGACAGCCACACGCATAAGCATATGCTGAGGGCGCTCAGCAACTTTCCCATTAATACGAAGAAGGTATGAACGCTCCAATGTTTTGAAGCCGAAGTAATTGTAGTTAAAGTCTTTATCGTAGATAATGGCGGAATCCAATTCAGACGCATGGCGCATGACAGTCTCGTAAGTTTCAGTCGAAATCATTGAGGCGGGACGGCCGTTTTTCTTAAAAACATCAGTCTAAGTTAAGAACCTAATCAAAATTGAGAGGAAAATGGAGCCTACAGGATTGACGTAGTGATATAAATCGCTAATGACTTGAGAAAATTGCTTCTTCGTCTGCTTATGAAGATTACTGACAGCAATTCTAGCTGCAAGAATGGCGTAGTCCGGATGAGTGACAGTCATATATGCGGCGGTTTCAGCTGCCTAGAAACCCGTCAGAGACAACCCAAAGCTAGAAATTAGAAAGCTTAACTCACCAAATTGTCCAACTCGATAGTTGTAACACCCTGGTAAACTCCAGAAATGACCTTCTGGGTAATAGTAGCTGCGTCCACATGTTCGCTGTCAAGGCCGTAGCAGAGACGGGAAACGCGGGCAGTAATCTTGTCAAACTGGACGCGCTCCTTACGGTTGTCTACGTTATTTTTGTGAATTGTCAGCGAAGCTCTAAACAATTAGGCTGAAAATTTCGAAGAGAAAGTTTAGGAGGCCTTAAAAAAAACACAGCGAATGAGGGGAATATATTACCTCGCTTCACAACATACATCTCGAAGTTTGAGTAAAATGAAGGCTAGTACAGAAAAGTTTCGTGGGGGGTACCAAGGTAAATAACAGTGGTGAAGAGTTTGCAACGCAGAGAAAAGAATTGGAGAAGGAGGGGAAGGGGAGAAGAATTGTGATGCTATGGAAGAGGGGTGGAAAGGAAAGAGAAAGAGGGATCATAGCAGGTTGCGTCCTACGGTAGTTTTTCTTGCAACGCGCAAGGCGGGGTTAGGGTTACCCACTTTACGCGAGATTTGTTCAGCAAACTTCAGAAACATGAAATCACGTGGAGACGCGACGCTCGCCTTCCCATCCAGCCACACCATGCGTCTTCATGCACAACATTTCCTAAACAAAATAGACTGTATGCAGGGACGGTATGGGCTATTCGCATTTTCCGGGTTTGCCCCTTGGTTTCTCCAAACCGCCAATCTCAGCTATATTGGAATTAAACGCATGTCAACACACAGCTATCCGAGCGTTAGGGCCTCTGCTGTGTGCCCACCATGATACGTTTTTCGCTCTACGACATACATCGCCGAGGAGGTTATCGAGGGTCTTCGTCAGGGTGCTCGAGGACATCAAATGGGATTTTGGATGCCCGGAGTCCGTAGAGGATGTTGGTCTGTTTCGGTACTGGCTATCCTAAGATAGGTCGCAACCTTTCGCGGGTGTTAAATAATAGTTTTTGCTAGGGTGGTGGCTCGATTTATCGAATTGGGAATTGGGATATCATACCAATTTCTAGAAATCCTCACGCAAATCCCGGTAAATTTCCGTTTCCCAAATAACATTCTAGTCTAGCATAACAAGGCACAAAAGTATACTGGAGTCCAAATCACTATTATTTCTGAGGAAAGGTAGAATTGTACTAAGGGTCCCCCTCGCCGAGTCCTTCTACAAGTCCCTCAAGCTCCCCAACTTCACCTAACCCTTTTCTCGCAACATTTTCCTCAAAACCGCCACCAACAACCTCGCCTTTGGCGTTCAACCGTAATCCCCTAGAAGATTCCATATGTCTCCTGGTCATCTTTTCGATATACTTCTTCCTCTCCTCGTCGGGAGTGCCCTTCTCCTCCTTCCCTTCAATTTCCTCATTGACATCCATCTTATCGTCTGAGGCCTCTTCCTGCGCCTTCAGTCGCTGTCGCTGTAGCTCAGCATATTTCGGCTTCAATTGCGCTATGAGAGAGCGTATGAGTCCAATTTGAGAGACAGCAAATGAGGCAGTATCCTTAAGCTCTTTCGTAGACATTGAAGATGAGTTAATGAAAGAGAACGGGCTTTTATTATCTGAGGGGCCGGCGAGGGCACGCAGCTGCGTGAGGGTTCGCTCGTTGGAGCTTACTTCTGACTGCAGGGTTTGGTTCAGAGCATGCGAGGCCAAAAGTGTTTGACGGAGGGTGCGAAGTCGAGATTGGGCTTCGTGGGCTGGAGGAAGTGCAGGCGCATCTGCAATTGGTTCAGATGAATTGGAATCTGTGGGTGCTGAAGGGGCTACAGATGTGAAGTCAAGGTTCTAGAGCTGTTAGTACCCCTTGGATGCATGATACGATCTGGAGGAGAGAACAATTCAACAAACTAACCTTATGGTGCGCGAGTCTCACCCATCCCACGAGGTCCTGCGGAACAACCAAGATGTTTCTCAGCACATACAACTCAAATGCATCGAACCTCTTATCCACGCCATTCTCAAGTAGGGTTTCCAATTGATGTATTCCCGTATTTATTTCTTCTTCCTCCCTCTCAGAATAGACTACGTTTCCATCACCATCCGTGTCCGGAATCGAACCAGGTGGGGGGGTAAACCCCAGCAACCCAGGCGGGGATGAAAGGAGAAAAGTTTCGACGGCGGATACAGATTGGTAGAGCAGGGCGTTCACAGTATTTATTATGTCATCTATGAGAGACTTGCTGGTTTTAGCTTGGCACAGACTTCCGTGGGTGCCGGGACAAACTTACAAGAGGTGTCCAGCGAAGATGTTCTGTCAGGAGAGAAGTAGAGGCCGGATTCATGGCGGTATCGTGGACTGGTTATTAGAAGGCGAGGGGTTTATGGCACGCTTCACAGCAGTGTTCGCTGGGAGCTGGCTTGCCTCGAGATCAAAGATGCACGGTAACAGCGCGGTCAGCCGGGTTCGTCAGAACAGAGGTTGTCGGCGCGTTGGCTGCCGGAGACAACGGCGATGGCTCTGAGATTTGAGATTGTCGAGATCAGATCGGGAATCGTCCAATACCGGAACCAGGTTGTCACATCAACCGAATGCGCCCGGCGACCCCAACCTTAAGCGGCTGTTCTCGGCACCAAAATTTATGCCCCAGCCTCAACCTCTCCCTCGAGCATCAATTCTCTCAATACTCGAGTATATATCGTGCATAAAACTGTCTCAACGCCCGTAGATTGTTGTCGGGCCCGTGGGTGCGGCAGGGCTCAGGAATTTACTTCAAATATGAGGTTCTCACACGTTTCCCATACGGTACCGTACTGGTAGATCATACTTAGTTTATAGCATTCGTATAACACACTATATACGCCTTGATAGTATTCATGATACCGGTATGTAATGAATCAGTATAACTTACGCACAATTGCAGGAAGAAGCGTATCTCCGATCCGTACAGGAAGGTTGGCTGGAAGATGGGGTACGTGAAGTGAGGTCTACCGGGCAGATGAAGGAGCAAGGACGACGGCTGCGGTCAATCCAAGGAAGGAGCGAGGCCCGAGGGATTCATCTATCCGTGATACCTTGGTACTTATGTTTTAGCCTCACATCATTTGCGACGGCAGCCCTCAGCCCTGGATCCTCTTATGTCCAGTGAATTGGATGAGATATCATACTGGTAGGATACTGTAATACTGTACTCAAGTATGATAGAAGAAAAATGTGCCAAGACGCTGTAGCCTCCCCGAGAAATGCGCTATGCACATTCCTTTTATTTTGTCTCAGCCAGGGGGTTTCAATAGGTTTTATTCGCTATCAACTACCGTACAGTAGCGAGGGATCCCCGTGAATCCGGGCTCGAGGACCCCAAGGGATTTGGTTCAGAGGGGAAGCCAACTTGGCAAGCTTGTGAATTTTGAGCCTCTGGGAATGCAGGCGTGCTCGTACAGCAAGGTTCGAGCAGACACTCCCTTATCAATGCTTGAGCCTCGTGTGATACTGGGACACACGCACAATCCATCGCCGGCAGTGTGGGGCAAAAAAAGAAGGGGGGTGCTGTAATCAGCTTAGTAAACTGTGTGGAAATTTTTTTCAAGGGCGCCAATATCACTCGAGTTTTTGTTTTGCATGTCATTCTGGCAGGTATCATAATTATCAACATTACTTACGGCAGGTTACCTGGGTGATAGCATCGTACCCGTACTAGCCCACATGGACTGGAATGGTTTCTGTGCAACAACATCATGTCACACTTCCCATACTTACGGCCGGTATGAGAGGGGCGAAGAAGAAAAGAAAAAAAGGAAGAAAAAAAGAAAGAAAAAGAAAAAAAAAGAGGAAACGGACATCTACCGACGGCTCTTTTTGCTAGCCCACTCAAAGGCGCAAGCAAGGCCCGTCAGTTTGGTCATCCCGCCATCCCCGTCTCAAACTATCGCTGACGGCGAGAAAAACTTCGCGACTCGTCCCAAGGGATAACAACACGAAACGAAGCATCTGGTCTTTCCCTGAGGGCTGGAATTTGACGCAACACTACATACAACCACTGATACCCCCAACCCAGCACCGCCCACCACAAACGAACGTCTACCACTTCCACCACCAACCATAACCACACCGGCTGAGTGAGGTTCAAGGCTGGGATTGAGCCATTTACCGCTGCATCCACGGCTCATTGATTCGCAGTAGCCATACCTCGGAAGGTATACAGTATCAAACTTGTGAGTAAACGATTCCTGAGATAAGGAGGAAGGAGTCTATTGGAGCGAGAGGAGCGAGGGCATCCTTGCCGGAGGTTAGGCAAAGGAATAGGAGGGATTGGGGGGCCATATCGTACTAGGTACAACAAGGAGAAAAGTGGGAGTGAGGGTGGAATAGAGAGACATTCGAGGGATACCTTTGCTTCTCTGTCACACCGTCCCCGTCCTTTTCGCCCCAGAGAGTTATTGAGAGGTCTGAGATAAACATGGTAATATGGACTTTCATCGCTGTAACACCCCTTTGATGAATTCCTCTTCCGCCCCCCCTTGGGCAGTTTGCTCTTGGGCTTCAGCAGGCCCAATCCCGGCACCTTGATTGATAGTTTCTTCTCGCATGATATTTGCGGTTATTTCGGGGTTTTTTATTTTTTTATTTTACCTTTTCACTCGCGCATCTCTTTTTCCCTTTCCATCGCATCGGGCTCATCTTCTCTATGAGCCGTGCAGCTGTCTGTCTCTGTCTCTGGTGTTGGTTACTGGTCGGAAAGGGATTGCTGTACGCAGCAAAGCTGCCTCATCATAACGTCCGCCTCGGGATAGGTGTCCACTGGCCCGCAGGGCTACGGGTCAGGCACCAAACTTCCCCGTCCGAGCTAGAGTAGCCGCACCCAATTTTGCAGCCTCATTGGGATCTAAACCAAGGGTCCGGGTCACTGCGGACGCCAACACTGTGGTTTGGGTCGGCTGTTGACCTTCCTCACCGCTCTGCTACACCCCCACTGCGTTTGGCTGCATAATTGTCCCCTCTTCTCTCTGGAGTATACAGGGAAAAAAAGGAAAAAAAAGGAAAAAGAAGAAAAACTTTCAGCAATTGCCCCGCTTCAGAAACAACCCCCTTGATCTGGATTCATCTCGAGGTCCGTCATATGCCTTTCAGTATCCTTTTCGTCGTCGTCGCACTTGCCGCTGCTATCTTGCTTCACCCCTAGGATTAAGGGCTAGACAGAGACATTGACATTTTTCTTCTTGCCCTCTATTATTTCCTTAAATTTTTACCCGCGCATTGGGTTGCAAACTGTCCATATGCCGTTCTCTTCAAGCTCCTCTTCTTCAGAACAATTTCCCTACCGACCTCCGCCCACCCCACCCTATCACTCTGTCCCAATTAATTCGAAGATGGATTGCTCAACCTCTTCCCAATCGACCAAAAAGAACTCTTACTCACTAGAACGCTTTTTACAGGAACCTACCTCTCCATCTCCACGCACCTCACATAAGTCAGCTTGCCGCCCTCATAGCTCCATGTCACGTTCACAGGCATTGCAGAGCCCAACTTCTAGCGTGGGCACATACCCTGGGGTAGGCCAGGCAAATGGCAGGAGGCCTAGGTTGCTTTTGATGGGGCAGCGGAGGTTTGTTCACTCGGTTTTCCTTTCAATCGACTGTACCGCCGATTGGAGCCTATAAATGAAATGCGTGGATTCATGGATTGGCTTACATTTTCCATATAGGAGCGGTAAATCATCAATCAGCTCGGTGGTGTTCCATAAAATGCCACCTACTGAGACTTTGTTTCTTGAGTCCACAACTCGAATCCAAAAAGACCCGATCCAGTTAGTGCCAGTATGTTCCCTATAGCGGGACTTCGTTGCTGAGATTTGCCCTCTGTATAGTTCCTTTATGGATTTCCAAGTTTGGGATTTCCCCGGCCAACTCAATTTCCTAGACCCAACCTTCGACTTCGATCACATTTTTGGCGAACTCGGCGCTTTGATCTGGGTTATTGATGCTCAAGATGAGTATTTGGAACCCCTTTCCAAATTGCACTCGACAATCATAACCATCCAGCGTTTCTACCCAGCCATCAATATCGAAGTCTTTGTTCACAAGGTTGATGGACTATCGGATGAATACAAACTTGATACTCAACGTGATATCATGCAGCGAACTCAGGACGAGCTTTCTGATAATGGACTTGATAATGTGCAAGTTTCTTATCATCTGACCTCGATATATGATCACTCAATTTTCGAGGCATTCTCCAAGGTTATTCAGAAGTTGATCCCACAGCTGGGAACTTTGGAGAATCTGTTGAATATCCTGTGCTCGAATTCTGGAATTGAGAAGGCGTTTTTGTTTGATGTCCTGAGCAAGATATACATCGCGACAGATAGCAGCCCTGTCGATATGCAGAGTTATGAGATCTGTAGCGATTACATAGACGTGATTGTTGATGTATCCGAAATTTACGGGTATGCAGCAGGCCCATTAATCGCACCGGGCGAGCCGGTTGCTAACCTCTAACCATTAGTTACGACCGCAAGCCTCAAGGCCAAATCTCTTCACCAACCTCAGAGGCCCCGAGCGAAGCGCAGCAAGCGGAAGTGGAAGCAACGCTGGAAGCGAGCAGCATAATTAGGCTGCAAAATGGGATGGTTCTTTATCTTCGGGAAATCAATAAGTCATTGTCCTTACTCCTTTATCTCCTTTTTTCCACCTCGATGAATTTGCATGATTACCTGCCCTCCAGACTTCCCTACCAATTAGTCACAACTACGGTTCATTGGCTAATGCTGTCTTCTAATTGAATAGGTACCTCGCCCTGATCTGTCTAATGCGTAAGGACAGCATTGAGAAACAGGGATTAGTCGATTTCAACGTTCAGGTGTTCCAAAATGCCTTACAACGGGTATTCGAAGTTGGAAGGTAGTCTGATTCATACATACTAGCTGACTAATATACCTCTTTGACTATTTATTTTGTTTTCTCTAAAATTATCACTCCTCATTTCTACGTTTTTATTTCTCATCATCGCATCTGGTTCCGCTTTTCTTTTGACCTCTCTTCTCCTCCCTTTGTTATTCATTTTTTTGATGATAACGATGTAGGCGCTAGGCGATAGATGGACGTTCCTTCGCTTTAAATTCTGTTTCGATACTTTGTTTTGGTACTCTAAAACTGCTACTGCCCTATCTTATTTTGTTTGAATTTCCAATTATCTGTCGCGTGCACGATCTTGCATGCCAGGTGTTTGTTTGCTGCCCGGGTGTTTTTTCTGCTGCAGTATTCATATGTACTTCTCGCCATGGTAATGGTAATGGAATTGAATTGTGGCAGAAAAAGAGTATTACACATCTCGCCATCGCTATCACCAACTTATAAACTACTTGACACCGTGCTTAAACCCTACAATGATATATGTCCGGTAAGTCACTTGCCAACTTTGTTGAGTCTGAGCTTGCGGCGTGAAAGCAATATAGAGTGTGATCTCGCGCGAGAAGAAATTAAATTAATCAATAAAACCTGCTTAACCGAGAGCACGTGGCTATGTAACATAATCTATGCAAGGGCGTCGGGGGGGTTTTTTTAATTTTTAATTTTTTCTCAAACATGGAACATGGTTTAATATAATGTCATCTGCAGGCAAAACCGGGTATTAATGGGGGGGAGGGGGGAGGGTTCCATCAAGATCGATAGTACTCGTGGGGGTCGTCGTGGGGTTTCTGCTGGTCATTAGGGACGGTTCCCACTTTTGTATTATACGAAGGGGGGGGTTATATGCGCTAAATAGTTCACTAGCTTGCGCGATGGCAAGTAGACTATCATATAATCGTAGATAGGGGGATTCGAAGAAAAGTGCGGATGAGAAAAAAACCAAGGGCCTAATTGCATGGGCAGGTGGGAAGGCGTAGAGAACCGGTGTGTGTGTGTGTGTGTGCTTGTAAGAGTAGGAAGTAATGGGAAATATCTAGCGTGTCGCGATTAACTTAATCACATGCTATATAGCGCTGTAGGCCATTCCTTCCGTTCCGGTTGTATAAAAGTAGATAGCGTTCACCCGCGAGTGATGGCCTGTGACGGCAGAGGGAACGGGGGGGGGGGTAAGTTAGGTATCATAGGTAGGTACAGTAGGTAGGAAGTTTACCCCCATCACATCCTCCCCCGGCGGGGGCCTGGGGGGGCTTGGGGCGTTTAATTGCTCTGGAGATTGCGGTGGGCTGCTTATGTGCACAACTACTGTACCGTAGTAGATATAAGTGGATGTGAAAGGGCGGAGGAAATATTTGTGAACGGGTGGTAAGGTAAGCTGGCTGGCTGGCTGGCTGGCCGGGGAGTGTTGAGAGGATGCAAAGGGCTTATTAAGCCTTTATGCGGGCCCCCTTTTGCACTAGGATTTGGTCCTTTTATTTTTGTCTCTGGCCCCGGTCTGTCGGTCTGGAGGGCGGCGGTTTGGCTCGGTTGGTGGGTTGGGGGCTTGTGGTCCCGTTGATTTTTTTGTTTGTTTGTTCGCTCACTTCTGATGGTGATTCTGGTGTAACGGTATTCTGTTCCCGT
>Ga0307510_10003836_pt1 | contig 17610 bp, 23 predicted proteins | sample 12_EM_MG_FD_207224 | JGI IMG/M metagenome (GOLD analysis project Ga0307510, IMG submission 207224) | Populus trichocarpa ectomycorrhiza microbial communities from riparian zone in the Pacific Northwest, United States - 12_EM | ecosystem: Host-associated > Plants > Roots > Unclassified | place...
CCCTTAATCAAAAAATGGCCATTAATCATCTCATTTTTGATCTCATTATTCACACCATTAAAAAATAATGAGATCAATAATGAGATCAATAATGGTGTAAATAATGGAACTTTGAAAGACCCTATTGTCTCTTGGTCGTCATGATTCCCTGGTAAAATTCCTTCAGTTTCTTGTGGTGGCTTTCTTGAATCCCAACCACCAGGTAATTCAAGGAACACACATGTCAGCTATACCCAAACCGATGAGAGCGGAGATGCATCCTGTCATACTCAGCTGTTCGACATCGTCTGATATCTAGCTCACATGGCATGGCTTGTATATTATCCATCCCATAATCCCAGTAGAGTCGTACCTAACAGCCTATCTTTACATCCATCCTCCTCATCAACTTATCAATATTATGGATACACCTGATTGTAAATCCATGACAAGTGGAAAGAACAAGGAGGAGAGGTATTTGAAAATATTGACAAGCCAGGTGATGAGAGTTGGACCCTAACAGCGGAAAATTACGTACAGAGTCACGCCCCAAAAAAGGAGCGAATCCAGTAGTTTGGTGACCTTTGGTAGCGCTGTCAAACAACTGTCATAATTTCATACTCAGCAGAATAAAACGATCTTGGAAGATTTGATGTAAGCAAAACAAACACAAAACACGTGTCGCTAAGGCATGTGTTTTGTAAAGCTGAGTGGAGGCCTGGGGGATAAATGGGCACATGTGAAGGTGTTCCTGGGCATTACTTAAGCCCAGAAAGTGTTTCATGTGGAGGCCCTTGCATGTGCGAGCCCTGAACTGGCGGAGGAAGGGGGCGCAAATGCGGACCCAGAGGAAGTGGCCCAAAGTCATGAAAGAGCGGGCCTGGGTGCAGTGCTTGAGGGGGGATATGTGGCCGGGATCATGGCGGACAGGTTCATGCGAGCGGAGGAACGCACAGTGGAGCCGGGTGCTGCAGCAGAAGGGGACATGCAGGTGGGGGCGAATGCAGCGGAGCAAATGCGCACACTGCCGGGTGTCCGGCCCTTCTGCCTTCTCAATGAGAAATCGACTTGTACGATATTCTGTGTCCACATCATGTGCCCTGACGATCGGGCTGTTTCATGCCGCGTTTATTATTAATTCTTGCAGCTAACGACTAGTGCGACGTGCAACAGGTGACATTCTTGCTAACTTCTGTGCTTAAAATAAATAATATATACGCAGCACGAAAAAAAAGAAAGCACCATCACGGAATCAAACCCACAGACCCATCCTGCTTGCCGACACAGGCACAAATGTAACTACCACTGCACCACTCAGGCTTATTATTACTATTCCTCTTAGTATATATGAGTACCAAATATTGATGATAAAAGACCTTTCCCCGGGCTTGCACATGCAAGGGCCCCCACACGAAACACTTTCCGGGCTTAAGTAATGCCTGGGAACGCCTTTGTGCGCGCCCATTTATCCCCTGGGCCTCCCCCACTCGGCTTTACAAAACACATGCCTTAGCGACACGTGTTTTGTGTTTGTTTTGCTTACATCAAATCTTCCAAGATCGTTTTATTCTGCTGAGTATGAAATTATGACAGTTGTTTGACAGTGCTACCAAAGGTCACCAAACTACTGGATTCGCTCCTTTTTTGGGGCGTGACTCTGTACATAATTTTCCGCTGTTAGGGTCCAACTGGTGATGAGTTTTTCGAGTCACGGTGGTTCAGAAGTTCAATAAATGGGAGGGATGGGTTTGGAACAATCACAATGCGTAGACGATGCAGCTACACATGAGTGGGCCGTTTCTGGACACTGTGAAAAATATTATCTCCTAGTCCTTGTCACGGTAGGACGTGTTTGTTCATATGTGGTGTCACATAAAACAGCCGGTCAGGAAATGATGACCGATGTGCAGGGGAACGATACAGTAGAAGCAAACAGGCAGCCCAATGCCAATGACTGGCTTCGAATATAGCGCGTCTAATTATCGATTCGCACGGTTCACCGCTTATCGCTTACCAGTCACCATCCATACTCACCACGAGCCACAATGTCGAATGTTCCCTCCCCATCCACCTCGCGCTCAAATCTCGATTCCATTTTCAACGCTGCTCTCAAAACCTACAAGAAGAAGACAGGGAAGGACATCACCTCACATCCTCTAGCTACAGAGCTTCAATCCTGCGATTCTCCTGATGCGATACTTGCTGTTCTTCGAAGACAAGTACCCACAACGGATCAGTCCCAGAATAGTGACGAGACATTCTCAAAATACCTTATTCCAACCGTCAACGTTCTCTACACCCTTTCCGACACACTCGGCGAGGGTATTGGTCTAGTGATTATCATGATTTCTTCCCTGTTAAGAATCTGTGCTCTAACAGGTTTCGCCTAGGTATTCTCGCCAGCAAAAGTAATATCTACTGGTATTGGTGTTCTCCTTTTGGTCCGTTATCTTTTATTTCATTTGTGCAGCCCATTTTGATGTGTGGTATTTTTAGACGATCAAAGACGTGAACGCGAGCCAAGGCACTCTCATCGAACTGTTCAGCCGGATCGAATACTTCTTCTGTCGGCTCGAGATTTACATCGGGGTACCACCTACGACTGCTATGACAGAGATAACGGCAGAAATCATGGCGGAGGTACTGATCATCGTTGGGATGGCGACAAAAGAAGTGAAACGGGGTCGGATGAGTGAGTTGATCTTCGCGCTAGTTCGCGATTGTTGACGAGTATTCGGTTTAGAAAGGTACCTGAAGAAGTTGATCGGGAACACGGACATCGAGGACAGTCTACAGAAGTTGGACAAATTGACACAAGAAGAGGCTCGGATGGCATCTGCGGAGCAGCTGAGGATCTCACACAGTGTCGAGGAGAGAGTGATAGGCGTGGATCGCAAATTGGACGATACCACCCGTTCGTCATCTCCTATCGCTCATGATTTCATTCCGGACGCTCAGGCCTATTCACAGGGAACCTACTCCGCGACAATCTTCTACGATGGCTCTCGCCTTCGGATCCATCTATAAATCATAACATTGCATCTAAAACCCATCACGACGGCACGGCTCAGTGGTTCTTTCAAGGCCGTATTTTCAACCAATGGAAGTCCGCTGGTTTGTTTTTGTGGGTGCATGGAAAACGTGTGTTCCTCTTAATTCCACTCTGCGACATCAATCTTAATCATCTCGATTCCATAGCCGGATCAGGGAAGAGCATTCTCTGGTTCGTTCTTCATTTACTCGTCCAACCTTACTTGACTAACACTGCAAACTCAGCTCCTCCATCATACAAGATATCATGACCTTGAACGACTCCGGGACGGCCTCGATGGCATATTTCTATTTCGACTTCAGGGATGTCGACAAGCAAAATCTCCATAACCTCCTTCCTTCCCTCCTCATCCAGCTCTGCGCTCTGTCCGATTCCTGTTGTGACACCCTCTCCCGTCTCTATTCTTCACACAATCGTGGAGTTCGGACACCTAATGATCGTGCTATGATAGAGTGTCTGAAAGAGATGCTCACCCTCAATGAGCAATGCCCTACCTACATCATCCTGGACGCAATCGACGAGTGCCCGCTCAGGTCTAGTGCCGGATCTCCGCGAGAAGAGGTGCTCGATTTCATTAACGAACTTGTTGATCTCCACGTCGCAAATGTCCACATATGTGTCACCAGTCGCCCTGAAGTTGACATTCAGGCAATCCTCGGACCTTTGGCCCCACAACCCGTATCCCTACATAATCAAAGTGGTCAAAAGCAGGATATCGCGGATTATGTCCGTTCTTTTGTCGAAACAGACCGAAGGATGAGAAGATGGCGAGATGAGGACAAGGATTCTGTGATCAAAACATTGCCAGAGAAGGCGGATGGAATGTACGTATATCTTCATATGGCTATAATTCGTTCTTATGAGATGAGGCAGGTTTCGTTGGGTATCGTGCCAATTGGAAGTTCTACGGGACTGTTTCCCATCGAGTGTGCGGCGTACCATGGAGGAGTTACCCGACAGCTTGGATGAGACCTATGAGCGGATGCTGAGGGAGATCAGAAAGCCGAACCAGGGTCATGCTCGTCGAATGTTGCAATGTCTTGTGGCAGCTGTTCGCCCCCTTCGAGTCGCGGAACTGGCGGAAGTCCTCGCGATTGACTTCAATGCAGAAGGGACGCAGAAACTGAATCCGGATTGGCGGTGGGAGGATCATGAAGAAGCAGTGATGTCGACATGCTCGAATTTGGTCATGATTGTCGACAACAAGGACAAGAGCGAGGACGAAGATGAGAGAAAGAACGAAGACGAGAGCAAGGACAAAGACGAGAGCGAGGACGGTAACAAAGACAAAACTGAGGATTCACGAATTGTTCAATTCTCCCATTTCTCGGTCAAAGAATTCCTGATGTCAGATCGGCTTGCGGAGTCAAGCAGAGAAGTCACAAATTCGCAATATCACATTCGACTTGGGCCTGCACACGCGATTCTTGCACAAGCATGCCTTGGAGTTCTCCTCCGGTTGGACAATCGCATCAACCGTGACAACATCAAGGAATTCCCGCTTGCCAGATACGCTGCCCAACACTGGGTCGATCATGCACGATTTGAAAATGTGTCGTCACTCATCAAGCGCGAGATGGAATGTCTGTTCGACCCGGACAAGCCACACTTTGCGGCTTGGCTCTGGATTTATAACGAAGATCCGCGTGGTCGTTCAATGTCTACAACGTCCCCGGAGAAGCCGGAAGCAGTTCCCCTATATTACGCTGCACGATTCGGATTTCGTGACTTGACAGCACACCTCCTCGCAGAGCATCCAGAGGATATCCGCGCCAAGGGTGGCTTCGAAGTGACTCCGTTACATGCATCTGCATTTCTTGGACATGTCGGCGTTTTTTCATTACTAATTGATTATTTCCCGAATCCGGATATTCGCGGCATTTACGGCCAGACCCCGCTGCTTGGAACGTCGTACAAGGGAGGTCTCGAGATTGGGAAGCGGCTACTTGATTGCGGTGCAAATGTCAATGCCCGCGACGAAGATGGGTGGACTCCTTTGTATGTGGCGACAAACTGTGGACAACTCAAGTTCGCTCGAATGCTACTTGAGCACGGCGCAGCGGTCCATATTCCAGACAATGACGGCCGGACTCCATTGCATAATGCATCAGGAGAGGGTCACGTCGAACTCGTATTGTTATTATTGGAATACGGCGCGGATCCCAATGCGCGCGACACGTCTGGCACGACCCCTTCCGACTTAGCACGGAGGGATGGGCAGGGAAAGATCATAGAATTATTCTCAGAATATGGCGCAAAGTCTATAAAGGAGTAGCTTCAATACGGCTACAGTTGAAGGTGGTACAACCGTGCAACCGTTATTCTTTGTTTGTGCATGAGCGTGAGCGTGACGATTTGAATAGCTTGAATGGAAGTACAGGGTTCGTACTCGTACTACCGTAGTACTGTGGTCAGTGATATGACGTTGTCAAGGCACAGAAACCGGACCACCCCGGATCGCTAATAATCGTGCCGCGCCTCTCTTTTAAAAACTCCATCACCCGCCCGGTGCATCCCGCCAGGGCTGGGCTATAGCAAAGCGACGCACAAGCTTGATCCAATGTCAGCATAATGGTGTGGTGAGGACATCATATGATAAAATTACAGCTAATCGTAGTCTGGAGAGAAACGAAGACTGGTGTTCCAAGGGGGGGAAAGCCGTCTCGTGTATCATGTAGGTGGCTGTATGCGCGACCATTGGGCATGCGAGAATCTGTGAGGAGAAAACGGAGCGGAGATAAGAAATCCCTTCTTTTTTGCCGGTCCGGCCAGACCACCGACAGTTGCTGGGTGTGTTGTGCGTGCGTGTGCCGCCACCTCCAACAATGACTACGCTTGTATTTGGTTGAAATGCAAAGTGTAGAAACCCAGGAGTGACGAAACGCGGACGTCAATCCGAAAGTCCTCGGTACATTCATCAAGCACCGAACTTACTGGTGCCTCCCAAGTCGGGCGCGCTATCCTCACGGAGGAGTCATGCTCCGCAAGGGGTGGTGATGGAAAGGATGAAACTACTGTTGGAGACAGCAAGATCTACGCATACTCCAGTCAACGTGACAGGGCAGACGGCAAAGTGGACCCATATGGTAATCACGAAGAAAGGGAACGTGGTGCACCAGAATAGAGAGAGGGCTTCCGCGATAGTTCCCTGGTGGACAACATCTAACCGAATCAAGATACTTCCATGTTTGACAGCATACAATATAGGGATAAGCGGAAATGTCACCAATGATGCTGACAAATTTGGGAGGCGCCGCTGTCGAGGAGAAGACCTGCTAGACTCCGGGATGGCCGTGATATGGTAGAAGAAAGAGGGAGTTGTTGAAAGACATGCTTTATCTGACTCAAAGAAAATCGGGGGTCGCGGAGATTGAGATATTGAGATGTGAAAAAGACTGGCATTATCCTACAATAACCGCATAGAATATGTAAAGCAAAGCAAGACCCCAATGCTTTTGTAGAATTCTCACAGGGTGAAGAAAGCAATGTGTTCCGTTGCCATCCGGTTGGCACTGAGGGGATTTACGGCGCTTGGGTAGCTGAGCAGTAGTCTCTTTCCGTAAAACGCCCTGAAAAAGAGAGACGATTCGACCGCAGAGCTACAGCAAATACGCACCCTACACCGCGTCTCATCTCTGTCTCATAAGTGTCACACAGATACATGGGGTTACATTGACAGCCTCGGAGTACATCGAAGATGGGGGAAAGGATGCCTGAGGCATTTACTAGGTCAAGGGAGGGCTAGCGAAGGGATGGACCGGTAGAGAGACTGGAGACCATGAGTCACGGTCGAGGAACATGGGTAATTGGCAGACTTGTCAAATATGTCACCGCACTGCTGAGGTCCTGAAATCCCTCAAACTCAATCCGAACTTCGTCCTGCGGAGCCTCAATAACTGCGACTGCGTGCGTGTATCCCTCTTGACCTCACGCAGCCGGCGATCCTCCGGTACACCTGCAAGGGATCTACCGAGCTCTACGACCCTAAATAACGCGACGCCATCATCGTCATCGCGGGAAAAACAACAGAACGCACCAAAGACATCCGGGTGACCACAGTCAGATCGATGTCGCACCACGTGCATGCCAAGCCGCACACGCACCAGATGTTCAAGTCGATCGCGGTCTCGAGAAAAAAGCGGTAATGGGACCGCAACTTGACCTTGGCTGCCTTTGCACAGGCGCGAGCCCCGGAAGAGAGGTCGTCCGGGCGGCGCTCATTGTAGACGTAATCTGCGGGCTTGTCTGCCGGCGGTTGCAGGGGCAGCGGTCGTTGTGGTTGTGGGACGGGAGCGCTCATCAGTATCACGGATGTTTTCTTTCTTGACTCTAACGCCATGTCATAGCGGGACAAACAAGAGCAGGCAAAGAGTAGGGATTATGGGCATATTCATAAACTTCTCGAGTTGCGGTTGTTCAGAACTTCGGCGAATAAGAAGGATGGGGTTGGGAGGGCTCCACTGCCCAGATTACACGAAGGGAGTTGTTATGAGCCGTCGTGAAAACATTCCCACCTACTGCGGACCCACCGGACCGACACAGTTTGCATTTGGGCCCGGCGTCTACCGACCGATGCATCCAGTTCACCGAGTGTTCAACGTTCAACGTCCACCGTCTATCGACCACTATTCACACCTAACACTGGCTATAATGTCTAATCTTCCTTCCTCGTCCTCCTTGCGCTCAAATCTCGATACCATTTTCGACGCTGCTCTCAGAACCTACAAGAAGCAGACAGGGAAAGACATCACCTCACATCCTCTTGCAACCGAGCTTCAATCCTGCGATTCTCCGGATTCGATACTCGCACTCCTTCGAAGACAAATACCCACGCCGGATCAATCCCAGAGTGGCGACGAAACGTTCGCAAAATGCCTCATTCCAACCGTCAACGTCCTCTACACCCTTTCCGAGACGCTTGGCGAAGGTGTTGGTCTAGTGATTAGCACGATGTCGTCCCTGTTGGGGATCTGTGCTCAAACGTCTTTCTCCTAGGTGTTCTCACCAGCAAAAGTTATATTTGCTGGCATCGGCGTTCTCCTCTTGGTCCGCTATCTTTATTTTATTGTGCAGCCCATTTTGACGTGTGGAGTTTTTAGGCGGTAAAGGATGTTAACGCGAGCCAAGGTACTCTCGTCGACCTATTCACCCTGATCGAATACTTCTTCCGTCGACTCGAGATTTACATCGGGGTTCCGCCTACCACCGCTATGACGAACATAGCTGTAGAGATCATGGCGGAGGTACTGAACATCATTGGGATGGCGACTAAAGAAGTGAAGCGGGGTCGAATGAGTGAGTTGACCTCTGCGCTGGTTCAAGATTATTGACTAGGGTCCTGTTTAGAAAAGTATCTGAAGAAGTTGGTCGGAAACACAGACATCGAGGACAGTCTACATCAGTTGGACAAGTTGACACAGGAAGAGGCTCGGATGGCGTCTGCGGAGCAGCTGAAGATCGCTCACACCATCGAAGGGAGAGTGATAGGTGTTGACGAGAGGGTACAAGGCGTCGGCGACGATGTGCAGATTGTGGGCAGGAAGGTTGAAGGTGTCGATGACAGGTTACACTGTGTTGATGGCAAGGTTCAACGCATCGACCACATGGTTCAGGGAATTGATGACGAGGTCAAAGATGTTGGCGACAGGGTCCAAGGTGTTGATCGCAAATTGGACGATAACAGCCGTTCGTCATTTCTTGGTTCTCACGGCTTTTCTTTCTAAAACCTCAAACTTATTCTCAGGGAACCTCCTTCGTGATGGCCTTCTACGATGGCTTTCTCCTTCAGACCCATCCACAAATCACAATATTGCATCCAAAGCCCATCACGACGGCACAGCCCGGTGGGTTTTTCAAGGCAAAATATTCAATGATTGGAAGTCCGTCGGTTCCTTCTTGTGGGTACATGGAAAACGTGTGTTCCTTTGGTCCTCATTCTGCGACATCTGATCATCTCGATTTTGTAGCGGGGTCAGGAAAGAGTGTACTTTGGTTAGTCCTTCCGCGACTCCTCCCACCTACACCCTCACACAATGAACCCAGTTCCTCGATTATCCAGGATATTATGACCTTGTATGACGCTGAGAGGGCCTCTATGGCCTATTTTTATTTCGATTTCAAGGACATTGACAAGCAAAAACTCTCCAACCTACTTCCTTCCCTCCTCATCCAACTTTCAGCCCGATCTAATCCCTGCTGTGACATCCTCTCCCGACTCTATTCTGTTCATGATCGTGGAGTTCGAAAGCCCAATGATCATGTCATGATGTCATGTCTCAAAGAAATGCTTGCGCTCGATGCGGACCGCCCTACCTACATCATCATGGACGCAATCGATGAGTGCCCGCTTTCGTCGAGTGTTCCATCTCCGCGAGAGGAGGTGCTTGAGCTCGTCAATGAACTTGTTGACCTTCGCCTCCCAAACCTCCACATCTGTGTCACCAGTCGTCCCGAGTTCGATATTCAGGCCATCCTCGAATCTCTGGCCCCACACCCCGTATCCCTCCACAATCAAAGCGGCCAAAAGCAGGATATCGCGGACTATGTCAGCTCTTTTGTTCATAAAGACCGAAGGATGCGAAGGTGGCGAGATGAAGACAAGGATTTGGTGATCAAGACATTACCAGAAAAGGCGGATGGGATGTAAGTTATTGCCAGCTGCTTATGAACGATTCTTATTGGAAGGCACAGGTTTCGCTGGGTATTTTGCCAATTGGAGGTATTACGGCACTGTTTCCCACCGAGCGTCCGCCACATCCTCGAAGAGTTGCCCCAAAGCCTTGACGAAACGTACGAACGGATATTGAAAGGGATCAGAAAGTCGAATCAAGCACATGCTCGTCGAATGTTGCAATGTCTTGTGGCAGCTGTCCGTCCTCTCCGGGTCGAGGAACTGGCGGAAGTCCTTGCATTTGACTTCACCACAGAAGGGGTCCCAAAGTTGAATCCAGCCTGGCGGTGGGAAGATCAAGAAGAAGCAGTGATGTCTGCATGCTCGAGTTTGGTCGTCGTAATCAAGGATGGGAATTCACGAACTGTGCAATTTTCGCACTTCTCTGTCAAAGAATTCTTGACGTCGGACCGGCTTGCAGAGTCGAGCAGGGACGTCTCGTGCTACTCCATTCCACTGGAGCCTGCGCACACCGTTCTTGCGCAAGCGTGCCTCGGAGTTCTCCTCCGATTGGATGATCACATCGACCTTGACAAGATCAAGAACTTCCCGCTTGCCAGATACGCTGCCCAAAACTGGGTCGAGCACGCTCGATTCGAAAATGTGTCGTCACATATCAAGGGTGGGATGGAATGTCTGTTCGACGTGGACAAACCATACTTTGCGGCTTGGCTCTGGATTTATAACACAGATCGTCATGGCCGTTCAATGTCTACGATATACCCGGAGAAGCCAGAAGCCGTCCCTCTGTATTATGCCGCATTATTCGGATTTCGTGACTTGACAGCACACCTCCTCGCAGAGCATCCGGAGGACGTACGCGCCAAGGGTGGCGTCGAAGTGACACCGTTACACGCATCTGCGGGTCGTGGACATTTCGACGTTTCTTCCCTACTGCTTGATCACTTTCCGAATCCGGATATGCCGGGCATTTTCGATCAGACCCCGCTGCATCGAATATCATACGAGGGACGCCTAGAGGTTGGGCAGCTGCTGCTTGATCGTGGCGCAGATGTCAATGCCCGCGACGATACCAACTGGACTCCTTTGTACATAGCCGCGAAAAATGGTCGCCTTGAGTTTGTTCGAATGCTGCTTGACCACGGCGCGGCGGTTGATACTCCGGCTGACGACGGCCAGAATCCACTGCACAGGGTGTCAGAAAACGGACATGTCGAAATTGTGCGGCTATTATTGGAACACGGCGCGGATCTCAACGCGCGCGACGATGACGGTATAACACCTTCCATTATGGCATCAAGTTATGGACAGCGAGAAGTTGTACAACTGCTGTCTGAGTATGTATGATGTCTGTAGAGAAACAATGCCATCTTGTTGAGTTTTTAGTACAGTTACACGATATCTTATTGATTGTTAGCAAATATTGAGCAGGATGTTTTGTCAAGAAATTATATTACCCGTTGTGCTCTGGTATGTGAAACGTCGTTTTGTAGTCAGAAGAGAGGAACCGAAATCTGGATGACCCTGGTTCGTTATTAATAACACTCGTGTAGAGCTCCACCACCTGTCCATCGCATCCCACCAGGATCGACCCCTTTTATATTTTGCTCGACACGAAGGGGAACTCCGAACCGTGTTATCTTCTGCATTTGTATATCGCCAAGTGTTTGTATTGTCCTTCTTGACCATCGCTGGCGGTCATTTAAAAGCCTTCGATACATTTCACGTCCCATTTGTCGGCGCCTTACGAGTCCAGGCTATCATGGTGGGATGCTCTGAAAGAGGTGGTCATCTATCCTGTGCGCATGAAAGGTATCGCGCTGCGAGTTAGAGATAAGCCGACTCGGAGAGGGGAGAGAGAGAATGAACATGAGCAAGCGACCACGGTTTTCTTGGACAGGTGGTGGGCCCGGAGGCGATGTCAAAGAGGTTTCATATTCGGTTTTCAGTTACGGGAAGGCTGGAAATTTACAACAAGATAACGGATAATGGACTTAAAGTGGAAAATAAGGGAGGGCGTGGAAGGGAATTTATAGGACAAACAGAAGAGGCCATGGGTGCGAAGCGTCTCGTTCCGCACACAGCCCGGAGGGAGATGTGCGTAAGGGCACAATATGCAAGCCGTTTGTGTAGAGAGATACAGGAAGGTGCGACAGCACAGTACGGAGTGACGTTGGGAGTAACTTAGCTGTCGGTTTTCTCGGCTTTATCCGAATATTCCCGAGGCAACGTGTCGCTGCGTTCAAAAGAGCAATCGTGAGCCCAATGCTGCAATCACCGCTGAAATCACCCTCTGGTTAACCTCGAATATCTATTTTTGTGAGTAATTCTCCTTTCCTGTCGTGCTCCCCCACTTTCGATCACACCAATTCACAAAACCGTACTTACCGTCCTCCATTAGGGCGCTTGCCATGCTACGAACCACGCACTCTTCTCCTTATCAACCGGCGAACGCATCTAAATCTCTATCAGCTTCGACCTATAGGCCATTGAGAAGACCCCTCCAACCTCCGACCTGATATGAAACGATCATGAACTATCTTCCGTGCGCTTGTCGACGATCCACACCACGTTGCCACGTTGATGTCCTTTCATCCTTGGGCCCCATCTCTACTGGATAGACCGCACTCCCCGGAGGGTTTGGTACGTGTAACCGAAATGAGTCTCCTCGTGTTGAAATGGTTGGATATTGTGGATGGGACCAGTGGTCAAGCTTCTGCCGAGACACCGAAGGCGTGGAAGACATGCTGGAATATCTGAGGAGGAAAAGAGACGGGAAGTTAAAGAAGTGGAGGAATATAAACCCAAGGGTGGTTTTCATGACGGTCCTGCGCATAAATGGTACGTGCTCTCCCTGATATACGTAGTGGAAGTGGAGAGCTTCCCTCGCTCATGTTACTCGTGCCTCCAGGTACACATTACCTGCTGTCATTCTGATAGGCATCCTTGTTGTCATTGGGACTAGCTTATTGTGTAATGTGCTGTGTTTTGATCGCCCCAGGAATACAAAGATTACAGTGGTTGCCTACACAAAGCACGGACCCCGATGTCCAGCCAGTGCGGCGTGCTTCCATCGGAACTCTCTGCGTGTCCACACCACTAGACATGGCAAATGTCGTTCTTGTAAGCCTGAAGACTTTCGGAAGTTCGCTAGAGTTTCCCATGACGACATAATACATTCGTTTCTTGCTTAAGCAGCTTTCATATGATGTCCAACCTTTTTTTTATAACTGATGGTGGGCCAGGGGTTCCGGGCCTAGGCCTGAGCGCTGAGCCTGTGATCGATAAGCGACACTGGGGCCAAATAACTTGACAGGTTTTTGTACTGTGAAGCGTGAAGCACGTGTCAGTAATGGGGGCGACCAAAAATGGTGGGCGACGGGATATCTATGCTCGGCGGAAGATCTCGCGAACCTGACGAGGTCGTGTTCCTTCGTTACATGCCAATGGGCTGCGAGACCTCTTGGACAGGCCAGCCCGCCGTTTAACAGGCTTTACCCTGTATATAATTTACGTTTCGCCACCATAAATATTGCCTCTGATTTACCAGTGTTTACTAGCGCATACTGCCAATACTGTGACATCTCGCTACGCTTCACTTGCTTCACTGGTTGACACCACCTTCCGAGCCCTTCCCGAACCCGTATTCCCATCTCATCCAGTCTCCTCACCATCCGCGCGGTCCACCTATTCCTGAACATCTTCCCACCTTTCGCGTGGTTCCCACGCCGTACCCGCTGTCTTCATCTGTGCATGCTGTTTTCCGCGCCTACCTTCGGGCTTTTCTCTGATCTTGGCAGATTGTCTCTCGGTGGGCGCGAACCCCTGGTAAAATTCCTTCAATTTCTCGTGGTGGCTTTCTTGAATCTCGACCACCAGGTAATTTGAGGAACACACATGTCAGCTATATCCAAACCGATGAGAGCTGAGATGCATCCTGTCATACTCAGCTGTTCAACATCGTCTGATATCTAGCTCGCATGGCATGGCTTGTATATTATCCATCCCATAATCCCAGTAGAGTCGTACCTAACGGCCTATCTTTACATCCATCCTCCTCATCAACCTTATCAATATTACGGATACGCCTGATTGTAAATCCATGACAAGTAGAAGGAACAAGGAGGAGGGGTATTTGGAAATATCGACAAGCGAGGTGATGAGCATTTCGAGTCACGGTGGTTCAGAAGTTCGATAAATGGGAGGGATGGGTTTGGAACAATCACAATGCGTAGACGATGCAGCTACACATGAGTGGGCTGTTACCAGATACCGTGAAAAACATTATCTCCTAGTCCTTGTAGGACGTGTTTGTTCATATGTGGTGTCACATAAAACAGCCGGTCAGGAAAGGATGGTCGATGTGCAGGGGAACGAATGCAGTAGAAGCAAACAGGGCTTCGAACATAGGGCGTCTAATGATCGATTCGCGCGGTTCACCGCTTATCGCGCTTATCAGTCACCATCCATACTCACCACGAGCCACAATGTCGAATGTTCCCTCCCCATCTACCTCGCGCTCAAATCTCGATTCCATTTTCAACGCTGCTCTCACAACCTACAAGAAGAAGACAGGGAAGGACATCACCTCACATCCTCTAGCTACAGAGCTTCAATCCTGCGATTCTCCTGATGCGATACTTGCCGTTCTTCGGAGACAAATACCCACGACGGATCAGTCCCAGAATAGTGACGACACATTCTCAAAATACCTTATTCCAACCGTCAACGTTCTCTACACCCTTTCCGACACACTCGGCGAGGGTATTGGTCTAGTGATTATCATGATGTCTTCCCCGTTAAGAATCTGTGCTCTAACCGGTTTCGCCCAGGTATTCTCGCCAGCAAAAGTAATATCTACTGGTATTGGTGTTCTCCTTTTGGTCCGTTATCTTTTATTTCATTTGTGCAGCCCATTTTGATGCGTTGTATTTTTAGACGATCAAAGACGTGAACGCGAGCCAAGGCACTCTCATCGAACTGTTCAGCCGGATCGAATACTTCTTCCGTCGGCTCGAGATTTACATCGGGGTGCCACCTACGACTGCTATGACAGAGATAACGGCAGAAATCATGGCGGAGGTACTGATCATCGTTGGGATGGCGACAAAAGAAGTGAAACGGGGTCGGATGAGTGAGTTGATATTCGCGCCGGTTCGCGATTGTTGACGAGTATTCGGTTTAGAAATGTACCTGAAGAAGTTGATCGGGAACATGGACATCGAGGACAGTCTACAGAAGTTGGACAAATTGACACAAGAAGAGGCTCGGATGGCATCTGCGGAGCAGCTGAGGATCGCACACAGCGTCGCTCGCAAATTGGAGGATACCAACCGTTCGTCATCTCCTGTCGCTCATGCTCCCATTCCGAATTCCGAACGCTCAGGCCTATTTACAGGGAACCTACTCCGCGACAATCTTCTACGATGGCTCTCGCCTTCGGATCCATCTATAAATCATAACATCGCATACAAAACCCATCACGACGGCACGGCTCAGTGGTTCTTTCAAGGACGTATTTTCAACCAATGGAAGTCAGCTGGTTCGTTTTTGTGGGTGCATGGAAAACGTGTGTTTCTCTTAATTTCTACTGTACGACGTCAATCCTAATCTTCTCGATCCCGTAGCCGGATCAGGGAAGAGTATTCTCTGGTTCGTTCTTCCTCTACTCGTTCAACCTCATCAGACTCACCCAGTAAACTCAGCTCCTCGATCATACAAGATATCTTAAACTTGAACGGCTCCGGGAGGGCCTCGGTGGCCTATTTCTATTTCGACTTCAGGGACGTCGACAAGCAAAAACTCCAGAACCTCCTTCCTTCCCTTCTCATCCAGCTCTCTGCTCGGTCCGATCCCTGTTGTGACACCCTGTCCCGTCTCTATTCTTCACATGATCGTGGAGTTCAGAAACCTAATGATCGTGCCATGATAGAGTGCCTCAAAGAGATGCTCACCCCCGATGAGCAACGCCCCACCTATATCATCCTGGACGCAATCGACGAATGTCCACTCAGGTCAAGTGTTGGGTCTCCGAGAGAAGAGGTACTCGATTTCATCAGGGAACTTGTTGGTCTCCACCTCCCAAATATCCACATATGTGTCACCAGTCGCCCTGCGGTTGACATTCAGGCCGTCTTCGAACCTTTGGTCCCACAACCCGTATCCCTACATAATCAAAGTGGTCAGAAGCATGATATCGCGGATTACGTCCGTTCATTTGTCGAAACAGACCGAAGGATGAGAAGGTGGCGAGATGAGGACAAAGATTTTGTGATCAAGACATTGCCAGAGAAGGCGGATGGAATGTGCGTATATCTTCATATGCGTATGATTTATTCTTATGAGATCACGCAGGTTTCGGTGGGTGTCCTGCCAATTGGAAGCTCTACGGGACTGTTTTCCGTCGAGTGTGCGGCGTACCATGGAGGAGTTGCCCGACAGCTTGGACGAGACTTACGAGCGGATGCTGAGGGAGATTAGAAAGCCGAACCAGGGTCATGCTCGTCGAATGTTGCAATGTCTTGTGGCGGCTGTTCGCCCCCTTCGAGTCGCAGAACTGGCGGAAGTCCTCGCGATTGACTTCAATGCGGAAGGGACCCAGAAACTGAATCCGGATTGGCGGTAGGAGGATCACGAAGAGGCAGTGATGTCGACATGTTCGAGTTTGGTCATGATTGTCGACGACAAGGACAAGAGCGAGGACGGTAACAAAGACAAAACTGAGGATTCAAGAATTGTTCAATTCTCGCATTTCTCCGTCAAAGAATTCTTGATGTCAGATCGGCTTGCGGAGTCGAGCAGAGAAGTCACAAATTCGCAATATCACATTCAACTTGGGCCTGCACACGCGATTCTTGCACAAGCATGCCTTGGCGTTCTCCTCCGATTGGACAATCGCATCAACCGTGACAATATCAAGGACTTCCCGCTCGCAAGATACGCTGCCCAACACTGGGTTGACCATGCTCGATTTGAAAATGTGTCGTCACTCATCAAGGGCCAGATGGAATGTCTATTTGGCCCGGACAAGCCACACTTTGCGGCTTGGCTCTGGATTTATAACGAAAATCGTTTTGGTCGGTCAATGTCTATGATGTCCCCGGAGAAGCCGGGAGAAGTCCCTCTATATTACGCCGCACTATTAGGATTTCGGGACTTGACAGCACACCTCCTCGCAGAGCATCCGGAGGATGTACGCGCCGAGGGTGGCAGGAATGTGACACCGTTACACGCATCTGCAAGACATGGTCATTTTGATGTTTTTTCATTACTAATTGATCATTTCCCGAATCTGGAGATCCAGGGCCGTTTCGATGAGACACCACTGGTCGGAACGTCATACGAGGGAAATCTCGAGATTGGGAAGCGGCTACTTGATCGCGGCGCAAATATCGATGCCTGTGACCAAGATGGCTGGACACCTTTGTACGTGGCGGCAAGATATGGACAACTCGAGTTCGCTCGAATGCTACTTGAGCACGGCGCAGCCATCAATACTCCGGCTAGTAACGGCCAGACTCCACTGCACGCGGCATCGGACAACGGTCATGTCGAAGTCGTACTGTTATTACTGGAATACGGCGCAGATCGCAATGCGTGTGACAAGGGTGGCAAGACCCCTTCCGACTTAGCATCAATAAATGGGCAGGGAAAGATCGTAGAATTATTGTCAGAATATGGTGCAAAGTCTATAAAGCAGTAGCGTCATCTCTTTTAATTTACCATACGGTCACAGGTGGAGATTGTACGATCATTATCCACTGTGGGTGCGCGAGCGCGAGTTTTTAATAAACGGAACTACATGTTCGTACTGTGGTAAGGGATACGATGTTGTCGAGGGCGCCCAAACCGCTCAAGTCATTGACATACGGTTCACCCCGGATCGCTAAAAGTCGTGCAGGGCCTCTCTTATCAAAACTCCGTCACCTGCCCAGTGCATCCCACCAGG
>Ga0307510_10003837_pt1 | contig 17608 bp, 20 predicted proteins | sample 12_EM_MG_FD_207224 | JGI IMG/M metagenome (GOLD analysis project Ga0307510, IMG submission 207224) | Populus trichocarpa ectomycorrhiza microbial communities from riparian zone in the Pacific Northwest, United States - 12_EM | ecosystem: Host-associated > Plants > Roots > Unclassified | place...
CCTGTACGGCAAAAGTCCCTTTCCTGATCTATCATGGAGATGCTGATCCTGTGGTAGGTGTCAAAGAATCGCAGGGCATGTACCAGCGACTGACCGGGCTCGGGGGAGATGCACAGATCATCACTTACCCTGGTGTGGGGCACAACAGCTGGCGCAATGCTTTTGCCTCGCCCGATTTGTTGCCACAGCTTTTTTTAAAGACCCGGGCCATCGTGCCGCACACCCCCTCCACTGTGGCGCACACGCACACCCCTGTGCAGCACACACCCATCCCCGTAATCTTTGAGACAGACATGGGCAATGACGTGGATGACGCCCTGGCGCTGGATATGCTGTATAAATACATGGACGAGGGCAGGATAAATCTTCTGGCCGTCAACAGCAACAAGAACAACGGATACTCCCCTGCTTTTATACAAGTGATGAATAACTGGTATGGTTATCCAACAATACCCGTCGGCAAAATGCTCAACGGCGCCAATAGCCAGGATAACATACATGAATATGTCAGGGCAGTATGTGAATACCGGACGCCTGACGGCAGGAAAGCATTTCATGCGCCGGATACGGCGTCCGGAGCGTTCAAAGATCCGGTGGCGCTGTACCGCGAGATACTGGCCGGACAACCCGATCACTCCGTGACCATCATCTCTGTCGGATTCTCCACCAACCTGGCCCGTTTGCTGGAGAGCAGGCCGGACTCCTTCTCCCTACTCGACGGGAGAGCATTGGTCGAAAAAAAGGTGAAATTGCTTTCTGCCATGGCCGGAGATTTTACCGGGAAGAATGTCGCTGAATACAATGTGGTGAAGGATATCGGAGCTGCCACCGACCTGTTTACCAAATGGCCCGGTGAAATAGTCGTCAGCCCTTATGAGTTGGGCCGGGCTATCACTTACCCTGCCCGCAGCATAGAAAACGATTTTGCCTGGGCTGTTGATCATCCGGTGGTGCTTGCCTATAAGAACTATATGACCATGCCCTATGACAGACCTACCTGGGACCTGACCGCGGCACTGTACGGCGTAGAAGGCGCCGGTCAATATTTCGGTCTGAGCCCGAAGGGAACGGTATCCATCGACAAAGAGGGGCATAGTTTTTTTACTCCCTCCGCTATGGGCAGGCATCGCTATCTGTTGGTCAACGAACAGCAGGCCGCATTGATCCGGGATCGGTTCGTGTCACTGATCACGGGAATGCCTAAATATTATCAAAAAGCGAAGTAAACTTTGTATTTTCCTTTCTAAGTGGCAAAAAACCCTCAAAAATAGCTAAAAGCGAAGGATAATGCGCACGATAATGATCGATTTAGGAGAAGAACTCAAGCAAGGTAGGGAATTGCTGGGCCTGAACCTCGACCTGGTATTAAAAGAACCGTCAAAAACAGATGAGCAATGAAAAAAGCCCACGTCTTCTACAACGAAAGATTGGCTGGCCTCCTGACAAAATCGAGGGATACCTACCGCTTTACCTACGACAAGGCTTACCTGGCAGAGGCCGGCAATCGGCCAGTTAGCCTCACACTTCCGCTGCGAGAAGCAGCATACGAGAGTGATGTCCTTTTCCCAGCCTTTGTTAATCAATTGAGTGAAGGCTCCAACAAGGCCGTGCAGACCCGGCTGCTGAAGATCGATGAGAACGACTATTTCGGGCTCCTGCTCGCCACTGGCTGTGGCGACCGGATCGGTCCACTAACCATAAAAGAAGAGCATGCACCTGCCTGAACTTCAGAGCAATAATAAATTTATTTTTATGACGACGTTCAAAATTAAATTGGTATCACAAACAAATGCCGCCATTCTGATCCTTGCGCTGATGACGATCTTTTTTGTCTCAAGAAGGGTTTTTTTTCCACCGGAAGTAAGCTCCATAGTATCTATTCTTATGATTTCGTTTTGGATAGCAACCACCTATTTATTATGGCAACAATTTGTGACAGGGAGGACAGAATGGACGATCGATGAGACTGGAATAACAATTAACTGGACAAAGAAATTTGCCTGGATACCTGGTGATAATGTCAATTTAAGCTGGACTGAAATTGAAGATATTAGCAAAGGGCCCGACCCGCAGTATTATACTTTAAGAATTAAACTCATTTCTGGGAAGACAATAAAATATTATCATGATACCCTGACAACAGGGGATGACTTTGGAGAGTTAATAAAGGTCTTGTTTCAAGCAATGAGTGATAAAAAAAGCAAGGTATAAATCGTATCTTTCGGTCAATTATATACCATATGACTGAAAAGGCAACTCAGCGATATCCCGCATCCTATGAGCTTATAGATCTGGCAACCCGGGAATCCGGCTTTACGATGGCTTCAGATGTTAACGTGGGTACTTTTTTAAAAACACTGGCCGCTTCAAAACCCGGCGGTAAATTCCTGGAACTGGGAACCGGTACCGGTCTGTCAACTTCCTGGATACTGGATGGAATGAATTCATCAGCTTCACTGATCTCTGTTGATAACGACCCCGCAGTATTACAGATAGCAAAGCAGTATCTGGGCAATGACCCCAGATTAAAATTGGCAGAGTCGGATGGGGCCAGCTGGATCGAACAAAACAGACAGTTGAAATTCGATTTTATATTTGCTGATACCTGGCATGGCAAATACCTGATGCTGGAAGAGGCGCTGGATATGCTTAATCCCGGGGCCCTGTACATTGTAGATGATATGTTACCCCAGGAAAACTGGCCTGAGGGGCACCATGAAAAGGCCATCGCGCTGGTAAAAAAACTCAAAGACAGAACCGATCTGCTGATCGCTGAACTTCACTGGTCCACAGGAGTTATTGTCGTGGTAAAACACCCTGCTGATTAATTGGTTGATGGAATCTATCTTTACAAATACAGAAAGCCATTATAAAGTTACGTTTAATAGAGGCGAGCTTTCCTTCTTGGCAATGCTCAGCGTTATAGCCAAACCGTTTGATCAATCCCTGGTTTCGGTGTTGACCCCGGCGGAATTAAAGATAGCAGCAAATTATACGGGAACAAGATACAATGAGTTCGTACACTCCAGGTATATTGCCAAAAAGGCTGTTCAACAGCTTATGCCGGAGATCCCTATGGGGAATATACAGGTGTTGAAGGGTGTTTTTGAGCAGCCTGTCCTCGAAGTCAGTAATTGCAGCGTTGCCTACGATGTATCTGTATCACATAAAGACACTATTGCGGCCGCCCTCGTATTTCCGCAATCTCATCCGGCCGGTATTGACATCGATGTGGCAGTTCCTGCAAACATCGCCGCCCTGGACAGGATCCTTACTCCACATGAACGACAGATCAGCCAACCGAAAATGATAATTTATACGGCAAAAGAGGCGCTTTCCAAGGTAATGAGATGCGGGCTAACGACACCGCTTCACTTCCTGGAAGTAAACAGTCTGCAAAAAGAAGAAATTTTTTACCGCGGCGTCTTCACCAATATCCCCCAATATCAGTTCATTTCCTTTCCCGGAAATGCCTATATCATTACGATCGTTTTCCCAAAGAATAGCACATACACGATCGAACCATTATTTCTGTAGTTCGTAAATGGATGAGATCTTGTCCTTATATACCGGAATGACGATGTCATTCAAGGCTACCTCTGCCGTGAAATCATTCTTTCCCCTGACCAGCTTGCATTCTTTCTCCATCATGTTTGTCATCTCGCCATAATACAAGGGAATGGCGGAAGTGCTTCGGTACCCGATGATCAAGGTCCTTCTCCCCTTTGTGGATGTATTTTGCGCTGAAGAGTGGGGCGTAAGACAATTCATAAAAATACCCGTACCTGCCTTTCCCTCCAATGAAACGGGCTCATTTAAGACAGTGCTATCGGGGATAGCACCCACAAAATAACCGTTCTCTGTATGGTCATATACTTTTTGACTTCCGTTTGTAGGGATAACATTCAGGCAGCCGTTTTCTTTGGTAGCATCCTCCAAATAGATCAGTACAGCAAGCGCTTTTGAATTCGTCAAAGGATAAAAGGGATAATCCTGGTGCCATTTTATCTTAGTTCCGACGGAGGGCGGTTTCATGTTGAGTTTGCTGTAATGCAACAAAATATTTTCGCCCAGCAGGGCCTCGATACGGTCAAGAACGCGGTCAGACATAGATAGATCCCTGAAATGCCGGTAATGCTGGCATGGCGCATAAATTCTTCTTACTGAGCTGCCCTGGGGCTCCTGGTTAGGTTCCATTTCCAGGGCCATTTTATTGTGCCGCTCAAGGGTGTTGCCCCTGATGATCCTATCGATCTCAGTATTCAATGCGTTGATCCCCTCTGCATCAATCAGGTTTTCCTCCACTGTAAAACCATTCCTGAAATAATAGTCCTTATCAAATGTCATGGCTGTTTTATTTTATACTGTTGTTTAATGTTAGCTGGTATTCCTCCATCAGCATTTTTTTGTTGATCTTTCCGTTAATAGTGACGGGCAGGAATTCTTTTATAATAATTTCTTCGGGAACCATATAGGATGGGAGGTTCAACCGGCAATATTTACGGATCTCTTCTTCCGTAATAGTACAACCAGGCTTGGGAGACAGGAAGACCAGGATGGAAGTGTCGGTCCCTTTCGGCTGTGCTATTGGTATAACGTCATTAACCTTTTCATAGTTATTCAGACACTGGGCGATCTCGTCAAGCTCTACCCGGTTGCCCTTCACTTTAATTTGATTGTCTTTTCTGCTGACAAAGAAAAAGTTGTCATGGATATCCTTGTAAACCAGGTCGCCGGATCGGAACACTTTTTTTGTATTTGTTTTATCAAACGGATCGTCTATGAGGCGGGAAGCAGTCGCGTTTTGATTTTCCCAATATTCAGTAAAAAGGCTTTGGTTACTGACCCATAGTTCACCCACCGTACCTGGTGTGGTGATCAACCCGGAATCCTCGCCGATAATGTAAAATATATTGCCCGGAAAACCCTTGCCGAAAGAAATATCCTGGATAGCATCCGGAAGGGGGTTCTCAATATCAAAGAAAGAACAGGCAATGGATTCCGATTGCCCGAAGCAGTTGATTATTCTGAGATCTGGCAGCTTCTCCCGGATAAACCGGATGTTTTTAATGGGGAAACGTTCGCCGGCATACAGGATAGATCTTAAAGTGGTGAATGCCGTTATCAGGTCCGGACTGTAATTGATGATCATACCCCATACCGACGGTACGGAATCAAATTGCGTTACCTGTTTCTCATTTATAATATTGATCAGTTTCTTCGGCTGGTATGCCAGTGCCTGGGGCAGGATTGTCAAACAGGCACCCGATCCAAGCGCGAGCCCCAGATCGAGAATGGAAAAATCAAATTGTAAAGGAGCGATCGATCCGACATTATCTGTTTCGGAAAGACCACAATGTGCAACAGACGCCCTAAAAAATTCAATCGCTGCCTTGTGAGACATGGCGATGCCCTTCGGCTCTCCCGTAGTTCCGGAGGTAGAAATAATATAGAGAATATTTTCCTCCCGGGCATCGCCGGAACCCCGAACATCGCCGGAACCCCGGGCATCGCCGGAACCCCGAACATCCCTGTCTTTTGCAAAAACCTGCCCCGTTTTTTCAATTTGAAGCAGCCCATTCTCCATTGTTCTAAGCGGGACGGCAAACTCAAATTCCAATTCCGGTTTTGTATTGCAGATGATCAAACCCGGTGTGACCTGTTTGATGATCTTATTGATCCTGGTTACAGGTTCCTGGGGACTCACGGGGATAAAAATTGCACCCACGCGGGAGCAGCTCAACTGGGCAACCAGGGCATCTAACCCGTTTTCCATCAGGAGGATCACCCGGTCTCCCAATCCAATTCCTTCGGCTGCCAGTAAACCGGCCGATTTTTCAGAAAGAGAAATAAGTTCGGCACAGGTGAACTGGCTATCGATCGTTTTTAAGACAACTTTGTTTCTTTCTATGGAGTCCAGAAGGTATTCGTGAAATAGCATGGCATATAAGTTTTGTTCAGCTGATTTTTCTATTGATCCGAAACGCTCCTGACAATGGCTGTTCCCCACATAACCGGGCCGGTTGATAACAACAATATTTCCTCTTTTTTTGAATTACCGGAAGCTGCCAGGTAATCCGACATATTAATACAGATATCAGACGCCCCCGCATGTGCAAACCGGGGGATGTTTTCCAGGCTTACTTTTTCTATCGGTATATCAGCAACCCTGATCATACTGGGTGTTACCCAGCGGTTATAATTATTGGAGATGACCCTGGTAAGATCGTTCTTTTCAACCCGGGCTTTTCGAAGCGAGTTTTTGATATTCCCTACTACGCCCCTGGCCACGCCCTGCGTATAGGCAATAAAATCTTTTCCTGCATCCAGCTTGCCCATTTTTGCATCCATTGTCTGGCTTATCCCGGAAATCTCGAGATCAAATAATTTGTCGGATGTCAGCAGACAGCAGGAAGCGGCATCACTTCCTATGGAAAGCATCGGAGGAACAATCCTTGTTATGTCATCTGCGGTACGATCGGCTACTACCAGTAATATATTTTCAAACTCTTTTGTTTTTATATAATTGCATGCTGTTCTTGCACCCGTTAAAAAATTCCCGCAATAAGAAAAGGAAGATGCAATTGGATAGGCATAAGATAACCCAAGTCTTTGCAAAAAATCAGTCAGGGGATATTCCGAAAACTCCTCGCTGCACCAAAACGAATTAGTGCAGAAAATTACCGCATCAATGTCGGCAGGCGCGATAATATTCAAGCTGAAAAAACTTCGTATCGCCATTTCAGCAATTTCCAGAACAGGTCTGCTCGTTGTTCTGTACTGCTTAAGTCCCACCTCGTGAAACTTTTCGATCAGTTTTTTATCTCCTTTTAGTTCCTCCAGTTCTTCAATATCAAAAACATGCTCACCCAATTCATAGGAAAAGCCACCAATATAAACTTTAGAGTCAGGCATCAATTGTCAGTTTAGACCGCACATTGTTAAAAAAGCTTTGTTTTAAGATGAGGCCTTCCTCCGAATTTTTATCGGCAAAATTTACCAGGGCCTTTTTTGCAGCCTTCAGCCTGGTTTCTGCCATATCCGAGCTGAGTGCATGTTTTATTTCTTCTTCCAGCTGATCTACGGCAGATAAATAATCCTCAAGCGACTTTTTTAGCCCTAATCGGTCCAGATCAAGGATCTGGTCATCCAGGGATACTGTGCCCGACTGATGCAGGAACCCCAACAGTACGTAAGAAGATTTTGCATCATAGTTTTCGTCGGGATTGGAATGGATCGAATAGCGGATCAGTCGCTCAAAAAGAATTAGCTCGGCATAAATAAATCCATCCGAAAAATTATCCCTTGCACTGTTCAGGCACTCCAGGATAGATAATACATCAACCCTTGATTCTTCTATCGCGGCAGCTTTGCGCGTGCTTTTGATTTTCAGATATTCAGTCAGCGGGAGGCTGCCGGTGGAATGAAAGTATTCATGCAGATAATGCCAGGTTGCAAACGCTTTTTGCCTGACTTCTTTGGATACCCGTTTAAGCCGCCAGAAAGATCTTTCGTCTACAAATCCGGCGAGGGTAGGTTTGCCGTATTCCTGGAACCTTCTTTCAAAGACATTGACAAAATAAAAGACGTTGAACCCTTCTTTAAAATGTTTAAGGGCGCAAAAATTCTCGGGAAACAAGGCCACACATAACGGGTATTGATCAAAACCATTTGTGCAGGTGAGAATATTTATTGAAGTGGCTTTTGAGCCTTTGAACTTTTCGACAAAATACTGATCCGGCTTCTCGATATCGTACACAAAGGCATCGAGGCCATATTCCTTATTATAAGGCGCATTAAAGAACGATAAAACGAGGGGCTCATGTTTTTGGAATACAAAATCCCGTGTATTCGAAAAGTCCAGCTGTCTGCCCACACAATTCGCACAATCCTCCAGGAATACAGCAACTGTCCGGATATGACTGAATGGCGACAGTGCATTGCCGATAAGCTGGTAATCAGTCCTGCTTAATACGTCATCTTTATGACTCTGTATTTGCTTCCTGATCTCATCTACCACTGCAACAATCGCGAAATACTCGTGAATTAGTTCATTTTGTGACATATAATATGATTTAAAATTCAATAACCAATTGCCCGGTACCCTGGAGAAATCCCTTGAGATTCATCAGATCAGAGATCCTGTTTCCGCTATTCAGGTTATCGATATACCTGTTCTCCTTTTTATTTTTTACTTCTGCTGACTTAATAATAAAACGGATCTTTTCCTTATCAATGGAAATCAGGTCATCGTCGTCGCCAACAATCCAATCTCCCTGTCTGATAATTCCCCCGGCTACTTCGATTTCCAACGGAAAAGCTTCGATCGGGTCTCCCAGCGGAGCCGGTTGTACTGTAGTTCCTTTGGCCCGGACAGGTATACCAATCGTCGCTGCGGATGCTGAATCCCGGATCTTTCCAAAAACAAGGATCCCTGCCACAGCCTGGTTTTTTGCTGCTGTCATTATTATATCTCCCAGCAAGGCATCTCCGTCTGCCGACAGGTTATTTACAACCAGCACATGATGTTCGGGGATGATATCCAGGGCCTGGATGATTGGCAGGATGCTGTTGTTTACGTTGAGCAACCAGGCAGGACCAACCAATTTTCTGCCCGGAGTGAAATTTTTAAGATCGTCTTTTACAATGAAAGCCGCCGCATAACTCCTGTCCCATAGCACTGCAGCCGATAAATTTTTGATTTTGGAAATATACCCTTCGATTGAAAGATCCAGTGCAGCCATCTTAATGTATCTTTTTCAGGTTAATTTTCTTAAACATTTTAATGACGTTGCCTTCAAATTCGGCCTCATTATCACGGAGCACCACTTCATAGCGTCCCGTATAAGGCATCAGTTCCTGTACAAAGACAATCAGCTCTGTTATAGCGAGCTCTGAACCGATACAGGCGTGTTTCCCTTTTCCGAAGGTGCAGCCGGAATCCTTTTTGCCACTAAAACTTAGGGTATCAGGCGTTTCATATTTCTGTTCATCTCTGTTCGCGCTTGCCAGTAAGATCTTTATCATGTCATTTTTCCGCAAATGAACCTCATTATGACCGAAATCTTCTTTTACAAATCGTATTGTTGCGTGCAGGGGCGGCTCTACTCTTATAACTTCTTCCACGAATCTTCGCAGTTGGGGGAGATCATCCACAATTTCTTTCAGATAGGCTATATTTTCATATACATAGATCAGCATCGTATTTAAGGAGGCAATGGTGGTGGCCATTCCTGCTGCCAGCAGCATCAGACAGGTGTGCAACACCTCGTCTTCGCCGGTATAAAGATCCCGATCAAGCGAGGATAGGATTCCCTGGCGAGCCACCGCGATCTCCCCGCTAAGGCATTTGCGTAGAAAAGAAAGTAATTCTTCTTTGGCTTCATTCGCCTGGGCCAGCGAATTGGAGGGATGATCAATATAAAGGATCAGTTTTTCAAGATGCAGGAACAAATACCGTTCATGCTCCAGGCCGATACCGAAGATCTGCATGATTATCTGGGTAGGTATTCTTTGTGCTACCAGGAAATTGTAGTCAATGCTTTCCGGGTCGCCACTGGTACACTCTTTCAGAATATCCCTGATCAGCGGTCTGATCATATGCTCTTTATAATGTTCTACTACTTTCTTCGAAAAAAATGTAGCCAGGTTCCTTTTTATAAGGAGATGCTTGTCGTCATCGGAGTCCAGGATTGTTTTCCCAAAAACCTGTCTGCTTGCCCTGAACGGAAAATCGACAGTGACATGTTCGGTTTTTAAGAAAAAGTCCACGTCACTATAACTGGCCGCATAAAAGCATTTCTCCTGTTCGGAAAAGGTCAGATGAGGCGTACTTCTCAGCGCTTCATATTCTTTCCATTCGTCAGTTGTCTTTTTTTGTTCCATGTTTTAACAGTATGATTTTTTGTTTCACATGCACGGAGAGGCGGACAAGCTGAAAAAGCTCATCGAGATCAGGGATGGCAGTACAACTAAGTACAACTATTTATGCAGGAGTAGTTGCGGTAGGGATTAATGCGGCATGCATCTTTCGTATCGTATGAAAATTGCTGATGTAATTGCTGTTAATATCGAGGTCGCGGTTCAACAGATCTTCCAGGAAGATCACCAGTTCCACCATCCTGAATGAATCAACCAGCCCGTTGTCCCATAGATGGGTATCAAGCTCAATTTGTACAGATTTGTTTTTGGGATCTCTTCGAAGATATTCTTCTACTTTTTGTTTGAACAGATACTCTTCCATAGTCTAAGTGTTGTTGGTTTAATCTTTTCTCCGCTTTACTGCGCCTATGCTGCAGTGTAAGAAACAAGCAGAACTTTTTTAATGATGATTGCAAATAACAGAATTTTATTCGTGAAAAAAATTAATATTTTTTCAACGCGTGTTAAGTCTATCATAATTTACTCTACTGTATTACTAGATTGTTAATTGCTGTAAATTATTTTATCGTGCACTCAAAACTTGATTGACTTTTTCTGTAACTTTCCGATCATGAAAGATCTTATATTCAAAGAGCACGTAGAAAAATTTCTTCTTAGTGAAGATTCAAACAGGCACTTACAACGGGTATCAATTGACTTGGATACGCATTTATGGAATGAAGGTTTGGTAGACTCCTTTCGGATTATGGAGCTTGTATTTTTTTTAGAGGATCTTTTGGGAAGAGAGATTGCCTTTGAACATAATATAATTGGAAGCTTTCAAACCATTCAATCGATGTATGATTCCCTGGTTCTGAAACCTGCAAGCTAACCAACAACATCGTCCAACGCTTTTCCTGCAATTTATGGTACACACTCGCGTATTTATAGGTGGATTCACCTACGAACTGGGGGAAGATGAGCATCATATTGATGACCTCCCTGAATTGAATGGAAAACCGGAACAGCTTCTTATGCTCAAGGACGCCGGTTTTGAGTATTTCCGTATCAGCAACTTATCTGTGCTTGAACTGGCTGGGAAGGCAATAGAGAAGTTTTTTGCAAAGACGTCGATCCCCCCGGCAGAGATCGACGCGGTAGTGTTTGCTACCAGCTCAATGGGGATCAGCAATCACCTGTCTCATTATTTTCTCTGTAATTTTCTTTTACAGCATAAACTGGAAAACGCCTATCCGCTGATCTCTTCTCTTTCATTTTGCGGAAATTTCCTGCCGGCCCTCGAAAAGGGGTATAATTATATTCAGACCGGGCAGTTCAAAAACGTTTTAGTCGTTGTCTCAGACATTATTCCGGTAAAGTCCAGCCGTCTGGCGCCTCCGGATGTTGCATTGGGAAGCGATGGAGCAGCCTGCTGTCTGTTGTCGGTAAACAATTTCTCCAATTTCGAGATCAGTTCGATCAACCAGGCAGTCAACGTCCGTTCCGGTTTGATGGACCCCGATAAAGATTTCGCCAGGTATGTAAAGGCGGTCGGCGATGGGATAAAGAAGGTTACGAGTAGATCATTGGCGACCAAAGAGAACGCCAGGGTGAGCGTGACAAAGATCTTTACCAATAACTACAGTATCAACGTTTGCAAAAGCTATTTGAGGCTGATCCGGATACCGGAAGATAAAATTGATCTTGTTAATATAGGGAGGTTTGGACATGCGGGAGCAGCCGATATCTGTATTAACATCAGTGACTATCTGGCATCTGTGAAGACAACTGACAAAGAGGCCTTCCTCTTACTGTCTTCTGGACCCTTTATGTGGGGGAGTGCGCTGATACAGGAGCTGGGGAGTAATTAATAAAAAATCAGGAACGAGATGAAGGGATCGATTGTATTTATAATGACACCTTTTCTGAGTCATGTAATACCTACGTATAAAATAGCCCGGCATTTCCAGAAAAGAGGATACCAGGTGATCTATGTATCCACAAAAAAACTGGAAGGAGAAATTACCGGGAATGGCTTTTTGTTTCAGAATTCCTTTGTTGTGTCAGAAGACAAATCGTTTCTTAAAACGGAAGAACTTATTCAGTTTATTCGGGCAACCTATAAACCGGAACTATGCCTGGTTGAGCTGTCATTCTGGAACTGGGCTTTGTTTCTTTCGGGGATGAAACAAAAATTCCTGATGATACAAACCTGGCCATGTTGTAACAAGGCACCTTACCTTTTGCCAAAAGGATACCGGATCACTTCTAAAAGAAATCCGTTCACATTTGTCAAAAACGAATTATCCTGGCGTAAACAAAATAAAGTGAACAGGCAGCTGTTCAACAACGATGAATTAAACAGCCATTATACCGATATTGTAAAAAAGGCAGGACTAGATCCTTCCATATCGTATATCTCAATGGAAAACCGTATCGCCCACTTTAAGATCCTCAACACAACAGAGCTCATCCTTTTTCCTCCCGAATTTGATTTTCCCAGGAGATCAGATCCTTTGACCCGGTTTATCGGTCCTTTTGTTGATAGGGAAAGACGGGAGAGTGAATTCCAATGGCCATACCCGGAAAAGGTCGAACGCCCGGTGATATTCTGTTCGCTTGGATCGATGAGCTCCATTTTTAAAAATAAGGATTCATTTTATGATCGGGTGATCGAGGGCTTCCGCCAGCGCCAGGACTTGCTCCTGATAATGTCTGTCGGGAAAAACAACAAATATTCAGGCGACAAGGACCTGCCACCAAATATTAATCTCTGCGAGTATGCACCTCAACTTAAAATTCTGGCAAAAACCGATCTGTTTATCACGCATGGGGGAGCAGGCTCTGTACGGGAAGCAATATATTTTGGTGTACCAATGCTTGTCTATCCCTGGCAATCCAGGAGCGATATGTTTGGTAATGCGGACCGGATAGCCTTTCACAATCTTGGATGTCTTGGAGACATCGAAAAAGATTCTGCCGGAGATATCATGCAAAGAATTGACAAGGTATTGGACGACAGTAGTATCAGACGGAGCTCGGCTAAGATGCGGGAAACATTCAGGGAATATGAAAAAAGGGAGCCTGAAATGGTGGACTTTATGTTAGGAGTCTCTTAATATCCTCCGCATACGCATCATCCAGCAAAGTAGACGTATCCCTGACAATATTGAAATGGGCGGAAGAACATGAATTTTTATTATGAAAATTATAGATATACAATTCAGGTTCTTCCATAACCGATAATTGATTCCCGTTGTAGAAATATAACAACAGTGGCGTGTCCTCGGCCGTATTCAGATCATCGTATAAAGCATTCTCCCCTTTTCGGAACAACAGGGTGTTTTCATGGCCGGTTACACGATGGAGATTATAATAGGCTAATTCCGTGTTGCAGTCAAAGAAGACAGTATAGGCCAGAGAGCAGGCCAGCTTGCCGGTGAATTGCAGAAATTCCATCTGGTTGTAAATCCTGTTTGCTGCATACCAGTCGTCATCATCCCAAACACAGATGTACTCACCAGTTGCCACCCGAATGGATAGATTTCTTTTCATTCCAAGCGTCATTTTTTGTAGAGGGGTGACCTTGTAAAATATGACGGTGCTGTCTGTTACTTCACGGACGGGGTTTTTTCGCCAGGAAGCCGGAGATCCTTCTTCGATCAGCTGATAATAACTGTACCTGATATTGCTTTCGGCATACTCTTCGGTAACGGGATCATTTTCAAATAGCACCACGAGTTCCCTGTTGCCATATGTTTGTGCATGAAAGCATTGTTTTGCCCTGCTGAACATTCCAATTCTGTTGTGTGTAATACAGATACACGATACCCTGGGTTCTTTTATCATACAACTTTTCCTCCTTTTACCATAAGACACTGGTCAAAAAGCCCCAACAGATCCGGGTTATGGGTTGTTGATATGACTATTTTATTTTTTGCAAAGGCAATGATATTCCGGTAAATATCTAATTCGGTCAATTTGTCCACGCTGCTGGTAGGCTCATCCAATAACAGGATATTACTGTTTTTGGAGGCCAGGAGGCCACGCGCCAATGCCAAACGCTGCTTCTGACCGCCTGAAATATTCAGCCCTTTCTCCTGCATTAAAGTATTGCGTCCATCCGGTAGTCCTGCTATCAGATCATCGATACAGGCCGCGCGGCAGGCCCTGACGATCTCCTCTTCTTCAAAATGCAATCCCATGGTGAGGTTAAACAGGATCGTATTTTCAAATATTTCAGGGTTTTGAGGGAACAAGGTTGTTTCTTCTGCTATTGCTTCCCAGTCCGCTTTCTTTTCCTCATCCACGATCAACGAGACCCCCGGATCGGGAGAGTACAGCCCCCGTAATAACGAAAGGATCGTGCTTTTGCCCGCGCCGCTGTGACCCAATAAGGCGATGTTCTTTCCCCGTTCCAGTTTCAGGGCTACACTACTCAAAACCATCCTATCCTGATCTCCGTAGGAGAAACTAAGGTTGTTGATCTCAATCATTTTCCAGCTGGCAGGCAAACCCGGAACCGGATCTTTGCCCTTTTTTCCCATATTGCCGCTGTTGATCATATTGGCAGCATTGACGTCACTGTAGAATTGAACTACATTGGAATATTGCAGGACGAACATATTATACGCAACGCTAAACTGAGTAACGAAACCAATCAGGGCAACCATTCCGCCCAGAGGAAACGCCACACCGGGTTTAGCGTTGGTATACAGATAGCCTACCACGGTGACAACATAGATCAGCGCAATAAGAATATTAGCAGAAAACCATTTGCATTCACCAATAATTGCATTAAACCGGAAGCTGGGATAGATCAGTTTTATTTTTGATCTCAGCTGCGACTTGATCATACTCTCCAAACGAAGTACTATAACAGTTAATATGTTGCCGAGGCTGTCTGAAAGAAAGGCAGAAACTTCGTGTTCCTGTTCGTTCACATTGTCCAATGTCCGGATAAAGGGCTTATCAAACTTCAGGTTTATCCATAATGAGAACAGTCCAAGCAATGCGGAAACGGTACCAAACACCGGTGAGAAAAATATCATCGCCGACATGGATAATATCAATTGGATCAATGTTTGAAAATAGATAAACCCATTGTCAAAAAAACCTCTTAAACCGGCATAAGCCTTTTTTAACCTGTTGATAAGTGCACCGCTATGATGGCTCTTGTGCCAGTCCAACGGATGATGCACCAGGCTGTTGACAAGGCTATCCAGAAAATTTGCGCTGATATCAAAGGCAAGTTTACGCTCCATTATTCTCGCAGGCCCATGAAACAGCCAGATCAGGATGGTCAGGCCGATATAGGCTGCGCCATATTTCCAGGCATTGCTCAATGCTTGGGCGGTGTCGTGTTGGATGGCGCTGATAAACCAGCCATATAGCAGGGGAAACAGGGCGCCCAGGATATAGGTGATCAAAAAGAAAAAATATACCAGCAGGTATCGCTTTTTATGCGCAGGAAGTGAATTCTTCCATGAGATCGACAACAAAGAAAAATAAGGATTGGATAAGAGTTTCTTGAAAAGCACGTAGAAGAGATTTAATAGTAACACTGGCAATTTAAGTCTTATTTTTATTCCAATAGAGATTTAACTTGTATAAAACAACTGCGCCAATAATGCATGATACAGCCATAGCACTCCACAAAGATCGGTGGGTCGAGATCGTTATACGACATGATGGGTTTATGAAAATGCTAAATGAATTTGTGGACCCTTTTATCACTCGTCTGCTGGACAGCCGGATTATTTCTTCTTTTTATTATTATGCATCACCTGAATGCGATGACATACTGGTGTTGAATTTCAAAACGACACAGTACCGGCTTAATAGCTTGAAATCAGATCTGTTCAGCAGCTTGCAGATATATTTTGGTCCTCAATACCTGGCCGCCCTTGGCATTCAACAGCTGGATGAGACCGTCCTGGAGAAAAAGACCGGATTTATAGCCTATGACTGGAAGAACATTCGGATCCTGGGGATTGAGGAGTTCAGCTTCAACCGGTTCCCCTTTACAAAGGCAACCTATGGAAAGGAAGAGCTGGCTTGTCTGCTCGCAAAATCTTCCGGGCTTATCCTCGCATACTTCAGATCCTTACCACTTCTTCCACCAGATCCTCCCGATCTTTACCGTAAACGGTTTGATTTTCTTGTTCCGGTTCTCCAGGTTTTTTTGCAGGAACCGGAAGAAATGCCGGAATATAAGACCATGGACGATTGGAAACAGGCTGTAATTGACTGTAAGGATAAATTGGAAGAATTGGAATCACGGGGCCTTTTGCATATCTGGGAATACAAAAAAGAGCCTTCTGACATCTCGGGCAAGTCGGAACGGGAAATAAGAAACTCGAGAGTGGTTGCCTATATTTTTGAGACTATCAACGGGCAGTTGGGAATACCATCTGCCTATAAAGGATCTCTCCAGCTACTGTAGCGTTGGTTACTGCCAAATATGGTATCGGTATATTTAAGGTAAAGTTCATTTGCAACACTGTTGGGAGCCGTAACCGGAAAATGCTGCTGGTCAAAATAAATATCATTTACGTGTTGTATCCCAATACCTGTGCTGGTCATGAAACAGTCAACTAATCTTCCGGCCCGGCTGAATTCCAGGATTTCCTGTACCGTTATATTTTGTTCTATCAGCTCGTAAGGCATTTCCTGCTTTATAATTTCAATGACAGAATTCCTGGTTATGCCTGCCAGAATTCTGCTATTCAGGATGGGGGTAATTATTCCCAGATCGCGGATAACAAAAAAGATATTTGAAGTGTCTGCTTCTTCGATATACCCGGTGACAGGGTCAAACCATACATCCGTCGCCGGCTTTTCTTTAGCAGGTTTGGAAATAATAGGCGCATAGTTTAGCGAAGTTTTTGCTGAATTGAGACCATGTTCTGATGTCCTGGTCAGCAAATTAAAAAATTGTATGGTACAATTCTCTTTACGGAAATTACCAACCGGCGCTGTGTAAATGGAAAAACCGCATTTTTTGCTCGCTGCCGGAAAGATATCCCCTTCAAGTCCATACACTATAGGCCTGATATAAAGGATATCTGAGGTCAGGGGAGATTCCCACTGGCTGGCGGGCGTAACGACTGTTTTCAGGGCGGCATAAAAAAAGTCGGGATCAATAGGAGGAAGATTCAGTCTTTTCAGTGAATATTGAAGGCGCTCATGGTGCGCATGCAATCTGAAAACGACCGGCTTGCCATTTCCGGTCTTGTAGGCTTTCATCCCCTCGATAACAGATTGTGCGTATTGTACACAGGAAGCAGATACCGGTATGACTGGCTCAGAGGCACTCTTCGACCAGGTGCTGCCATCATAGACGGCATGAAATTTATCCGCCGACCAGCCGGAATAACTAGTAGTACTCATTTTATTTAACGGCCAGCTTTTGGGTATGATTAAAGAAATGATCAACCAGATGCTGATCCTGCTGAAAATTATACACTGCTGTCACTTTCCCGTTCTCGATCTTCCAGAGCAGACAGGACATGAACGAGGCGTTCTCCCCTTCTTTACAATTGCTCCAGTTTAAATGACAATCAATGACATAATCATCATTGACACCCATCACAATGGGTTTTGCCTTAAAATCGAACCCGACCAATGCTTTAAAGTAGCCCAGGACTTCTTCTACACCCGTTTTCGTGCCACTGTACGGATGTTTACCCGGGATATGCCATTGAATATCGGGGGCCAGGATCTTTTTTATTGCTTCAAGATCATA
>Ga0307510_10003839_pt1 | contig 17606 bp, 22 predicted proteins | sample 12_EM_MG_FD_207224 | JGI IMG/M metagenome (GOLD analysis project Ga0307510, IMG submission 207224) | Populus trichocarpa ectomycorrhiza microbial communities from riparian zone in the Pacific Northwest, United States - 12_EM | ecosystem: Host-associated > Plants > Roots > Unclassified | place...
ATGTCATTCAACCCACTTTCGCTACCTCGTGTCAAATATGAAGTGGCACGGGTCTCCGTGCCACTTCATATTTATTGTTTTATCTTTCTTCAGGTACAGCCTGACTCGGAGGTTGCTTCCTTTCTGAAAGTGACGCAAAGTTTTATGTATTGCGACCTGTCGTGTCCTCTCATGATCTCATCCGCCTTGCATGCCCTATTCGTCACCCTCGCTCTGCTATTGCTTGTGTCGTGTCTTCACTCTCCATGACGGGTAAGCTGCGCCTCTCGCATAAATTCCGGACCGTCGTTTATTCCAGCAAACAACATAGGTCCCATAACATCGAATAAATTGGTCTAATGGTGATCCGCCACCAATTCAAATCATGTTGATTCATCTCGCTCAGGATTAATGTTCAAGAGTTCGATAAATCAGTCGCGCTGCATGAGGACTTTGGTGACTTTGCACAGATGAGGACATGGCCAACTTGAAGCTGGTCAAATAGTACTACCTTTCGTACACTCATTTTCATCCCTACCAGTGGCCCCCCGCGGCCCCTTCCACTATAAGCCAAAAATCGACACTCCATGGCTGTTGCCTTGGAGTTATGGTGTTATGGCATTGCACCATCATGATGTGCTTAGAAGTACAGCTTTTAATTCTTTGATGGTCACTAGTGCTCCTCCGAACTTCGGTAGCCGTTCGAGGTATTGTACGTGAAGGGCTCATCACCATCGGCCGCGGCGACAGGGACCCACGACTCCGGGCCGGGGCCACGAGAAGCACACCCCCAGGGACACACATAATTCCGGGCTTGGTCGACTCGGAGGAAGCCAGAGAGTTTTCTCCTGCCGATTCTAGACCGCGGTTGCCAATTCCTCAGGGTAAGGGTTGAGGAGAACTTGAAGCCGCGGCCGATTTTCGCTACACTTGATCTTGGCGGTCCGGCGGAAGAACTTCAGTACCGTACGCTTTGATGGTCTCCTCGTGTGCCAACTGCGCACGACAGTCGAGTACCACAATCTCCTTCTCTAGGGCCGTTCCTCAGGCCTACAGTACGCTCATCAGGCCTGCGGTAGTCGATACCGAGAAAATGCCAGTGTACCGCTCCGCTTGCAACCTCCAATTCTGTCACGGTACTCCGGAACGTTCCCTACTATCCGCATGATGCTGATACTACTATAGTAGATATACTATTGTTTTGTCATCTTGCTGCGAGTCCTAGACTCGCCTATACCGCACAGTCGGCGCATGGAGGATGCAAGGGCCGAAGTCTCGCCTGTTCTTCTCCTGCGGCATGGGCTCTCCGAGTCCGCAGGTGTTCAGAGATTGTTGGGACAGTTTGCGGCATGGCACACAGGTACACGGGGATGCGGTAGACTGACGTGGCATTAGATCTCTATCGAAGTTGTCGTCGGCAACGATCGATTCTTCTGTTACTTTCTCAGTGGTTATTAGTGATTTGCAAGGCCTGGCCTGGCACAAAGCCGAAAGCCTGGGCACCCGAGTCCTAAAAGCCTGAGCCGAGCCGAGCCCTTGTGACAGCTTCGGAGGGCGCCCAAGGCCCAGCTCAAGGATTCTGAAAGCCCGAGCCACTGCAAGCCCGCAAGCCCGGGCTTTCAGCCCCTGTGGGGTATGAAAGTCTGCCTTCAGACAAAGGCGTTTCTCATTCAAGCGAAGCAGCAGCAACAGCTTGAACGCTCCAAGATGAAGAGGATGGCGCGTTTGTGGTCACTGGCAGGATGGAGTGTCTCCCCCCCGCCCGGCATTGAGCAGGTTTTCTGGGCAGATCCAGATGTGGATGAAGATGGCGGAGCACACCGCCTCGCGCGTTTGCGGTCGAAACCATCTCAGGCAGAACAGATTGCCCCTGAGAAAGTTCGACGCACGAACGCGAACTCGGACGTGGGCGTGTTGCTGGTGGCCATGGTATGGTGACTCCCATGGCCGCCTGCTGAGACCGCCGAACGCCTTAGAGAAATGCTAGGCCCCTCGATCATTACTAGTTATCATAACCACCAGCACACAAGCCATGTAGTCCAATCTACTTCGCTTTCTTTTGTTCAATAGACCTTCTTTTCGCGTCGCTTTACACTTTTCGCCGTATCTTTTGTTTTGTCGTGATTTGCTTCTTTCTCACTTCAATAACGGCACCAAAAACTATCCACTTGATAAATAGGGAGGGGGTACTCGGAATTTGGGTTCAACCCGTAGCGATAAGAAAAGGAACGAAAGAGTTTCTAGTCAATGACCTCGCTGATAGCATCAAGCAAGATATCGCTCCATATGCCCGAGTCCCCACCAGTCTCCCACATTGCGAATCCAGCAAGACCCTCATCCCTTATGAAGTTGCCTTTTGCCGCTGTGTGATATAGCCACAAGTCAGTAAACGCCCACTGGAAAGACGTGTTTGTGGTTTACCAAACGAGGTGGCATCATCGAAGGATACCATCACCTGCGAAGTGCGATTGTATACGTAAGGCTAAGTTTAAATAGTGGCCAGTGGCCAGAAAGGTAAGGCATTTTATCAACGAGAACTGTAGAGCACGCACCGTCTGGCTGCAGTTGTCAAACGTGTAGTCGATCCCGTTAGCAACGGTTCCGTCCTTGGTGAGAAACCCAGCGTTGATCAGACCCCAGAAGTGGAATATACCACCGACGACGTTCGGATTCCCACAAACATCGACGCCGGTCGCCGTGGAATCCCACTTATCTCCCATAGGCTGCTGAGATTTCTCGAACGGTGGGTAGAGTTTCAGATTTCCGGATGCATCGAGGGCGCTGTTCGTGTTTACGTGGAATGAATGCCCATAGGATGCGACGCCGAGGATGATTTTGTTGCTTGGAAAGCCTGCGGAAGTCCAAGCCTTCACGGCTGACACAGCAGAACCCCGTTGATACTGAGATGGCACGCATGAATCGTTTAAAGGTGCGTTGGGTCCGACGGTGTCACTCAAAGATCCCCAAATGTCGTAGTCCACAACCTCTGCGTGACATTGTCAGACAAAAAGTGAGTCCAATAGAGGTGGGATCGAGCGAACCGATGTAATCGAGAACGTCTGCAAATCCAGAGACATCCGACAAGGGCTTGCCATTCGAGCCGACAAAGGGTGTGGTCGGGACTGCAGCAGACAAAACAAGATTCTGTGCGCCATCTTGCTGACGAAGTGTTCGTAAAAATGAGAGGAAGTTGGCGCTGTCCTTCGCGGATGCCACGTTGCAACCGATTCCTCGTTTGCCTGGGTACTCCCAGCTATGAATTTGTGAGCAATTGAAAGGATGAAACATCGAATCAACAACGCACTAGATGTCCACGCCATCTAGGCCGTACTGAGAGACGACATCCATGATTGCCTTGGCAAATAGAGTCCGGTTCGCATGGGTGGCTACAGCAGAGGAAAAGTATCGAGAGCCTGTCCGCCCTCCAATAGACAGCATGGCATGGACACCCTGAGATGTCGTGAGTCAGGAAAGGTAAAGGAGGGGTGTTGGCGTACATTCTCACGAGCGTTCTGCATGAATTGAGGAAGCAATTGCCTATCAGAATCTTGGAGACCAATTACGCTGGCATCTGGCGTCGTGGTTCTGATTAGAAGAGCCCGTGAGGTGTCAATGTAATGATTTCGTTGATGACACTCACGCAAAGGCGTAGATGAGTGTGTTATACCTATCCCAGCTAACATCATTTTGCAATGTAAAATCATCACTATGCCACGAGGCATACCACGATAAAGCCTGCCTCGGCTTAGATGAGTCACGAGGTTTATGTCTAGCCCGGTTTGGTCTGTTTAGGGGAAGGTGGCCACCCAGGGAAGTGACTGGATTAAAATTTGGGACTGCCCATGCCAGTTGGGCTGTTATGAAGATGTAAAGGGCGAGGAACATTGTAACAAGTGAGTGGGAACAGGTCTGTGGCCTCAGGAGAGTGCAGCGGGGCATGCTTTATAGCAAGTCTATCGGTCTGTGACCACATGGTCTGACAATGCAGTGGGAGTAATATGATAGTACGGGTTTCCGAAGCACCAACGTGCGAGTGCGAGACTCGGACGTGAATCACGTGATGACACAAAGTCATTCAAAGCCGACCTTCGTGAGTCGTGACCGGTGACCAGAGAATGCTGTACACAACCGTCTTGTTGTACTCTCTACAGATAGACGTTAATCTAACAATTCAAAAAAAAAAAAAAAAAAAAAAGACCAGAGAATGCTGTTGGTTGGAAGCTTGTCAGTGACTCGGTGTTGACGTTATGCCAAGGCGGGTCACGCGTGGAACGAGGGCCTCGACGCCTCGCTTTACGGACGTGCTTCTCAGTACCTTGTTTGATCAAAGGATTTATCTGTCCTGGTACTTACTAAGGAACAGCCGCTATGCGGCGTAGGCAAGGGGATCGTCAGCAGGGAAGGGTACGGTACGTACGAACTACGCGATACTTTGTGGTGACATGTTTGCGCCGATAAGAGGCACGATAACTCAATTACAGTGAAAAAAAAAAAATCTTATCCATTTCATTAATTAATTGTCGCTCTTCAGCTGTTCTGTTGAAACGTTGAAGGTTGAACCAGAGGATTCAATGATTTTTTACTGGGCCCCGGGAAGAAGGATGAAACTAGTGATGCCGAACACAGACGTTCTCCAGACTCCCGCCATGTTGACACCCTAGGGAAATGCAACGCCACTCTTTTGTTACAGTTATCGTGATCACTAGCGCCCGTCGCCCAGACACAATGTCATTCAGCCCACTTTCACTACCTCTTGGCTCTTATCCGTCATATTTATCATTTTATCTTTGTTCATCCACACTTCCTTTTCTGAAAGTGACGCAAAGCTCTATGTATCGCGACTTGTTGTGTCCCCTCATTCGCTTTGCATGCCCTACTCGTCAATCTCCTCGCTCTGCTATTGCCTGTGTCGTGTCATCACTCTCCCCGACCGGTAAAATACCCCTTGTGCAAACATTCCGGCTCTCCCTTAATTTTCAGGAAATAACTTAGGCTCCATGACAACGAATAACTTGGTCCAATGGTGAACCGCCGCCAATTCAAATCATGTTGATTCATCTCGCCAATAATCAATGATCAAGAATTCAATAAATCAGCCGCCCTGCATGAGGACATGTGTCACCTCGCACAGATGAGAACATGGCCAAGGTGATCAAGTCGTTCCATCTTTCGCAAACTCCTTTTCATCCCTACCAGTGGCTCCCGCTTCCGTTATAAGCCCAAAATCGACACTCATGGCCTTTGCCTTGATGGAGTTACGGAGTTACGGCATTGCACCATGTGCTTCGGAGTACAGCTTTAATTCTTCAATGTCACTGGTGCTCCTCCGAATTTCGGTAGCTGTTTGAGGTATTGTATGTGAAGGGCTAACCGCCACCAGCCGCGGCGACAAAGACCCACGGGAAGCACGCCTCCAGGGACACTCTTAATTCCAGGCCTGATCGAGGAACCAGAGATTTTTCTCCCGCAGATGCTAGGCCGTGGTTGCAATCCATTAGGGGTACTGTAAGGAATGGAGAGAACTTGACGGCTCTTTTCACCACACTCGGTCTCGGCGGGGTGGAGGGACTTCAGTACCGTCCACTTTGATGGTCTCCTTGTCGACCGACTGCGCACGACACTCGAGTACTACTGTCGTCTTCTCTGGGACCATTCCTTAGGCTTACGCTCACCAGGCCCGCGGTAATCGGCACCGATAAAATAGATACCGCTCCGCTTTCAACCTCCAATTCTGTACGCCATTCCTTTTTATCTGCATGCTGACAGATACATCAGGTTGTCATCTTGTTGTGAGTTCTAGACTCGCCTATGCCGCACGGTTGATGCCACTGTTGCCGCTGCGCTCACCCCTCCCCGCACCGCAGATATTCAGAGACTGCTCGGACAGTTTGCGGCATGACGCACAGGTACATGGGGATGCGGTAGACGGACGTGGCATTAGATCTCTTTAGCGAAGTCGTCGTCGGCAACGGTCGATTCTTCTGTTGCTTTCTCGGTGCTTATTTGCTGTCGTCAGGTGGTAAAGGATCTGTCCGCGGTCAGGGAGGTGGCCTTGTTCCGCGGGATCCGGTCATGATATTGTCCATACTCTCTGCCGGATGGACGTTGCTGCATCAGAGAGGAGTAAGGGTGTCATCGCGTCTGAATGCGCAATTGCGATTCTACCCCCCCATTGTGAGTCTGACGCCGGAACCCTGTCTAGATATTGATGATACTAGTATCCGAGTCATCAACGAGTTGGGCTACATCATGGCATTCGCGTTCACTCCGCGGTCTCAGTCCATATATATCAACACACATAACCCGGCAATCAACCCCGAAATCGAAGAGAACCTGCGCGCCATATTCCTAACTTGGCACTGCATTCCACCAGAGAAGGCACGCTTTCTAGCCGCACTTGGCCGGCCCGATAGTCTACTTTCTGGGGAAATATTGATGTCACAAGCATGACGTGGCCGCTGACCCTGGTCCGAAGAGCCGAAGACTGGGCCCATGCCAATGCCTCCGATCTCCTGGTCGCTCTCCGTTACTCCATTACACATGTTGCAGTTCCAAGAAAGGTAATGTTCGTAGCTTCGAGACAAATCCTAAGTCTCTTGATGACGTACCGCTCGCGAGGGGCAAGTCATACCATATACCCACATAGAAAACGGGATTACCGCCAGCGTCGGAGACGTGAAAAGTCCGTTTAATAACAACAGTATTCAAAAACACAATGCCATATACATTATAATTAAGGAGGGTGTATGTCCGGACTAAGGACCGAACTGAGAGAAATAGACGAACGGAATATCGAAAAAGTTTCTAGCAGCTGCTTCCAGCCCCCTCTTTGATAGCGTCGACCAAGATATGTTCATAGTCCCCAGCAACGTGCCACATTGCGAACCCGCCAAGCTCCGTATCAGCTATGTACTCGCCCTTTGCCGCTGTATGATGCAGGCACAAATCAATACTAAGACTCGTGGAAAAGATGCAAAGTGCGGCGTACCGAACGAGATGGCATCATCGTAGGACACCATCACCTCCGAAGTGGCATTGTATACGTATGACTAAATTGAATTTGGCCGTCAGAGAGGTAAGTCAACGATCCTACGAGTTAGGTAGAGCGCGCACCGTCCGGCCGCAGTTATCGAATCTGTAATAGTTCTCGTCGGCGACGGTTCCGGCCTTTGTGAGGAACCCTTCCTCGATCAGACCCCAGAAGTTGAAGATACCGCCGACAACATTCGGATTCCCACAAACATCGACGCCGGTCGCCGTGGAATCCCACTTGTCCCCTGCGGGCTGCAGGGACTTATCGAAGGGCGGGTAGGGATTCAGATCTCCGGTGGTGTTGAAGGCGTTAGTCCTGTTTACGTGGAAGGAATGCCCATATGCCGCAACGCCGAGGTGGATTTTAGAAGCCGGGAAGCCGGCGCCAGTCCAAGCCTTTATGGCCGACACAGCGGATCCTTGTTGATTTTGAGGTGCCGCGCATGAATCGTTCAAAGGCGCGTTGGGTCCGACGGAGGAACTCCAGGATCCCCAAATATCGTAGTTCATGATCTCTGCGTGACGTTGTCAGACAAAGGTGAGACTCAATGCAGAGGTGGGAGAGGGCGTACCGATATAGTCTAGGACGTCAGCAAATCCGGAGACGTCCGACATGGGGTTACCATCGAAGCCGACAAAGGTTGTAATCGAGACCGCAGCGGATATGATTATATCCTCTGCGCCGTCCTGGGCACGAAGGGCTTGCAAAAATTTGAGGAAATTGGGCGCTGTCATTCGCGGATACGATGTTGCAACCAATTCCTTGTTTGCCGGGGCGTTCCCAGCTATGGATCGATAAGTAGATGAAAACATGAAAGGTCGAATCAAGAGCGCACTCGAAGTCCACACCATCTAGGCCGTACTGAGAGACGACATCCATGATTGCCTTGGCAAACGCAGTGCGGTTCTCATGGGTGGCCACGGCAGGAGAAAAGTATCTAGAGCCGCCCCATCCTCCAACAGACAGTATGGCGTTGACATCCTAATCTACCGTGAGTCAGGGAAAGTCAAGAAGGGAAAACGACCGACATTCTCATGGGCCTGCTTCACGAATTGAGGAAGGAGTACCTCATCGGCATCTTCGAGCCCGATCACGTGGGAATCCGGCGTCGTGGTTCTGGATGGAAGCGCTCAGATGGTGCAATACGGAATACTTTTGTCTGTTCGTACTCACGCGAAGGCGTACATGATCGAGTTGTACTTGTGCCAGGGAACGGCATCCAAGGTGAAGTTCTTGATCCACGAGGGAAACCACGACGTAGCCGCGATTGGTTTGGACATTGAAGGGTAACTCCGTGCAACCGCTGCAGCGCCGGGCATGGTCACTGGACTCGGACTCGGGGTTGCCCATGCCAGATGAGCTGCTATGAGAATTAAAGGAGCGACAATCATTGTAAACAAGCGGGGAAAGAACGGGTCTGTGTCTTCTGGAGTGTGCAGCAAGGACACGCTTTATATAAATCTGGCCAGTCCGCAACCACATGGCTAGGTGATGGGAGGTGCGCGTCGCCGAATACAAAAATGCCAAGCAGACAGAAAGCAGCCCGAGTGGTAATGCGATGGCACGGTCAGGGAATACAGTACGGAGTAGTTCCAAAGCCCGAGGAACATCTCCCGACTCGCGAATGCGCGGAGACACTGCGGAAACTCGGACGTGGTATCACAAGAGCCTTCTTCCGAGGCCCCAATGTCCGTGCCGTGGTGATGCTATTGGGGGCTAGCGGGTTGGCGTTAGCGTTACTGTATGGTGAAGGCAATGCCTAGAGTCTGTGCCATGTGGGACAATTAATTACGCCGACGCGAGGACCGAAAGTGTTATGAACCCATGATATAGTCGCAGCTGATTCTGGGGTGAGAAACTCGGATGTGATGAGGACCTCGTGTACACGCGCGACAATCGCACCTATCGGATCCGAGAATCTTGTTCTTATTTCCAAAAACTCCAAAGGAATACGCGACGTCGACGTGGGGGACTGGTAAGCGAAAGCAGAGTATGCTTCGGGCGGTTTTCGGGCTTCTTAGGTTACCCATGCGTGCATTACAGAGACGTTTGTGCGAGGCATTGCGAGCGAATCTTTATAACCCCATCATGATTTTGGCATTTTGCTTATCCACTTTTCATTGTCGCTCTTCTACTTTTGATCGTTCAGAGTAAGCTGTTCTGCCTGAGGAACTCATCAGTGTGGGCAGATTCTTGGGAACTGAGTGAATGAGAGTTAAGATATCATCCGAGACCCTCTCAACGGTCAAATGCCCCCAATTTTGTTTTCTCTTCTCGGGCCGCGGCGAGCTGCGCCGCTTCCAGGAACCGGCCCGGGGTGGATGAAACCCAAGAAGCTCTTCACGCAGACGTTCTCCAGACCGCGACCGCGTTGACGATTTAGACGATGCCGGGAAATGCCCCTCGTTCATTACCCGCTATCGTAATCACTGGCACGCCAGGCACAGGCAAGACCACGCACGCGCAGCTCCTCGTACAGCAATCGCCCATCCCGCTACAGCACATCAATGTCAGCGAACTAGTAAAGGAGAAGATGCTGCACGATGGTTTCGACGAGGAATGGCAGACTTATCTCGTTGACGAGGACAAGGTGTGTGTGTGTTAGTGTTTAGTGTCGTTCCTGTAGCCGGGCACGCGTGCGATCATATACGAAAATTTTAGGTTGTAGACGAATTGGAACCACTAGTCGATGCGGGTGTGGGGCTCATCCTTGACTGGCATACGTGCGATGCCTTCCCGGAGCGGTGGATTGACCTTGTCGTCGTGTTGCAATGTGATCATACTCAGTTGTGGGAACGTCTCGAAGCTCGGTGCGTAACTCATTTTTCTGCGGCCGGAATGATAACTACAGCTTATCGACTTTCTCTCACAGAGGTTACCCGTTGAAAAAAATCCAAGAGAATAACGAAGCGGAGATTATGAACGTTGTTCTGGAAGAAGCTCGTGAAGCTTATGCGGAGGAGGTCGTCGTCGCGCTGCAGAGCGAAGACACGGATGATCTGGAATCAAACGTGTCCCGTATCGTACAGTGGATAGAGGCATGGCAAAAAAATCAAGGGTCAAATTCAGGAAGCTGATCCAAGCAGTATATGGTCGTTAACCGCCTATCGTCCATCAAATATCGCATGGTTCAGCTAGCACAAGCCAAGAATGTGCCCTGACTTTGTATCACTCATCCCCAAATTTAATACCCTGTGGGGTGTACAAATAATACCTTACTGAAACATCGATTCGGTGATCTAGCATTCGAAAGGATATGAACACGAATCCAGGACAACATCGGGGTTACGAGCCAGACTAACCAGTATAGTAGTATCAAGATAGGGCACTGTCACTCGGCAGGGTTACCGTCGTCCATTTCGACATCACCCTCCTTCTGTTGCTCCTCAGCCTGTTCAACAGTGATGTACCCCGCTGGCCGCCAAATACTCCCAGTCGTTGCCTTCCAAAGACGTATGCGACCGTCATTTCCAGAAGAAGCCAATACGGTCCTAGTTGGCACTATCAGCAAACTAAGCTTTTCACAGGGTGATCGGGAAACGCCTACCCTGTGGTATTCCACTCGACCCTACCCACCGCAGACCTGTGAGACCACGTAAGTAAAGGAGAATGGTGTTAGGAAGTAGAGTGCTCGGACTTGTGATGATCGAAATCCGCCACGACGCTCCCCGACCACTTTGCTTCTTCTGAGCCCTCCATGCGCTCGTCATCCAGTGAACTTGGACGCAGTTTCCATACGCGCACATGCCCGTCACGGCCACATGTCGCGACGAGATGATACGAACGTCCGCATGACGGCGCCCATGAAATGGAGGTTATGGCATATGGTGCTGTCACGTCTTCAGTCAGGGATCCAGATTCGACCGGTGGAGAGGGGTCAAGCGAAAGAAGCGTGATCGGGCGACGCGAAGGAGACAGCTGTATAATCTTCGACACCCCGTTTCAGCCCTTCGTGAAAAGGGAAATAACGGTAAGGGGTTTACCTTCACAACGCCAGACACGCCGCTGCAGGTCGCGAGCACCTCACCCCAGTATCCCTCCTTGCACCACGAGACCGACCACCCACCGTCGGCCTCGCGGCTTCCTGCGCCCCGCTGAACAGGAGGCTGTTGCTGCTGCTGCTGCAGCGCGGTCGCGACGAGTGAAGCGTCTGCAGCCAGGGTTCCGGATATCTGAGTTGGGGTAGGTGCTGCATAGGTATGTGGACGCGACGTCAACGTGGAAGGAAGCGCAGGAATGTCCGTTTCTTCCAACATCATCCAGTTTGCCATAGCGGGCGCCTCGAGGCACTCATACACGCGCAGGCAATTGTCCGAGGCGATCGTAGCCTTTTAAAAAGGTCAGTAAAGCAGGCGCAGGACGGGGGGGGCGAGGGGAAGAGCGCACCAGTTTTAACCCGAATTGGTGGGGCGCGAATTCTACCCCGCGCACGGTGCCCTTTGCGTCCGCCAACACCGCACGGTTGATCCAGCGCGTACCAGGTCCACTGGCTGCAGCAGATACCCCATTCGTTTGGGGCTGTTCGGTATTGTCGGTAGGGGTCTCTTCCCATATCTTCACCGTCCGGTCAAACGATGAACTCGCCAGAACAGAACCGAATTCCGGATGTGCCCACGAAAGTTTCGTCACCGCAGCATCGTGAGCCTAGCAAGTTTTTTTTCTTTTTGTCACATGAAACTGTCGCGAGACGTACGAAGACGAACCGGGACCACGCACCTTCCAATCTGCCACGACCGTCCAGTTTCCGTCTGATTCGTCGAGTTGCCAGACCTTTATGCGATGGTCGAGAGAGCATGTCGCGAGTCGGACGCCGTAAAAGTCGTATGCGGCATCAGTTACGAGATCGTTGTGCGCGTTTTGTATTAGGCTGGTTTGCATGGCTCGAACAGAAAGCAAGGATTTGCCATGGCCAGGCGCCTCGTTTAGTCGAGACGCGTTCACCAGCTGGCGGAACACGGCCCGGATCATCCCGGTTTCACCTCAGCAGCACATATCTGCTCCGTCGGTCCCGTCCCTCACTACTTTTTCAAAATTTGTTTCGGCACTTCAACAACTAGATTAATGGACATCGAACATTCCCACAAGATTGTGTTGGTAGCAGAACTCTCTGGTACGCTTAATCATCACTATCTCTGGTGTTCCATATCCATCATTCTGGTCAGGACATGACGATCGCGCTTGGCATGTCGCCTGGAATCCAGCTAAGCCCCTGCTAGCAACCTGCTCCGCGGACAAGTCCGTCCGGCTCTACGCTTATACGGCGGATCCTTCCCCCACTTTCTCGCTTCACACCTCCATACCTACCGAACACACCAAAACCGTCCGCGCCGTCGCGTGGTCGCCGTCTGGGTCGTCGTTTGCTACCGCATCCTTTGATGCGAACATCGGTGTATGGAAACGCGAGGAACAAGGCGAAGATGGTGAAGAGGCGGATGGAGGATGGGAGTGTGTGACTATACTCGAGGGACACGAGACCGAATGCAAAAGCGTCGGCTGGTCTGCGTCTGGCACGTTACTTGCGAGCTGTAGTCGCGACAAGACTGTCTGGGTCTGGGAAGGTGTGTGATTTTTACTTCATCTTGATCCAGTTGATTCACGCATAGGCTAGTCCAACCGGACGCCGACTTTGAGTGTATGGGGGTACTCATGGAACATACACAGGATGTTAAATGCGTCGCATGGCATCCCCGTGAGGAGGTCAATCACTTTCCGGACATCACCCTGTAACGTTCTGACGCCAAGTCCTCGTAGCATAGATTCTAGCGTCTGCCTCGTACGACGACACAATCAAGCTCTACCTCGATGATCCGAGCGAGGATTGGTTCTGTTTTGCTACTCTAACAGGACACACGTCCACTGTATGGGCCCTTGCATGGTCACCGAATGGCCGGTACCTCGCATCAGCCTCGGACGACTGTACCATCCGGATCTGGAAGCGTGTCACGGAACATCAGTGGGAATGTGTACTCGTGTTACAAGACCATGACCGTACTGTGTACTCTATTACATGGGGCCCCGGAAAACCAGGCGCGATGCATGACGACGGTGAGTCCCTCGGTTGGCTCGCTTCGACAGGGAGCGATGGCAGAATCAATGTTTGGGCATTCGAGGTGAGTCGTTATGTGGCGTCGTGCTCCGTGTGGGTGTGGCGGGTTTTGATCAGTTGAATCTCAGGAACCACCTGGTTCTACAAATAGGAGTCCCCCCAAATATAAGCTAATAGCACGTTTTGAGGGTGCGCATGAGGTTAACGACGTGAATTCCATCGCGTGGTGTCCTAGGAAAGGATACGAAGATTTAGTTGCGACCGTTGGTGATGATGCTGTAGCAAAGATATGGAAAGTTGTATCCGTATAGAAATTGAGACCTTTGGGCGTATCATCTCGCGGTGAAGAAGGGTATGAGTTCCCTCTTCTACATCACTCACATCATGATTTTGCGACGTAAGACATTGTAACAATTTCCTCGAGTCCAACCGCAGAAGCCCGTCCAAACCAGCAATAGCCCGCCGAACAAGTTAATCTGAATACGACGTAGACGAACGTAGACTTCGAGTTCTGGAGATGTTTCGAAATTCTCAGCGGCAGTTGTAATGGCCTTGTGTCAGTCGTATGTGTACTGGGCCGTAAGGCCGTGAGGATATCGCCCCCCCTGCCGGTAGGAGTTGTCGATATCATCAACGAATCACATCACTACATTCACGTTCACTCCACGGTCTCAGTCCTTATATCTAAATACACTTAACCCGGCAATTAGCCCCGAAATCGAAGGGAACCAGCGCGCCATATTCCTAACTTCTGCATCCACAAATCTAGCCGCACTGGCCGATAGTCAGGCAGCACGTGGTCTACTTTCTGAAATGTCACAAACATGACATGACCCTCAGGCTGGTTCGAAGAGTCGAGGACCTCCGAAACTCTGGTTGCTCTCCATTACTCGTTCCAGGAAAAATAGTGTTTGTGGCTTCGAGACATTCTAAGTCTCTTTACGGATCGCGGGTTGTTTTGAAAACCGGCTCCGGTGAACTGTAGGGTGAAGGATGGCACAAGAGATACGGTGCACAGCAGTTGGGCAAGATCAACACAGGAAATCTCATCCGTTCAATTCAGTTGGAATTTTTGGGGCATTAGGGTTAGAAATAGAATACACAGGTAGTATTGTTTGAGGTAGCGATGCGTGTATATAATAGCATTCAAGAAAAATATCTTGCGAGGCTGTCACGCCAGGCCGGTGAGGTGAGGTAGGAGAACAGCAAGATGACTCGGACACATGTGAGGCGTGCCCACAATTAAGCGACGCCAAGAGTTTACAAGACAACTCTAAAGCTCCCCATGAGAAAGATTTGCCATGCTTAAGCTTAAGTCCTTCACGAGATTCTTCATTTCTGCATTTTCGAAGATCGGACCACCCTTCCCTTCCCACTTGCCCCGAGCAGCCTCCAGTGCAAATCGTCCGATTTCTTCCACGGATATCAATCCTGCCGGATAAAATGCCGAAAGAGCCGGAGCGAGAATCATATCCGCAACTCGCAGGGTGGAGGAGCGTTGATTCGGTGCATCCTTGTGGTATGCCTTGGACGGGAAGAAGTATCCAGGGCGCATGATCGTCGCTCCGAGACGACCTCCAGACTCCTCCACGGCCTTTACCAGGTTGTTTTCTGCACGGCCCTAAAGTAGAGAGACGTGGGTCAAGGAGCCCGACCGGTTCGTCGGCACAGTTGTCGCACCTTGACACGCTTGTACAACACGCGGCTCATCTCCGTCGAATCTGCCCCATCCCCGCTAATGAAGACGACGCGAAATGGACTCGCCGCGGTACCGACGCCCTTTGCTTTGAGGACATCGAGGAACGCATCGAAATATCCGACAGTGATCTCCGTATATTTAGCTTCGGACATGCCTACGGCCGAGGTACCCAAGGCCCAGATACACGCGTCATGTTCCGCGATCGTTTCCTGGAGCGCAGGCGGATAAGTCAAGAAATCCTTGAGCTCGATTGTGGAAAGCTTGGGGTGCGTGGGGGAGGCGTTCTCAGTTGGGGTACCACCGGGGAGGACAACCCATGGAGGGAGGGTGCGACGGCCGAGGTAAGTGACGTGGCTGACACCATTGTCGACGAGAAGAGCGCGAAGGATTCCCAAGCCCGCTGTGTCATCAATACGTAAGTGACTTGCTCAAGCGCGGCGAGAACGGTAATTGTGAGGGACGGACCAGCACCCGTAGCACCTGTGAGTAAGACTTTCATGTAGATAAGAGCTGGGATAATTGGAAGTGGAGACTTACCAGTACTTACCACTGGCAGCGTGGAGCGGAGACGGCGTCCGTCAGACGCACGGAAGCTCTCGGCAGGGCCGGCGCCTCACAACGGCAAATTTTACCTTCCATTTTTGCGACTCGCAGTGCCTGATTTGGGCAGTTCCACCGCTCTTCCGAGTCGCCCATCCGAGCCTTACCCTGCGTCTCACTGCCCTCAGGCTTTTCCATGTGCTTGAATCGCCACATTTTTAAATTGGCTCAATAGGCTAGATTGAACATCGAGCCTTCCCACAAGATCGTGCCAGTAGACAGCTCGTTGGTATCTAAAATCAGGACAGTCTCTTGTGTAACATTTCAACCTCCTTATTAGCGGTCGGTTTATCTCTTGAAACCATGCGCACCGCTGGATGGTCCCTGTTCGGGTCGGTTGCTACTACTGCATCTTTTGACGCAAACAACGGTATCTGGAAATATGACAGACAAGACGAAGGTGATAAAGTGGCGGCTAGCGAATGTGAATGCGTGAGCTTCGACGGCCACGAGACCGAACGCAAAAGGGTGACCTAATCTGTCTGGCGCGCTTTGCCCGCGGGCTGTGGAGGCGACAAGACTGCGCTGGGTCTTGCATTGGGAAAGTGTGAACCTTCACATCACGTCACGTTCAAGTTGTCTGATTTGAATTCACCCACAGGCCAGCCCAATCGGATGCTGACGTTGAGTGTACGGGGATGGAACGTGTCTTGGATGTTAAAAGCTGGCAGTCCTTACCTGGGTATCCTTTTCCTTCAGTGTTGAGATTGGAAAGTTCCTTGTGGGCGATGAGGTTACATGCAATACATGACAGAAAACGGCGCCATTGATCGTCGGGAGTCGAGTTGATCGAATGGGGTGAATAATACCAGTCTCAAACATCTGATTATCTGATTACAGCAATCCCTTTCGTGCGTCGCGCCTGGCACCGTGACATATCTATGATCGGTCTTCTCCCAGCGCGCTAGATCCATATCGCCTCAGGTCTCACACCAATTCACGCGGATCGTCCAATTCGTCATCCACATGTTTTTCCCTGTTCTGACCGAGCCATCGTGACTCGTCTGGGTCGTCAGACTCTTAGGCACATCTTCGAATCTTGTGGAGGTGGGTCGCGATCGACTTGGCGTGGGTGTTACGGTAACTGATCTGCGGTAGTTTCGGGGGTGTGTTTGTGATTAGGGGTCCGATGCCGTGTTGCCGTGGTTCCGTTCGGGGTAGATTTCCCCGAACGTTGCCCGATCTCTACTAGATGTCCCCCGGTCGATGATCCATGCAGCCTGGAACCGGACTTTGGGCTTTGGTCCGCTGCTTAAATTTTCGCAAACCTGAACCTGACCTTAAGAGAACCGTTCCCGCACGTAGTTCGGACAGCCATATTCGAATCTCTTCCGCTTACAGGAAGCGTTGAGTAGCGAGGTCATAAGTGAGGTGACGAATGATGGCGCGTTGGCATGGTTTATCGTCGGTCAGTCGGTCGGTCGGGAGTCGGAGAGCATGCAAACGAGGATAGAGATGGATGGAAAGTTGGCCACGGCTGCCTAGTTTTGGCGAGGCCAGGCTAGGGGTATTTATAGGCGAGTCCAGAGTAGTAGAAACAAGTATGCTACAAGTAGTGTGAGCAGAAGATGGGAGAACGAGAGAGGAAAAGGAGTGTGAAGTCAGTCTTGTTGGCGACAAACCCGCGGGGCGATATTGGAAGGCGTTCGATGTCCAGATTGAAGGAAGTAAGTGTATTGTAACCCAAGGCGCGACGGCGGGCGCAGGGTCGAAGAGAGTGGCGACGTTCGATGTCCGATGGCTAAGTAAAAAGAGGCGAGGCTGGCAAGGAGAGCGGGAGGTCAAGGACGAAAGAGCAATCAAAACACGTACGAAAGAGGGAAAAGTAGTCTTATAAACAGCAAGATGCGTCCAACGAAGCATATGGTCCCGAGTAAGGACCCAACCAGCGAGGTGTCGTGCACGACATGCGTGACGTAGGCTGGACGGCCCGAGGCGGCGCGCACTTGTGGCGTCGGCCGACGAAGGTGGGCGATCCGCATGTTGTCGGCAGGGGGGCTTGAGGCGAGGCGAGGCGAAGCGAGAAGGGACTTGAGGGGAAAAGGAGGAGGAATCGAACGGAGACGGGGGCAGAGGATGGGGCGAAGGCGTGGCGTGCGAAGGTGAGCCGAGCCGACGCGCTGGCAAACGTCACGTGGACGTGGTTCGGACAGCGCATGCGCGACTCATGCGCGGCACACACAGTACGGACACCCACGCTCAGAGACAGGCGATTCGGCTTGCGAAGATGTTAATGGTAGGGGCCCGGA
>Ga0307510_10003841_pt1 | contig 17604 bp, 18 predicted proteins | sample 12_EM_MG_FD_207224 | JGI IMG/M metagenome (GOLD analysis project Ga0307510, IMG submission 207224) | Populus trichocarpa ectomycorrhiza microbial communities from riparian zone in the Pacific Northwest, United States - 12_EM | ecosystem: Host-associated > Plants > Roots > Unclassified | place...
GCAAGAATCAAGGAACAAGAAATTTTGGTTAGAAAAAGGGGATACGGCCATCCTTGATAATAGAGTTGCGAAATCGAGAGCCTCTCTGCTTTGGTGTGCTTGTTCAAAGACATTTCTATTCGCGGATAGACAACGAGAAAACCTCCAGGTCCAGGAAAGGGCTCTGGCCAAATAACCTTCTCCTGCGCTTGGTGTCAATGGGAAAGGGAGGACCACATGCGGTGAAAGCTACCAATCAAGTAAGGATATTACCCGGCTGACGGTTTGGGCTTTCTGTCCACATGTTCAGTTGGTGCCACAGGCCAGGAAAGTAGGCGCTGGGTTTGCCGTGCCTCAGGGCGTCTTCCAGACTTGAAACCTAGTGGGTAACGATGGGGCCCAGTCGTACAGTAGGTCAAATGCCCTGTGCTTGGATAACCGAGGTCTTGCGGAAAAAGTCAAAACTTGAAATTTCTTGAAAGTTGATGCAACGTTGATGGTTGATGGCAGGCTCCTAACCAGCCGTCTGGGCTGGTTACGCCTAATCCTAGTAGCGTAGCGTACAAATCTTTGGTAGCGGTGTGTAGCCAATCAGAAGCCGTTTCGGGATATGCCGAGCAATGATTATGTCAACCATGAACCTTGGTTTGCGCAACCAGCCCAGACGGCTGGCAAAATTCGACAGCCACAAGCGTGGGATAGCTTAGTCAACAGCAAGAGAACGCAAACCAGTTCGCAAAATTCAGTCACATGACCTACAACGAGGCTAAGGACGGAGCACAATGATTGTTGCACGTTGCACATAGAATATATTTCTTTTCACTCATGGATCTGACAATAGTTGAAAGCCTAGCAAGTATTTTGGCAAAGGAGCCACTGCACACACTCCTTCCAGTAATCCTTGAGCAACCTAACTTTGCAACATCCCCTGGGCGAGCTGCCATCATTGACAACGCAGATGCCCTTACGTGCCTTCTCTTCAATCACCCAGAGACACGGGATTTGGCACAGAAAGTTGCCTTTCAGGCATGCACCGAAATCTTGATGGGGGAAATCACAAGGATGGGAGGAAGGGACACTAGGTGGCACTTCAGCGCTCAAAATGCCTCTGCCCAAAGCATTGAAGCGTTTTCAATTGTGGATATGTCCTGTGAGCTGAAGGAACAGTCCCCACATCTATGGAACATGCTCTCTTCAATTCTGGTCAGCGATCCTATATGCGAAACACGGCAAGCACAGTACCTACAGAAGGTAGCACCAAAGGAACCATCTGAGATGATGGTCGAAACTGAGGGGTTTGAACCATCTTATTCTCAAGTGACCCAGGCAAGTCAGACCTGGGACGAAGAAGACAAGTATTGGGCATGCGATGCCGATGGCAATCTCGAGCTTGAGGGCTCCAAGGCAGAATGTGATAATGACGAAGATGGGCACCCCACCAAGCAAGCACAACGGGCAGCCACCCGGAATTCCACTCTAGTACAAGTTGTGAGTAATGAAATTAGTACAGGTCATCATAAGATACTGACTGTATTTCCAGAAAATCGTCACCATTGTGTCTGTACTCTTGATGAGCTCAAATCAGAAATGTAATGCCCTACCTTTGATGTTGGGCCTATTCTGCCACTCAACCAACACTCCAGAGCTGGTCATCGAAACATTGGTGCATGCAGGGCTCTCGATCTCAACGACCTCGATCCACAACATGGTAAACTTGTTGTTGATCAAATCTGCGGATCACATTAGATCTCTTGCTTGCATGTTAACAGCTTTGTTCGCCTATGACAACTTTGACATGGAGTTTAAGAGTCACACCCCCACCATCGAGAAGCATAGGGACTCACTCAAGCATGCAACATCGGCAATCATATTTCCACTGATCAACACATCCGCACAGGATCTCATGTGCTCAGATGAGCTGTGGAACACCAATCCTATCAATCCCTATATCCAAGATCATCAGAAGTGACGTCTCAGAGGCCTTGAATTGGTTGTACACACCACTATCAAGCCGTCCCTGACTATCTCTATCTGTATATTAGCGTGGCACTTCCGACATGCTCTGGTAACGTTCTGTGAACCATTCAAGATCTTTCAAACGAAATTAGGAGGCCCAGAAACAATAAATCAAATACCTCTTACCAAGACAGAATACATTCCTTGCCATGCCATGGACATAAACCAGTCCACAGCAGATGGGCAGTGCGATATTCTGCAGAGACTCTGTGAACAGGGGGGCATAGGGAGCATCTCAGATAACCCTGGTGTCTGTGACATTAGCTCCTACATTCAACTGGTGCATGGAGATTTACATACCGGAGAGCTAATCGAGACAACCAAACGATCTTGTTCCATCAAAGCAAATCCAGTCTGCCGGTTGCAATATGTGGTATTTGTAATGGGGCTGTTTCACTACCTGATGGCCTGTGGTGATGCAACCTGGTGAATGTACCTTGAGTCGAAGGACACATGGAATGGACCCAACTCACTGTATGCACAAGCATGTGCCATCCGCCCATATGATTCTGGATGAATCACCCAGAAATACAACTTTCGAATGATGCACGACTTGATACACCAATGTGGCTGGGCTCGGATGCTGGATTGTTGGCATGTGGAGGTTAGTAAATGCAATCCAACATGCAAAACTCTAGATGATTATGCACAAAGTACACCTGCATGGGAAGACGTCGTTGAACTCTCAATCTACCTGGCGTTGAACTACCTTGACCAAGTTGACGCATATGACATTGAGTTCCAAAACAACTCGATTATACTGGCCCGTCTCTTGCAATACATCGAGCTTGCACATGCCATGAAATATGGCGACATAGGACGCATCGAGGCAACTTTTGTGCACTGGGCCTTGGTGTTCAAGAGCGTTTGTAAACACAAGTATGCCTTGTACCTTATAAAATTGATGGTAGACATGAAATATGTCTATCCAGAGCTGTTGAAATGGGCCATACACATGAATTGGCTTGTCAATCCAATGGGAAGTAAAGATGGGTTCCGTGGCGTTGATTGGGTGGTTGAGCTGATGAATCTACATACAAAGGTAAAGCATTTGCAAGTTAGAGACTGCGGAGAGAAGCTTACCATTTTTCTCAGGTAACATATAGTGGCAAGGGATCCAACCGGTCTTTTCAGTTGGTCATCAAAAACTCACCTTTGATTGAAACATTTTGAAGAGTCCACACAAATATTCGCAAGAACTTTCACCTGTTGCACTGGAGTGTATGCCATGTGCCCATGAACCTCCAGTCCACGTTACGAACCCTTACCCAAATGCTTCAAAACCATCATGCGCACGAGAGCGCTTCACATGTCGGGTTTGAGTACAAGGAAACGGACAAGGTGGTCAATCATTTTCGACAAGGCATGTTCATCTCATTGAAGGAAAAAAAAGTTCAATTTGGCATAGACAGTGGTAATGAAGAAGGGGGCATAGAAGAAAGTCTAATATCTGCTGAACTGGAGTTAGAAGATATGGTGAACCTGTAGATATGACATGTACCATAGCTACACAATGACCAGAGCTGTGTTCTCATCACCATCACCACCCCTCTGAGAAGAGCGAGCCAGACACATTTTCATGTTCTCTGTTGCATCATATCAGTACTTGGTAAGGGGAAAGAAAGGGTGGATGCACTTTTGTGACCCTTCTGAAAGCACGCAGTACAAGTTGAAGGTGCTCGCAGCTTGCGTAACCCAGTACTTGACGATGATGACAGATGAGGTGGAGAGTTCAGAGCATTTGAGAAGGGGGTAGGACGCGTTTGTAGTGGGAGGGGTGTTGAGACGAAGAGGTTGGGAATGGGAGTGGGGGGGAAGAAATGTTCAATGAGCGAGATGATCTGGTCACTGTACTCATCGCAGAAAATCCAGTTAGTCTTCTTACGCAGATCTTGGAGCATGCCGATTTTGTTGGTGTCAACGAAAATGACGATGTCTTTGAGCATTTCCTCATGCATAAAGAGATCGGCGGGCCAGAAATCAAGCACACCAAACATACTTGTGGCTGTTTTGGTGCGCCAAACATAGAGTGCATCACGGAATTGAGATGCGCGTGATGTCAAAACATGCGCTCGTTGTTTGGGAACATTGGAGCCATGGGGCACAACCTGGTAGTTGTTGTCGCGTTCATTGATCATGGCATGTACAAGGTCCAGGTGGCAAATGTTGCAACAAATCGATGGGACCTTGGGCATGCAATGAGCACAGCATGGTGGAGGCTTGGCTGAGAAAAAAGGGGGGAAATGGTTAGCAAAACGAACCCTTGAGTCTAAGATGAACGACTTACAAATATCAGTAGTCCTGTAATAGTGGTTACTGTGAAAACGACGACAACATTTCCTCCCACGCAGCAAGTGCATGTTGATGAACAGCCACATGACCTTGTCGGTTGTTTGTTTACAGCCCCTGCCAGTGCCACCTGCCATAATATTGATTGATTTTATGGCTTCTTCAACATCACTTGAGCCTTCTCTGTTATGGTTGCCATTTGGAATGTTATTGTTATTGTTGCCAGCATTCATCCCGGTCTCTCCTTCTGAGTTGGACTCATTATCAGAGGAACTGACATCGCTGGTCCTTGCTCCTGGTTCTGCCCTTGGCCTCGACGCTTTCTTTCCCCCCTTGTTATGATCCACCCCAATTTTTCTCATCCTCATCGGACCCCCTCCTCATCACCCTATCCATGCCTAAGTGACCACTACCATTGAACCCATCCTCCCTACCAGACCTGCCACCGTTACCGCCTAGTGAACCATCCAAACCATTGTCACCCCTTGATCAGCCCCCAGTTGAGCCCCTCATCCCCGTCCCATGGAACATCCATCGTCGGGAATACTCCTCAATGGAGATGTACCAGGAACCACCCCCAGAAGAGTCCCCTGTCATACCATGGCAAGAGTACCTTGCCCCAGATAGTCCTGTGTCCCGCAAGCATTCCCTGTCACCCACAAGTCCCTCTTCAGCACCTATATGCCAACACACCAATAGGGAAGGCAGTTACCAGTCAATCACTCCTTCTGCCTCATCGCCCATAGCTGGCACCTCGCCCCAGAGTCAGGGCTACCAGTCGACCTCCTCCCAAAGATCCGCAGACAATCCCTCATCCACGCAGAGCTCCGCAGACGACGCAGATAGCGACATGGCCCTTAATTGGGTCACCATCAATACAGACTACCTTAAAGGGTAGTTGCTTACACTAGACGCCCATTAGACCAGAATGGGCACACGGAGATCAGATCTCCTCAGATCAGCCTCAAACTTTGTGGTCGTCATCGCATCATGACGACGCTTCTCTTCTTGGAATGACCCGCTGCCATTGTTTGATCCTTAAGGATAGATTAGGCAACTCGTCACTTTATCATTCGCTCTTGCTCATTCTCTATTGTTCGACTCATACAGACTGCAGCACTTGTCCGCGGAGTACCATACGATACAGACAGCCCCCTCTTGACCAGAAGTACCTACCTTAGTGACCATGGCCCGTGCGCGGCCGTGCCTGTATATAAGCGCCCTGTATTTCGACAGTCAAGCCCTAAGCTTGACTTGATTCTCAATATCAACGTTCTTGAAAGCTCCCCAAGTGCCTTCCCTTTTTCCTCATCTCTTACATAAGTCTCTCAGAGTTGTCTCTAGCAACACTAGAGACTTCTACCTCTTCAAGTACTTGCCACCAGTTCACTCTTAGTACAAGTTGTACTATCAAGGCCCGTTTGAAGCCTTAACACCCCTTCTGACTTCGTTTCCTTTTCCACGTGGGCCGTTTTTCATGGTCTTTAAGAAACCATTTTGGTTCTGCAAGCAAGATTGCAACAGCTTGTAACGAGAAATCTCAGCCTGCATGCCCGAAACGCTGCATCAAAGTGTTGAGGTCTTTGGGTGCCCTCCACTGCACAACTGTCAACACATCTGGAACATCGACACCCTGCAAACGGTAATACAGCTGTCAGAGGCGTTACAACCACATAATCTGCATGTAGACCCCACCATTCCTCCCACATCGGTCATTCCAAGCCCCCAGAGGTCTCCCTCTTTGTACGACTGGAGTTCCTCCTTCCTGAAGAATTCTGACATGCCGGCATGAAACCATTTGACCTTGTGTTTGAGGTTCTCTGGCATTTGGTTTCGGAGGAACTGACTGGCTAATTCTGCCTTGCGTTTGCTGTCAAAGAAGACCATGAACTTGTGTGGTGCATGATTGTGTTCAGTCCAACTACTTGGCACCAGGAAGGCAAGGTCTTCGAATGACAATATGGGGTACTGCATTCTTTTGACACAGAATGCGATGTTGTGCTGGTCATTGGATCTCTGGAAGAGGAGACTTCCCAAAGGAATATGCAGCGTTTGCTTGATGTCCAGAAGCATTGTGCACAGAATTGTGGCCGAGGTAATGTAGAATGGAATTCCAGGAGCAATGAACCACAACACCCCAACTAATTTGTATTCCAGACGAAAGGATGATCCCCACTGGGTAATGCAGTGCCCCTTATCAAATACGATGTTGAAGACCTTGGACATGAAGGTCTTATTCGACCAAAGTAGGTTTTTACAGAAACCATCTTTCTGAACAAGTATTTCAGGATTTATTAGGACCACACGATGGACCCCATCCTGAATCCTCTATAGAATATGACATACAATTAGCTGCATTTGGGTCAACATTAAGGGCAACATACTTGGAATGTTTCACAGGTATTGTTGGCTGCTGTTACAGCCACTGCACTTATCCCTACATCCTTAGCCTGTTGGCTGAATTGCTCACCAAGGAGATTGAGTGCTGTAACAATAATAGTGATTTTGTTGGTGAATAATAAGGGCATCAGAAAGCACAATGTCTTTCCTGAGCCCATTGGTGCAATACTAATGATATCTTGATGACTGTGCTGGGCCTGAAGCTGAGCAAGGCAGAGCTCTATCTGGAAAAGACAGGGTGTCTTTCCAAATACCTCTTGGTGTTAAGGCCTATTGAACCTTAAGGCGCGATGTGCGCAAAGGTGAAATATGCAGCAGTAACAAAGTTATAAGGGTCGTAATTCCCTTAATAACCTGAGGTGCTTTGGAAGGTGATAAAAGCGAGAAGGTCAATAAGACCAATGTCTGGGTGAAGATAAAGAGGAAAGGGAAGTAACTTCAAGGACTTGAAGATTACTTTGAAGAAAAGTAAGAAAGAAATAGCGGTTCAAGCAACAAGACTGAGAACGCAATAGATTGCAAACTAAGTCAGGCTTAAGGCCCAACTCTAGGATATAAGCCCAGCTTATATACAAAAGGGCAGCTACCTGACTAAGTACACAAATAAGGAGAACAATGGGGTCATGAACAATAAGGGTCACAGAACAATGGAGTCACAAACAATGGTGGTCACAGACTACCATAAGAAGAGAACAATAGGAAACGTACAAGAGAAGGGAACAATGGAGTTCCCGACAAGATGGCTCTGTTGTACAGGTAAGCGGTCATGTGAGTCGGGATCATGTGATCGTATAAGTACATAATGGACAAGAAAGAAAAGAAAAATGTAGGCCAAGTGCCCAAGAACGTAACACGACGCCCTTCCTAGAGAGTTGCTACCATGCAACTACTTGTCAGATCCTTCATAACAGGTGTCAGCGTTGTCCCACTCTGCCTCCGCATACGCGACCTCTAACTCGTGACGAAGTGATTCGGCTGGGATTGCCGAGCAGTAGCTGCCAAAGTTGGGATGCCCAAAGTAAACAAGGCAGCGGTCAACTGCACAGGAATTATGGGGGGAGGGACACTCGTCGTGAGCATGCTGGGTACTGAGGCACCAGCGACAGGTCTTCCACAGGGGACACTCCTCGACCCTGTGACTGGGTGCATCTTGATTGCACCTGAGGCAATATGGGAAGACGACGTTGTTCCCCCGACGTCGCTTACCAAGTACGACGCGGTTCTTCAAATTGTCTTCTCCCTCTTCAACATCAGGTGGGCCTTGGGCGGCAAAAATACGTGGAACCCGATAATCACGGGTTGGAAGGAGAAAGGTAGGGGGGGAAGGGGGATATGTGGCAAGGAGATGTTGTTGAAGACAGGTGCGAACCGCACTGGAGGCAAGGCGTCGTTCTACTATGAGTAGGTCAGCCTCAGCTCGAGTCTCCTTCCTCTCCAACTCTAGGCGTTGTCTCTTGGCACTAGAAATAATATTGTGCAGACCCCGAAACCAATGAACATCAGCAAGAACCCCAGGGTCTTTGAGATTGACCAGTGCCATATCCACCATAAGGCGAGAAAGATGGGCGGGATGAAAGAGGTTGAGGTCGGTGTCCTTGACCCCTCGACGATTGAAATTGGGGGATGGATAGGCTTTCGCCTGAAGTGGAGTGGCATACTCCTTCTTGTTCTTTCCTCAAGTTCCAACCAGATAAGTGTCTTCTTCCGTAGAGCGAAAACAAATATACTTGGCTACTTCGGATTGTCCCTTGTCATTGACGAAAACAAGGGGGTAGTGTCCAGGGTTGCCAGCATCAAAGAGAGCCCACCCTTCACCAGGGTACATAGGGTCGTTGAGTTCGTCACTCAATGGTGGGTTAATGGTAATGGGGGATGGACTGCTAGTTTTCGAAATGGTGGGATTATACCAAGCACCCAAAGACTCAGGTGGGTCGCTCTGGATGCTATCGTCATCCAGGAATTGCTCTATTTCAGTTAAGATCTGGGAAACAAAGAAAAGATATTGAACGGCGGAGAAGTCTCGGAAACTAGTGGTGAAGATTTGATCCTCAAGTCTGTCGTTGCCAAGAATATTGATAGCGGGCATCAGTCCTTCTGTCCAAGCCTCAAGAGCGTTTTCTAGTCTTTGGTGTACTTCCATAGCCTTCAAAAGGGCTCGACAGTTCCTCCTGACGTCTTTTACGTCCTCTTGAGTGGGTGTCCCTATTCTGAAGATCATCAGTGGAGTCTCCTGATACTCCAAAGGGGGGGACGGGGATTGATTGCGGAAGAACGATGGGAGAGGGGACCAGGTATGGTGGAGGACCACCGGTGTTAGTGGACGAGACGGGGAAGGGTTCGGGGTAGCTGGTATGGATGAAGGGGGAGGGTTGGGGGACCGATCGTCGAATGGGAGTGGGGATGTGGTCGCATTCACTGTGGCATCCGCCAGGGCAAGTAGTCTCTGGGAGGGGGATGTAGAAAGCCCTGTAGCAAGAGGGGGTGCCAGGAACGTCGGTGGTGGTACTGGGAGTGGTGGTGTCGATGACTGAGAAGCTAGGTTGGGGGAGGTAGCTGGTGGAGCAGGTAATTCGCCCAGGGTAGCTATCAGAGGTGTCCTCACAGGTGACGATGTATCCATCGCCATGTTGTTGTCCAGTGGTCCAACTATGGCGGGTGGCATGTCCTGGGGTGACGATTGTTGAGAAAAGGGATATGTCGCCATTCCAATCGATGCGCTCACAGGTGTAGATGGTGCACTGTTCTCATTGGTAGACATAGCTTTGATAGTGAGGGATGGTGAGGTTGCTGGACATAGGAGGGATGGGGTCGAGTTATCAAGTTGGAGGGTTCTTATACCTTTTGATTGGTTTTGAAAGTCAGCTAGTAACTCCGGTGTGTAGAGATCCTTGGAGTTAGTCCATGAGTCATGCGCTGGTGAGTAGCCCTTCCAGCGCACAAGGTACTGCTTCTTCTTCCAACGGCCAAAAGACCTCTCTTTCAGAATCTTTTCGATTTCCCATTCAGGTTCGCCTTCTAGAATATCAGGAGGTGGTTCGATAAAATTGGGGCCGTGCTGATCGGTTTCTTTGTAAGGTGTGAGTAATGTGGTGTGGAAGACGTCATGGATTTTCCAAGTGGAAGGGAGTTCGAGTTTGTAAGCGACTTTTGATATTTGGGAGACTACCTTAAAAGGTCCGTATCTCCTTGGGGAAAGCTTGGGTGTGGTGTTACTTGGAAGTCGTAGGTTGGTTCCTTCTAGCCAGACCTTTGAGCCTACTGCAAATGGAACGTATCGTGGCTTCTCTTTTATCCAGGATTCTTGCGCTTTATGTTGGGCCTCTTGGGCGGCTTTCCTGGCTTCTTTGATGGATGAGAGTCATTGTTCTAGGGAGGGAATGGTGGTTTTCCGGGTTGGTTGGTGTACTTGGGGTGTGTATCCGATGAGTAAGTCGTATGGTGTTTTCTTAGTAGTTGCGGATGGCCATGAGTTTTTGGTGTACTGAGCGAGTGGTAACCATGCATGCCAGTTGTTCTGTTGAGTTCCGCAGAATACTCGGAGGTATTGCTCCAAGGTTTGATTGGTTCTTTCACTTGCTCCATCGGTTTGAGGGTGATACGCCATGCTAATGTTCTGATGAATGTTGAGGATACGGCAGAGTTCTGTTGAGAATTTCGATACAAAGCAGACGTCTCAGTCCGATATGATTTTGCAGGGAATGCCATAATGAGGAATAACGTGATTGAGATAGAGTAAGGCTACTCCTTCTGAGTCAATTGTCTTGTGACAAGGGATGAAGATAGACGCTTTTGAGCAATCGGTGTCTGTGATCGTGAGAATAGTGTCGAAACCACCTGATTGTGGGAGTTTAGTGATGAAGTCCATTGCGACAGTTTCAAAGGGTCGCGCGTTGTCTACGGGAGTGATAGGAAACATGGGTGGATGGGTAGGATGGGTGTTGACTTTGGTCATTTGGCATGTAGTGCATCCCTTGATGTATTCGGTGACGAAGGTTTTTAGGTTGGGCCACCAGTAGTATGGGGTAATTAGTTGAAGTGTCTTGGTAATCCCGGCGTGACCAGCAGTCATGTGGTTGTGAAAAAGGGAAATTACTCCCCTCCTAAGGGCGTTGTCTGCCACGACAACCAGGGCGGTCCTGTGATACCAATGTGTGCTGTCCAATAGGGAAAGGTTATGTGTTGGTGCCCATTTTTTGAGTAGTGGTTGTTCTTTGTATTGAGCCAATTTGATACGACTATCCAAGTTGTCACCGATACTGTCCATGTCGAATACTCGAATTGAGGTATGGTTGTCGCAGAAGTAGTGATCCGGCCATACAGTGACATCATCATTAATTGGATTAGGTCCCTTGTAGTCAGGTCTTCTGGATAAAGCATCCGTGCGATTAGTGGCGCCAGGTTTATATTCCAAAATGATGTTGTATTGCTCTCTTTCCGGTAAATATCCAGCGATACAAGGGCCTATTTTTCTGGGTTCCCGGTAATAGCGAAGATTGGTGTGATCAGTAAAGACTAGGACAGGTATAGTTGTTCCTTTGAGGAGATGAGACCAACAGCGTAGTCTGCACATCACTCCTAAGAATTCCCGGTCATAGATAGGGTAATTTTGTTCAGTTTGGGTGAATTTCTGGGAATGAAATCCAACTGGTCGTCTTGGTCCTGGTTTTTGGGTGCCGTCTGGTTTCGTTATGGGAGGATCTCGTTGATATAGTATAGCACCTGTTCCAATTTGTGATGTGTCTGTTTCGAGCTTGAATTGTCATTCTGGGTCTGGTCGGATAAGTACTGGTGCATGGGTGATCATGTCGATGAGCTTGTTTTGGGCTTCTTTTTGTTGAGGTCCCCATTCGAAAGGTACGTCTTTCCCAGTAAGTTTTGTAAGTGGTGCAGCGATGATGCTGAAATTGGGGCAGAACATGCAATGATATCCAGAGACTCCTAGGAATCCACAGACTTGTCATTTGTCTTTGAGTTCATGTGGGTAGTCTCTGAGTCCTGCAACTTTAGCCGGGTCCACTGTAGCTCCATCCTTTGATATTCGTACACCCAAGAAATCCATTTGCGGTTGCATAAAGACAGATTTCGATAATTTGAGGTGTAGGCCATGACGTGCAAGGAGGTCGAATAGGAAGTGGATAATATCAACATGAAGGTCGAAGTCTTTGAGTAGGGTTCCTATTCCGCAATCATCCATGTAGTTCTGGAGGATGCGCCGTATTTCGAGTACACCTTTCTTCTCAAAGTGTTCATATAACTCTTCGAGAATACCATTCATGAAGCGTTGAAAACTTGCTGGTGAATTGCTCATGCCGAAGAACATTACTTTTGGTTCGAATAGTCCTTGGCAAGTTTTGAAAGCAGCTTTCCATTGGTCCCCTTCACGTATTTGGATATTGTTATAGCCCCAGCGGATGTCGAATTTACTGAATAATTCCATTCCCTGTAGGTTTTCGATACATTGTTTGAGATTGGGAAGTGGGGTGACATCTTTTCTTGTAACCGCATTGAGGGGGCGATAATCAATAATATATCATTTTTCTTTTGAGTCCTTTTTAGGGACCATAAAGGTTGAAAAACCGTATGGGGAGTCTGATGGTGTGATGTATCCTTTGGCCAAGTTTTTGTCAATGAATTGGTCTTCTGCCTTTTGTTCATCCCTTGAAAGTGGATAAACTTTGCAGTTGAAGCGGGTGGGTGCGGTATCCATTAGTACGATTTTATGGTCTCCTTCACCACGAGTTGGTGGGAATTTGTTTGCTTCTTCATCTGAAAATAATGCCATATGACGTTTAAATTCTTTTGGGAGGGTAATTTCCTCCTTCCCATGTTCCGTTGCGTACTTATGGGCCATTTCTACTGTGGTATGGGTGCGATTGACTTCCACTGGGCCTCCCTTTATTTCTAAAGGGGTTACTCCCAACCATGGAGTACACCTGGTTCGTTGTGCTTCGAGGATGAGGTCTTCGTTGATTGGTACTTTACTTTTAACCCATGTTTTTGCCCGTTGAAGGGTTCCAAATAATAGGGTTTCCATTTGGACTTTTGGGCCTAGGAGCGTTCCTTTTTCCCAGTCGATTTCTGGTTTAAAGGCTTTGAACCATGGATATCCAAAGAGGAGTCGATCTCGTCCTAGATTAGTGACAAAGAATCTCTGACGTTCCCTTTTGTTGCCTTTAGTAACAAGTAGGTCGCAAGCATGAGTGATTGTTCCATGGCGGTTAAGGGTTCCATCGACATTGAATACTGGGTGGGGATAGGGAAGTTTCTTCATTCCTAAGCGTAGTTTAACAACAGTTGTATGGTCGATGAAGTTTCCTGTTGCCCCAGTGTCAAGTAGAACTGTTTCTTCTGCCTTTCCTTGATAGTGTGAAAACGCGACTTTTATTTGCACAGAATTTGAGCGATTTACAAAAACACTATCGAGGCGAAATGCCCTAACTATGGCAGCTAGTTTTGGGCTTGAGGAAAATCCTTCGGCATAAGGGATTCGATGATGCTCAGCTTGGTATCTTCATCAAGCGAGCCCATGTGGTCTTTCAAGAAACCGGAGATGTCGTCTGGGGTCATATCAATGGGGTCCTGGTTTCAGACGGTAGGAGTGTTACTGCCAGCGGTTTTGCCACTTTTGGCACGGTCTGCTATTTTCTTGCGGCAGACACGAGCTTGGTGTCCTTGGATTTCGCAATAAAAACATTTGTTTTCATTCATAAGTTGCTGCTTTTTGGTGTCGGAATGTGTTTGTCCCATTCTATTGGCGTCGACGTCCATGGCATATCCTCCTTGGGAGGTAGTGCATGGTCCGGAAGTTCTGTTTCTTCCGTACTGGTTGTTTTTTCCTTGGTTTGGCTTTAGTCCAAAGGCTTTGTATAATCCTTGTTTTTGTCAACTGTATTGAGAGGCGGCTAGCCATTTCTGATGGGACATTCTAGCCTGGTCTTCCCATTTTTTAAAAGTCCATGGGACTTCTGCGTTTGGGTTGAAATCAGGGGATTGTATAACCGCTCTAGTAAGCGGTTCATTCATAGCACGTTTAAGGGTTTCGATGGTTCCCTTGTCATCTAGGGGAACTCCTGCTTTGTGGGCAAGTTGCTTAAATTTAGCAAAGAAGTCATCAAGGCTTTCTCCTTGCTTGAGTTTGCATAGTTTCTGGTAGGCTTCCTCCTTTTGATTTTGGTTGGTAAAGGCCAATTTGAATCTTTCTATGAAGCTGTCCCAGAGATCTTCATCTGTTTCCTGGGTTCCATCATCGATTGCTTCTTGGAGCTTGTGCATTTGTTCCTCCTTCCAGGCGTCTACTAGAGGACCGTCCATGTAGGTGAGGAGGGTGACGACCCTAGAAAAGGGTTTCTTCATGGTGTCATTGTGCTGATTGATTGCTTTCCAGAGGTCAAAGTTATTGATAAACTTTCTGGTTGTGCTTCTGTCTCCATTAAAAATGGGTGGTGGGTTCCCTTTAAGGGCACCATTGGCAGGGTTAGCGATGATGTTGATTTGTCGTGCCTCTTGTTCGCTTTGTCCAGTAGCGACGTTAATTTCTTGTGGTTGTCCTGCCATTGTGGTTTGGATAGATAACTGAGGTTGGACAGTGGCAGCTGGGACAGTGTCAAGGGGGATGGCAATGCCTTGTAGAACTGCTGTTTCAATTTGGGGGAGAATGGGGTATTGTTCTGTGAACGGGTTGGTTCCTTGGAGGGTTGCGATGTGGTGAATTCCTCCTGCAAGTATTTCTTTGTGCAGCGATTGCTTGACGGCGGTGTGGAGTGTTGGACTATGATATTCTGGATTGACGTAATGTGGGTGCTGAGGGTCTGTTTCTTTCCAATGACCAAGTTTTGAGGTGTGAAGTACTCCTCCTTGGTTTGTGTACCACTGGTTGTCTTTCCAGAGGAGTTTTACCCAATAATCTTTGTCTTCTACTTTGACGAATTCAACAACTCCGCGTGTTTTCTTTGGGAGGTCGATGTAGTATCTGGTGTCTTTATGTCCAGTTCCGTGGTATTTGAAGTATGCTTCGCCTTTGACGTGTGCTGGGAGATCGTCTTGTTGTCTCCTGTGAACTCTCTTATTTTGTTCGAGAGTTCTGATGAGTACTACTGCCGCCAGGGTGTAACTGGTGTTGTCCTATGTTTCAAGGACATTTTGAGGAAAGCCTGACTTATGTTAAGGCCTATTGAACCTTAAGGCGCGACGTGCGCAAAGGTGAAATATGCAGCAGTAACGAAGTTATAAGGGTCATAATTCCCTTAATAACCTGAGGTGCTTTGGAAGGTGATAAAAGTGAGAAGGTCGATAAGACCAATGTCTGGGTGAAGATAAAGAGGAAAGGGAAGTAACTTCAAGGACTTGAAGATTACTTTGAAGAAAAGTAGGAAAGAAATAGCGGTTCAAGCAACAAGACTGAGAACACAATAGATTGCAAACTAAGTCAGGCTTAAGGCCCAACTCTAGGATATAAGCCCAGCTTATATACAAAAGGGCAGCTACCTGACTAAGTACACAAATAAGGAGAACAATGGGGTCACGAACAATAAGGGTCACAGAACAATGGAGTCATGAACAATGGTGGTCACAGACTACCATAAGAAGAGAACAATAGGAAACGTACGAGAGGAGGGAACAATGGAGTTCCCGACAAGATGGCTCTGTTGTACAGGTAAGCGGTCATGTGAGTCGGGATCATGTGATTGTATAAGTACATAACGGACAAGAAAGAAAAGAAAAATGTAGGCCAAGTGCCCAAGAACGTAACACTTGGGTTTTGACATAAATTTCTGCCACAGATGGCAGATTGGGTGCCTGCGCTGCACTGGCCATTGGTGTAAACCTTACAGGAAGCCAATCAACAAGACCATCTACATGACACGACTAGGTCATGTGACTGAATTTTGCGAACTGGTTTGCGTTCTCTTGCTGTTGACTAAGCTATCCCACACTTGTGGCTGTCGAATTTTGCCAGCCATCTGGGCTGGTTGCGCAAACCAAGGTTCATGGTTGACATAATCATTGCTTGGCATATCCCAAAACAGCTTCTGATTGGCTACACACCGCTACCAAAGATTTGTATGCTACGCTACTAGGATTAGGTGTAACCAGCCCAGACGGCTGGTTAGGAGCCTGGGTTGATGGGTTACCTGAGCGGATTACGTCATATTAAGGACTTGTCAGCAATTTGTCAACTAGCAAGCGCGGGTGCCAGCCGTCTGGGCAGGTTGCATGAAACTAAAGTTCGTTGACATAAGCACATTCGGCATGACCCGAAATCGCTCTGATTGGCTACACACAGCTACAAGCATTTGTACGCTACGCTACTAGGATTAGGCGTAACCTGCCCAGACGGGTGGTTAGGAGCCTGGGCAAATGGTAGCTAAACGAGTAGGAAGGGTGGATCTAATCAATCCATCTGTGTGCGTCATTTGCTACATGGACTGCCTTTAGTGCCTTGTGGCTGGGCATCCATGATGAGGCGTTTGCGAGGCTATAAAAACTAACAAAGCTCAGCCACTGACCCTCCTCACCCTCCCTCCTCACCACATCCAACATCTCTCCAATAAGTCCATGTCTTCAATTAAAAACACAATACCCACTCCATCCGTTTCCGAAGCTCTTTTTGATGCAGCCTTGTCCATGTACAAAAAACGCACGGGCCAAGATCTCTGTAGCCACCCATTGGCCGCCGCCATCAATAGATGTGGGTCTCTGGATTCGATCCTCGCCATATTCCAAGAGCAAGCCAGAGCGTTTGATGAATTCAGGAAGGGCGATCCCAAATTAATCAAGTGGCTCGCACCCGTTGTCAATAAGTTGCATTCCATCTCTGAGACGACCAGCGCAGCCGCCCTCGGCACCAGTGCTAGTTATGTAAGCCCGACTGAACCGAATTCTGTCCTACTATTACTCAATTATTACACCGTGACGGTGACGTAGGTATTCCCTGTTGCAAATGTTATTTATTCTGGAATTGGCATTCTTCTCTCTGTATGTGTCACTCACTCCCTATCCGGCCAGCTCATAATAACATTTGGGGCTGCCAGACCGCCAAGTACGTGAGGGAAAGCTACGATGCCCTTGCCGACATTTTCGAATGCATCGAAAACTTCTTGAGTCGGCTAATAATCTATACGGACTCGGCGATCCAACTTACAACTGCAATGACTGAGACGATGATTAAAATCATGGTCGAATTGTTGGCTGTGCTTGCGCTCGCAACAAAGCAAATTAACCAGGGAAGATTAAGTGTGTTTTCGCGATACTTTCCGATGACAACTCGTGTACTCATGGCTTGACTTGCCGCAGAGAAATTTGCCAAGAAACTATGAGGTGAAAAAGACATCGAATCGATTCTCCAAAGGCTCGATCGACTTACCCTCGAGGAGTCGAAGAACACTGCTGTGCAGACTCTCGACATCGTTTATGATCTGGTCAACAATATGGAGGTAGTGATGGAAGGTGGGCATTGCTTGCTCGAATGATTATGTTCGTGGCACTAAACGTGGATCTGGTAGATGGAAAGGCTTCGACATGCAACATACAACAGACCCTCGGTGCAGACATAGAGACGCAAGTCGTACCACCACCATCTCTTGGTTGAGCCCTGCTCCCATTGATTCGTGCTGGTCATCACCTAAGTGTACCCCCAAACCTTTTCACCTTGTCTCTGCCTGCTCTCTCTCACTGCCAGGACCCTCCGCGCGGACCTCCCTGTCGCCTTCGCGGCTGGGCGACACCCCCTCCACCTCCTACTTGTCCGAAGAACTCGAACATGCCCTTCTCAACTTGGTCTCCTCGTTCTACACCGACGACAGAGTCCACCTCTTCTCCCAGGCCTTCCTCCTCACCCTCCAATTTTCCTTCACCTGGTCCACCGGCCTCCGCCTCCTCTCTGAGAGCCTTTGCGCGGACTTTCTGGACTATCTCTCCCCC
>Ga0307510_10003842_pt1 | contig 17604 bp, 12 predicted proteins | sample 12_EM_MG_FD_207224 | JGI IMG/M metagenome (GOLD analysis project Ga0307510, IMG submission 207224) | Populus trichocarpa ectomycorrhiza microbial communities from riparian zone in the Pacific Northwest, United States - 12_EM | ecosystem: Host-associated > Plants > Roots > Unclassified | place...
ACTAAAGAACTTCGCCATATCGGAGAGAGAAAGAGAGACCCACTATTTATGAAGTGAAACAGAAGCATATATCCCCGATCATAGACTCAGCCAGTAACCAGGATTTAACCCACAATGTGGAGTTCCAAAGTAAATTAACCCGTAAGTGTTCTGCATGCTATAAGGAAGGAAATTAGATAAGAGGTCTAATTGTTGCGTAGTGCAAGATTCGATTTTTCCCGCGCCCTTTGATGACCCGGAGGGACGGGGAAGACGTACGGGAGGGGTGACAAAGGAAAAGTGGAGTACCGCCGTAGGCCGGATGCGGCGATCGTAGGCAACGGCGGTCAAAGAATCGAGGAGAGCAAAGAAGTCCAGAAAATCTGGTATTTATCAGTCCTTAACCAATATTAACTCCGAGTGATAGAACATGATTGCATAGACCCCTCGACCCCTGCTCCTAATTTCATGGCCACCATACCTATGTATTGATTCCCCCCCGGTGAAAAGCCATTCAAACCCCTCCGGCAGCTATGATCGGGCATACCCAGTGGGTTATTCCGCCCTAAAACCCCTTCCCCCACGATGTTCTCAGCAGGTCATCCCTTGACCTTCGTGCAAAGATACAGTTACCCTATGCACTGTCGACAATACACGGAGCAAGACCTCCTTGATAGCTTTGAACACGCGGCTGAAGTGGCCTAGGTAGTTTAGGGATCATGATACCGAACTACAGAATACCTATCAGTGGTGGATTAGGAAAAAATGGAGAATACCGAAGAGGTCCGGATAAGGCTTCTCGTCACCAAAACCATACTGCACTGTTCTAAGTTAAGCGGTATATTATTGGATTTATTGTAAATGCTTGGGGACTATCAGGATACGAGGTCGAGTAAAGGTTGAGTTTTAGTATTGTTTACCCACCTGGCAAAAACCTCATCGGGAAACGGAACCCCTCTCTCCCCATGGAACGGGCCCCGCCCCCGACCAGATCCCAATTGTGCAATGTCACCCTCCCCTCTTCAAGCACCAAAATCTCCGTCAGTGGAGAACCCCGTTTCACGGAGGCTTTGGCGGGGTGACTGTATAAAGGTTTATCGCCGTGGTGAGTAAGTCTATGCAAACACCTCACTCAAAGGCGGATCGAAAAATGGATGAGTAGTAGCTTGGGTGGTAAGCTGAGCCAGCCATACTATTTAAATGGAGATATCAATCTATCGTTTGTAGGGTGGGGGCAGAAGAGGAAAGGATGTAAACCGGAAAAAACGCAATGACAAATGAAAGTGAGGATCTATAATGGGGAATGGAAACAAGGATCAATGAAACGCAACAAAAGTTGGGATGGCGAAAATCAAATAGGAAAATACACCCCCCTCCACCTCTTTACTCCAGCTACTCGGAACAGAAACCCGAAATTCTTTACCCGACCGCGGCATTAAATATCGGGAGTTTGTGGCGATACCATAGGCTTAGGGTAGATTCACTGCTCCTTGATTTCGCTTTGTAGACACATACAGGAGTGGCATGCGACGATCTCTGTTCGGCCCGCGGGGGTTAAAGTCTCCCCGGTCGAAAGGCCGCTTAACCGCCACAGCCCACGAAAGTAGAGTATTGCCCTAATTGCGTGACTTGTCGTCTCGCCGGCCCAAAAGCTCCTTCACTGAATCGTGCCCTTTAATCGCAGCCCACCAAAGTGGTGTCTTACCCTCGTTGTCCGGCTTGTTGGGGTTGACGTCTTGTTGGCCTAAAAGTTGCTTAACCACTGACTCGCGCCCGCCGGCTGCGGCCTTGGAGAGGGGCGTTATGCCCCGGCAGTCTGGCCTATCAGGGTTGACATCTTGGTGGTCTGAAAGCAGCTTCACCACTAACTCGTGCCCAGAAATCGCAGCCCAGGAAAGCGGTGTCCTGCCCTGGTTGTCTGGCTTGTCAGGGTGGACGTCTTTCCGATCCAAAAGTTCCTTCACCGCTGAATCATGCCCTTTAACCGCAGCCCATGAAAGTGGTGTCTTACCCTCGTTGTCTGGCTTGTTGGGGTTGACGTCTTGCCGGCCTAAAAGTTGCTTAACCACTGATTCGCGCCCGCCGGCTGCGGCCTTGGAGAGGGGTGTTATGCCCCGGCAGTCTGGCCTATCAGGGTTGACATCTTGGTGGTCTGAAAGCAGCTTCACCACTAACTCGTGCCCAGAAATCGCAGCCCAGGAAAGCGGTGTCCTCCCCTGGTTGTCTGGCTTGTCAGGGTGGACGTCTTTCCGATCCAAAAGTTCCTTCACCGCTGAATCATGCCCTTTAACCGCAGCCCATGAAAGCGGTGTCTTACCCTCGTTGTCTGGCTTGTTGGGGTTGACGTCTTGCCGGCCTAAAAGTTGCTTAACCACCGATTCGTGCCCGCCAGCTGCGGCTTTGGAGAGGGGAGTAATGCCCCTGCAGTCTGGCTTATCAGGGTCGACACCTTGCTGGCCTGAAAGCAGCTCCACCACTAACTCATGCCCGCAAATCGCAGCCCAGGAAAGCGGTGTCCTACCCTCATTGTCCGGCCTGTCGGGGCTAATGCCTTGTCGGCCCAAAAGTTGCTTAACCACGGAATCGCGTCCTTTAATCGCAGCCCACGAAAGTGGTGTCTTACCCTCGTTGTCTAGCGTGTCAGGGTTGACGTCCTGCCGGTTCAAAAGTTGCTTAACCACCGATTCATGCCCACTGGCTGCAGCTTTGGAGAGGGGGGTAATGCCCCTGCAGTCTGGCCTATCAGGGCTGACATCTCGTTGGTCTAAAAGCAGCTTCACCACTATATCATACCCGCAAATCGCAGCCCAGGAAAGTGGTGTCCTGCCCGTGTTGTCTGGCTTGTCAGGATCGACCGCTTCCTGTCTCAATAACAGCTCCACAGCCTCCTCCTGCCCATTCCTCACAGCCCATGTGAGTGGCGTTATACCTGCAGAATCTCCCTGGTTAATATCACAGCCTCTCATTGCTAACAAACTAGTCATAACATCAACGATCCCAAAGAAAGATGCACAGTGTAGTCCACTAAAGAGCGAAGGAGCATTGCCTTCCCGGGAATCATCCAAATCCAGTATTTGCTCAAAAAGTGAGTTAGCCGCTACGTGGCTCTCATAGTTTTCCAGTAGCTCCAGTGCAAACAATTTGGTGTGATCTGAAAGGTCTCTCTTTGCGTGGGTGCCCCAATATCTTGAAGAATATTTGAGGAAGGGCATGCCTGAGAATTCAGGTTGCGACCTAGCCGGAAGAGCCCTACCCCAGTCAGAATTCAGATAAGTTAAGCAGGTATCCGCCATCATCGAGTGAGCTCGGGGGAAAAGGTTGCGATGAGTGGAGAGGTACTCGCGGAGCGTGTGGTGGGCCAACCGGAAGGTTGTGGCTTCCTTATCTATTGCGACAAGTCCTTGACAGCAGGCGAGCAATGTCTCCGTCGCGGGGAGATTGTCAAGATTGAAATATGCGTGCCCAACCTCCACAGCGAGGGCATGACGCAGTTCATCTACCCGTAATGGCCTTTCCGAATGGCATATCCACATTAACGTGGTCATGGCAAGTTTTGCTTTACCCCCCTCCTGAGATCTTATCTGTTCTAGCGTTGCCTCGTATGCACCCCCCAACCCTAACCCATCCGCCATCTCGTGGATCCTCTTCCGCCTCTGATAGATTGTTGTTTCCCCCAGGATTGCCTCGACCTTGAGTGAAACCAGCAGGAATCTAGATTTGCACAGATCAGTATATGGTTTACAAAGGTCTACTCAATCCCCACTCCTACGTACGATTCCGAGACCCCTTCAGGAACGCTCTTCATAATATCATTCTCCAATCCACTATCCATCACCTCGGGAGTTGTGTCCATCCCCAGTCTCGCGCGTAGATACGCGACTATGTCCTCATCCCTTGGCTTTATGGATACACATATCACTCTTTCACCTAGTTCCCTCTCAACCACTCCCCTGACGTGTGACCTTCCAGTCATAAATATTCGAGTGTTTAGAGACCCCTTGAGAATTTGGCCCAATGCATAAAGAACCTCGAGCCGATATTTTGGAATACACTCGTCAAGAGCGTCAACACAGATGAATGTGCGCTGGAAAGATGAGACAATCGGAAACATTTTCACAATGTCGGGAAGTTGTAGCCTTTGGCCACCGAGCGCCTTCTGCTGGGCCCAAAATCTCTCCCTAATTTCCGCCGGAATTGAGTCCAGCCCACTGAGAAGCTGCTTGAGCAGGGAACCAAGCAAATTTGTCGGTGACTGGGCCTCCCGGGAAGCGAAGTCATAGTAAAAACAGGCGACTGCCATATCTCGTTTTATGGCCTGGCCGCATAAGTAGTCTACCACCACGGAACTACCGCCGCAATCTGTCAGCAATAGTGCTCTTCGTTTGTCCCTCACTACCAGTCTCCAATACCTAATGTAACTCTTGCCAACCCCCGGGTCCCCATAGCAGAACAAGACCGCATGATTAGATTCGTCCTTCTCACTACCATTATACCAGTTGGTAAACTCTTTGGTTTCCAGTAGCCAGTCCCCTATACCATCCACCCGTTGATCGCGAATGTCTTGATGTCGCACCTGGGGCTCTAAGGGAGAGAGCCAGGCCAGGATTTTGGATTCATCATCGGCGGCGGTAAAGGTAAAGTGACTCGACACATTGAAAGAATTGATGTTGTCTGTAAAGGCCCGAGACATCCTCTGCTTTTTCGCTACTTGAAACACTGGGGAGAACAAGCTGTTGAAGGGTCTTGAATCAGTTGACAAAGTTCCAGGGAGTTTAGAAAAGGTGGGGTCCTGCGACCGCCTAATCGCAGCCCAACCCATCACCCCAAAATTTGTGTAACCAAAACCCCTGCACTCTCTGCTTCTCCCACCGGGAGTAAGGCTAACGAAGAGCTCCACATCTCCCCTCTAGCCACCCAAGCCTCTCTCGTAAATTGCATACCAAGCTATCAAGATCCGGAGAGTATCCCTCCTTACCTAAAAACAAATTACTAATGTTTTAAACTGAGATCCTTCTGCAGATTTTTGGGCTCAAATAGAATAATAAAAGATAATATATATAAAGATAATAAGATGCAGTGATAGGACAATCATCGCACAGATTTTCTCTCTAATGAAGAGGCGAGAATACCGTAGTGACTTAAGCGGAGAACCACATCATAATCAGTGCCCCTCGTGAACCCCCTTTATCGTCCCTCGCATCCCTTGAAATGCTACCAAGGAGATACAAGAACCCTCTATGGCGACCATACGACTCACACAGTGACGTCTAAAGCTTCTTCCCCTGCTGGGGCCTCCCGGCCCACCGCAAGCACACAATCCTGCATCTTGGTAATGACACGTGACATCGCGAGAACAACAACATTCCATTTCGCATCACTCACCATTCGTCGCGAGGTTTCACACACATCGGGCACGCAACAAAAACAAAGTAGCAACCACCTAAAGCAAACAACAACCCGATACTGTACAGTGGAACAACGCTTAAACCCCAAAGAGTCCACCATGATATATCAAGTCATGAGCTCTACCATTTCAGGAAAAGATGGAATATCCAAAATGCTTACAAGTAAAAACATAAACCATCTACCAAGCTTATTGAAGTCCGGTGTGCCGTGCTGAGGTTAAGAGATGCCCTGATACGGTAGTCTGTCTTCGGGGCAAGGCAAAGCTCTCCGTGCTGACGATATTATACATGGGCTCCGGTAGGGTAAGTGCTGTCATAGCTTACCTGCGGGTTTGCGGAGCCGCACAAGTACCAGCAAGGGGTAGCTCAGCGAGAAGGGGTTGGGTGCATCATCATGCTGGGAGAACAGGACTGGGTCCGGAAAGGGAACACAAATGTGAAACAGCACGCGCGACCATGGGAGCGGAATGTCACCATGCTCACGCTGGGGCATCCACGACCAAACATCCTCTATCGAACGTCCCCGCTTGCATGTCTACGGTCGAAACGTCCTCAATGAATGAGACTGGGCCCGGAGGGGAACACAATTGTTAAGCAACACGCACGCGATCGATAGGAGGGGGGTATATCTCGGTCTGCGCTCGTACGTCCACAATCAACCCCCCAACCTAACGCTCTGGCCAACCCTTGGTCGATGCATTCGCACAGGCACGGGGAAAGCAGAACGGAATATACAGAAGGGATCATTGAGGAAGGGGAGGTGAAAAAGTTATCGTTGCGGTCGTGTCCTCGAAAACATCCGTGATCGTCGATGATACCCCCGAGAGCAATGGAGGCTCTACGAAAGTGCACCCTTACCCCTCAAGAACCATGACCTCTGCGAGCGCCACGATGCTAACTACAAGTGAGGAACACAAATGAGGGCACATACGAAAAGTAGCAAACACATCTCCGACCCCATAGTACGTTAAGCCGCTCGGTCGGGGTCTTCGCGAAATAGGACTTCTCTGCTATAACCGTGGGGTAGATGCCCCCCCCCCCCCCCGCGCAGATCCCTCCGCCGTACGCCCACCCCCTCCTTTCGTTACCGCAACCCCCCGCTAAAGAGAAACCCCGCTTCCCGCGGACTTTTACTAAGTCGATGCGCCACCCTTCCACCAATTAGTTGGCTACCACCGTATTTACCCCCGAGACCAGCCCACCAAGATAACTGCCTGAGGATATTTCCACCAACACCATTCCAATCACTGTAGACCCCACCCTCTCCTACTGACCCCCCATCTGCTAAATACTTGCGGTAACTTATTATTACTTCCTCTATCTTAGATTGCTTGTTGCGCGCAACAAACACACGATGGCAATCTCTTGCTCAAGAACTTATTCGAATAGCAATTTATGCAGACTAGCCACTGGCGAACATCCGTGCCGGCCTCTCCGAGCTCGCCAGCCATATCCTATCGTCCACCCAAATTCTTCGAACATAGCCTGTCGGTGGGTACTAAGTTAAATCATGTACTGGGGGTTGTGGGTGGGTCTGGCGAACGTGACTCACGGAATTTGTATGTTGGTGGCAGCTAAGACTTCGCCAGACTTTTGTTCACCCCCTAGTACAAGGTATGTGATAGGGGGGTACGGGAACTATGACAAACCCACCGGCCCTAACCAAGACATTAACTAAAAATGAAAGAAAGGCCTTTAATGAAGCATTTAAGAGCTTAAGAGAGCGCTAGTCTCCCCTATTAGTCCGCCAATCTAGACTCCGAGTGATAACCCATGATCGCGCCCCTCTCACCCCCCTATTGGTCCATCCTTCTCTCCCCCCAGAGAAGGTCAGGCCGAAGGCACTAACATTCTCAAGATAAAAAATAGCATACAATTTTATCTCTCATCCTTTCCCTTTCTATTTGGTACGGCATGTAATTAGATATCCTGAAGCACAGCTACCAAGCACCAACTCAGCAATAGAAAGATAACTTTGAGGATAAGTTACTGAAAGAAAAAAAGACAAACAGTTCATATGTGTAGAGGAAGTTCAAATATACCTAGTAGAAAGGTTTCATTGATTTTTATTCCCGTTTTTAGTCTGCTGTCGCCAGCTCCAAACACCTCTCTCGTCCCAAATAGTTGCAATGGTGCGACAATCAGCCTATTGCTAAGTGGGACTGGGGGAGTAGTATATGCTATGCTTATTTTCCGGCCATTACCCTTGCCCCAGGACCTCATGCTGCCATGCAGATGCTTGGGAGGGGCTAAGTACTAGCCTCACATATTTCCAGCAACCCCCCTCCCGTCCCGGGCCACCATTTGCACCACGAAAATCCTCTCGGGTCACTTTTTTCTTGTCCGTTTTACAGAGGCACGTGTGGCATTCCTACGGAATTACCTTTCGCAACGCCTCCTATATAATGTGAGCAGGGCCAGGCCTCGCTTCGTTGATTTTCCTTCGAACGTAGAGGCATGCAGGTCATTCCGATAGCCAGTCAAGATCACCACCGAGCAATACCCCACTACCGCACTCCATAGACCACGAAAGCATGTGCTGTGCCGTCATGATCCATCCATCTTCCGCTCCCTCTCCAGCGAACTGCAAACATTAGATCAAAACCCGACTAGCGGACCCGGGGCTTCCAGCGCCATATTGGTACCATGCTGGTGGATGGCGTGCCGCAACTTCCGGCGGGAATAGATTTATCCTGCTCTAGTGTACGAACTTCAAGGGTAAATAGAAGGGAGAGCAGTCCAAGTCTCTGAACGAAACTGCTAATTGAAATGCGGGTGTGAGGGATGGCATCGGGCATTAATTCTCCCTGGTTGGTTAGTTGTCTAATGATGCTTGGAATGTCCGGGCACGACTAGAGCTTTGTGCGTATCGTTCCATAATTTGCGAATTGGTTCACGTAGGGGAGCTACTGTACCTGCGGTGGATGCGAACGGCAGCTTGCCGTCATTACTGGTAGGTTAATGTGGACATGCAGAAGAATGCCGAGGAGAAGAAGGTGATACGCCAGGGAAAGGGTGGTTGAGAGGGTGGTTAGCAACAGTCCGGAAACATCGGGCTCGGGGTGGATGGGGAGGTGGGCTAATGAGTAGTGATCCGGGCACTAGATTGACCAACTATGCAACTCGAATCGCAACATCCACTGTATCATTTACATGAGGAAAACAAGGTGAAAGAAATAGTTCAAACAATAGGAAATAAGAAAAAGTGCAAGCCAGGAGAGAAGGTGTCTATGACGAAAAAGTAGTGGGCCGAAGGAGTAAATAGAACAAAATGTATAAGCTCAAAAACAAAATAGGACAACACCCCCCACTTCTATATGCCAAAGGCCAAGAAGGGAAACTAATAAGTCTTCACTTAATCACATCATTAAATATCCGGAAGGTTTGAGCTGACGGAAACGCAAACTCCATGCCCTGCGAATTTGGAAGCAAGAAATGTGGACTAACCTAAAGGTAAAGGGGATAGTGAAGGAAGGTTGTGCCGTGGGATCCAGAGGCCAGGATGCGAGGCAGAGGAGGGGTGAAAACCAGAGAATGGAGTATAACTGTAAGCATGATGCTGGGATAGTACATATCGGCAGTCAGAGGGTCGAAGAAGATTAGGGAGCCTGCACCAATTGACCTCAAAAGAGACTAGGCTGCAGGTTTCAAGCTTGCGGTAAATCTAGTAGTCTATTATGTCCCTTAGCAGGCATAGAGGAGAGCGGTATCATTGCCAGTGCATAGCGGTTTCCGTCAGGCAAGCATGAGCTGACATCCAACAGCCCAACAGTAGGCTCGCTATCGCTTTGCGCCCCTCCTGAACAGTCCGCGAGAGTGAAGTCCTTTCCTTTCAGCCTTGTTCGTCGGCTTTGGCGTCTTTCCGGTCAAGGCATTAATCAACCACTGCCTCGTGCCCTCAGATCGTAGCCCGTGGAAGCGGGGGCTAGTCCTAGTAGTCTGAGATGGGGGGGGTGTTCGCATAGCGGAAGGGGTCAACACTGGCTCGTGCCCACCAATTACAGGCCCTGAGAGGGGTGTATTGAACTCGTTGTCAGGCTTGTTGGGGGTGACATCTCCCCGGTCCAAAAGTTGCTTCACTACTAATTCGTGTCCTTTTCTCGCAGCCCACCAAAGCGGTGTATTGCCCTCGTTGTCTGGCTTGTCGGGGTTGACGTCTTCTCGCTCCAAAAGTTGCTTCACTGCTCGCACTTGCCCACTAGCTGAAGCCTCGATGAGGGGTGTAATGCCACGGTTGTCTGGCTTGTCGGGGTCGACATCTTCCCGGCCCAAAAGTTGCTTCACCACTAACTCGTGTCCTTGACTCGCAGCCCACCAAAGCGGTGCCTTGCCCTCGTTGTCTGGCTGGTCGGGGTTGACATCTTCCCGGTCCAAAAGTTGCTTCACCACAAGCCCGCGCCCTTTATTCGCAGCCCACCAAAGTGGTGACCTACCCTCGTTGTCTGGCTTGTCGGGGTTGACGTCTTCTCGCTCCAAAAGTTGCTTCACTACTCGCACATGCCCACTAGCTGAAGCATCGATGAGGGGTGTAATACCACGATTGTTTGGCTTGTTGGGGTTGACATCTTCCCGGCCCAAAAGTTTCTTCGCTACTAATTCGTGTCCTTTTCTCGCAGCCCACCATAGTGGTGTATTGCCCTCGTTGTCTGGCTTGTCGGGGTTGACGTCTTCTCGCTCCAAAAGTTGCTTCACTACTCGCACTCGCCCACCAACGTATTTCCCTGTGTAACCGCCCATCGCCGGGTAACAGCCCAAGCGAAATGTAGGCAACAACCCCGCAAGGAATAAGCACACAACCAGATCCCCAGCAAATACAGTGAAAAAAACCGGCCAAGATGGGACTAATACTCGAAAGAGTCGACCTTTCCAGAGATGGTTTATTTGCTAGTGTATTAGAAGGCCTACAAAGTGGCGAGATGGGCAGTATTTGGAGTGGAGCAGAGAAATATGATTTGAAGTACGAGACTCTAAGAGATTGAAGGCGGGCTTCAGAAATCGCATTGGAAGCCATGAGGACCAACAGCACTTAACCTGTGCTGAAGAAAAAGCTATAGTAGCATGGATGGGACAGGGTGATGACTATGAATGGCCACCAAGGATTGACTATGTGAAACAAATGGCACTTGGATTCATTAAAAGTCATGGAATTCAATGTAGAGAAACTGGACTAGGACAAAATTGGATCTCCTGGTTCCTTGACTGCCATCAGTCACTAACATCGAAATTTGCAACTCGGTTGAACAGAGATTGTATGCTAGTAACCCAGTGGTTATTCACAACTTTTTTACTAATAAGGTATATTAGATGCAATAATATTGCGGAGGCCCTTGTAGAAGAGGACCCTGACTGGTGTTAATAAAAGAACCTGTAGCTAACATAATACAGTTACGCAGTACCATAGTAGCCCATCATATTTTACAGCCAAATATTTATAATGCTGATGAGAAAGGATTTATGATAGGTCTTGCAACAAGAGTGAAGGTCATCTGTAAGCAAGAAAAAAAAATACATGGAAAACCCAGCTGGGGAAACGTGAGATGATTACAATACTTGAGACTAACTCAGTAGAACGATTGCCGCGGCACCCTATCAAGAGAAACCCAATTATACGTGTACCTGGGCCATTGCTAGAAAGAGTATAGTATCATAGAACCAAGCACGTGACTCTAGAATACCCCACTGTTCCTGAATGCTTGACGATAACTCCGAAGGTCATCACCTACCGGCCGACATGGCATTAATGTCCACCTGCGCTTGATTGGCTTAGTTTCTAGCATCAGGCTATCTACCCGAATTGAGGATGCAAGATTCCAATTTTACGTTCAGAAAAAGCCCCAGATGACTGACAATTGCAGCCGGTGAATGATGGACAATGGGTGATTTCACTGATTTCAGTGATTTGCGAGTGAGGGTTAGTGACGCCTACTAGGACTAGTACGGCAATCTATTGTGCCGTAGCCTTCTGTCATCAGTTCTATGATACCATCACCACCTCAACGTGGGGAAAAGGTCGACTTCTCACCCGCTAAACCCGCGGCCATTGAAATTTGTCAACTTCTCTCTTTGCATCTTTTTTTTTTCATGGTTAGTGGTTTTTTTGGTGTGATTTTCGCCCCATTTCCAGGGAAGCAAGTTTTGGGCTATGATACCAGTTCCTAGCACACGGTTCAATTGGTCAAGTTCTTACGGTACTCGTAAAAACAAATCACTCTGGGCTCTCCACTCGAGTAGTAGTGGTTTCGTTGTGTGGCTGGTTCTGCACCAGGTTGAGGGCGGAAAAATGGACATCTCCCCCACTAAGTTAACCCCGCAGCCACCCCCCGGCCCGCCCCTAAGCCGATCTTATCTTAGATCGCACTAAACCTTTCGAATAATTAGCTGTCGATTACACACCGGTTACCCATATCATAATATTATTTGCTTTCGCCTACTTGAGTACTGGACAGGCCGGCACAGGGCGTTTCGCATTGTGGTAACCCCCCATTCCGGTGGTAACTTTACAACGACATCGCCATCGCCATCGCCATCACCTTCACCTTCACCACCACCACCACCACCACCAATGCAAACACGTTAGATCAACCCCCTCATCAACGCGGATACAGCTCAATGGCTCGCCTGTGGTCACAAAGTCCTGCTTCACTCAACTCTCTTTTTTCGGTCCTAAACGCCCATGATCACCCCTTCATCATGGTTGGAAAATATGCGCTAAGGTGGATGGGAGTTCCAGTTCACACTGGATATGTATTATGACTTGCCTTCCCTCATCACAACCCGGTTCCCATGGCTGACCTCGCTGTGTTAGACAATCGATATCCTTGTGCGAACGACTCAACTAGCATCCATTTACCGAGCCTTCGTCCAAACTGGTGAGTGGCTGGAGGTCGACGAATCTTGCGTGCCGGAGGTCGATTTGGAATTCCACCATGTTGATCATCGGTCCGTCCGGAAATTGAAGAGGTACGATGATGAGTGGTTCGTTAGCCTCTGTGATGAGGGCTCCTACAACATTACAGTCGACACACACAAAATCCGAGTCCCGCATGTTGTCAACTACAACAGCGTATTGGTGGAGTCACAATTTCATCCCAACAGCTTAGACAGGAGCGTCAAGCCCTATCTAATTACTGATGAGAACATCAAGTTCGTTGGAGACTTGCCTCTTACATTCCCCATCTTCATACCAACCGTCCCGCAGTTTCTGGACTCCTGCCTTAATTGTATCCGGGGTAGGAGGTCCCGAGATGATACGTCCTGTGCTCTGCCTCAGATGGATATGGACAATTTGTTTCGGTACCTGGTTCTCGACTCGCCCAGTCAGCAAGATAAACTTCTGTCTAGTGTCACGAACTTCAAGCAGTTGGCGGAATATTTTACGGAGCGGCGGCTGCTCCAAGCGAAAAGGGTCAAGAAGATTATGGAGAGGCGGGCGAAATGTCAGCGCAATGCAACAACGGTGTTAGAGGCTCAGTTCTTCATACCGCCGCTGTAAGATGTGATTTGTGACAAACTGTTGAAATTATGGGAGGGTTCTAGCTTGTCAGCAATGGTTGCTGATATTCAAGGAGGATTTAGGAGAGCTACTACTGATTTCGGCTGTCTTGCTTTCGTTATTTACAGAAAAATGTTCTTAAGGTGGTTCCGCCTTTGGGTTATGGGGGAGCCTAAGGGCTCGAGACATGAGCAATAACCATCAGATACGCTAGGCTATCTGCATCTCTTTTGTACATGTACTCTTGCGGAGACCAAACGGAACAAATTACTACAATGCCGGCAAAACAGCTATCATACTAACAAATTGTTTACAGTATGAAGCTTCAAGCAGCAACAGCAACATGCGAGAAAATCGAGCAATCAACTATCCCATCAACTGCGAAACAACAAAAACAAAGCTAGACGCTGTTCATTAGGGGGTTCCAACGAGCCCAGCCAACTCCCTCCCGCTCTCTCTCTACCCCAATTCCTTTAATGTGCCATCTAATCTTTCCCGTCCATCATTCTCCAACACACGGAAATTCCTTCTCTTTTCTGCCACCTTCCAAGCCGCGCTCTAAGCCAGTGAAACTCTATTGCTTCCCTCGTTCGACCCACGCTGCTCCTTTCGCCACGTCTGCCAAAGCCGCCACGGGCAAGCCACCAAGGAGGGTACCGTAAGAACTGGAATAGTCGGACATTGTGCTGGGGCATTGGAGTTGCCTCTCATGGTATGATAAGATCGGGCGCTTTTTTCTTTCTTTTTTGTCGTCTCGGGGGCAGATGTTTGGTGTTCTTCGCCCCCTTTCCAGTGGAGGAAATTTCGGACCACATAGCCCATAGTCCGATTATTCGAGTTTTCGCGGTATGCTCTTGCAGCCTGTGGAGGCATCTCGGCCTCGCTCTTGTCAAGAAAATCTGTATGCATGGTAACGCCTGTAGAGGATTTGTATTCCCAATAGCATCCTAAAGTGCAGATGACCATTCGTCCGCGCAGCGGCCTACTGAAATGCCTTCAAGGATTGTGCGGTTATGGCCAACTCTGTCAGAGTTGACGGGAGCGGATAGCTGTCAGTTGGCGGGCAGGAATAGACAATGTTTTTAATGATCTCGTTTGTTCCGGAGTTGAAAGGATTGACGGAGCGGTGTATGGTCATACCCCCCTCATCGCCATTGCGGAGGTGCTCAGCCAAATGGGGCCATACATGGAGAGAAATCGACGGGTGTAGGAAGCGATGGAATGGTTAAGATGGTTTCATTATTCCTGTATACCCGTATGTTTGGTTAGTTAGTTTGACGAGCGAATGAAGTTCCCGATCGTGCCTACCTTATGGTCTAGCCCTAGCCTAGTTCGAGTGTTCTACCATTGCGCCATTTACCGGTATTAGGTATCCTCCGTCAAAATCGACATCCGATATCATAATGTTGGCACAACGGAATGGCGATGCTGAACGACCGATAGGTTGTCCGAATGGCTCTCTCCAACGAGACTGCATATGGCTTCCGCTGCCTTCATCATAGCTAATTGTCCGGGAACGGGTTTGACCGCTTGCCTTGGACCACGTGCGGCAAGGTATTTCTACCAGTCGTCGTTGCAGGAAAATATTAGTTTGGTGGTGATACGTGCCATAATAAAGTTGAAAGAGAGGTGGGGATTTTCGATTTTTGTCAGTCCATTACCGGTGTGCTCTAGAGTATTGGGTAGGGTAATTAGTCGAAGCAGCCCAAAAGTTCTGTTTGGTAGACAAGTTAGCTTGGCGAGCGCACTTTTATATAAATGCCACCTCTGATGTTTCCTAGTTTAGATAAGTAAAATCACACCTTCCTTTCCATGATTTGAAGCCACTCATATATTCCCTTTGTATGATATATGAAAAAGGACTGGAATGATATAGGATATAGTTCCTGGATAACTGAAGTCACGGTGCGTGCAACTGGTGAAACAATTGATTCAGTTCAAAATGGGATGATGTTTACAAAGGATCTTTATCCCTTTTTTTTTTGATTGCTATGAATTTAGCATCAATCCTAATATAGGAATCTCTAGAGTTTTGGGTTTTCTGTGCTAATAATTAAAAAAAGATAACTACAAAGTTGTTTGTTTTATGCCAGATACCATTAATTTGAGAACAGCAGATATGCATCTCAATCCACAATTTTTAACTAACGCCCTTCGCACTACTGATAATATTTTCTATTGGAATTTTTGCCATCTGGTAATAGGCTCTCTCACTCCTGCTTTTTAGTTAGATCATGTGTGGTATGTACTATATCGAACTCTGAGCCTATCTGTAACTAGTACAGGTACTATGGTTACTAATGGATTTCCTTTTAGGATTAGTTTGGTTTCAGGATACGGGTCTTGTGGCTGTAGCCTTGTTATGTATGCAGAAGGTATCGTTTGATACCTAGTTTGTTTTATGTTTGGTTTTGGGATACAAGGTTGTGCCTCTCTCTGATTGTGTTTTGAAAGTATCATATGATACTCCGGTTGTTCGAAGTTTTGTTTCAAGGGATCGTTTGATACCTTGAATGATTTATGTATTGCTTTATTGTATCAATTTGATACCATTGTTGTTTTAGAATACAAGCTATGCTCATAGAAGTAAGGCTTTAGGAAAGGCCGGCCATGTATTTAAAGGCTCCATCTTTCAGACTTAGAAAGGGCAGACTTCAACAGACAGAGTTTTCAATATACTTGGTTGAATAGTTACCTTTTCAGTTCGCCACGATAGTGAGAAGCCACCAAACACTTCAAGACTATAGTGATATAGTAAAAGGCTTTATCTAATAACCTTTCAGAGCCTCCACTTGATCAATCCACTTAGGCTACTCTTTGGCCAGGATTTCAAGTGCACTACTTGGGACGGTTTCTTAAAGATTCTCAGTGTACCAAGAACCGATAAGGAAGTGTTACGCTATCAAACTCAGTATAACCTTCAACTAAACTAGACAATAAATATGTAGGAAATTGACTTGATAATAACTACTAGTACCTTAATTCACAGAGCAAGATAAAAGATAGATAGGAGCAAAGGGCTAGAACCAATTAAGATAGTGAAAGGAAAGTTGACTATACTGTGATTGTTTTCGTGATTAGCGCTTGTCTAATTAAATGAATAAGAAAAGGAGAAAAAAGCAAGAGATAAACTTCATTGGATTAGAAAGAAAATGATATCTATTGGTTGTTTGCTCAAATGCCACTGTGGATATTTAAGTACAAAGAGTGAAGAATAGCCTATATGTAGAAAACTCTGTATATTAAGCTAAATACAAAGTGGGTAAGTCATAGTAAATGAAAATCTTCAAGGTAACCATCAAAATACACCACAATATCAATGTATCCTATAATATAACTGGTATGATATACTTAATATTAAGATGATTGTGTCAAATCTTATTTTAAGAGTCTGTAATGTTGTAAAAAGCCAAATAATTAGCCCATGTGATAAGGGGTTGAAATAAAATATGAAACCTACTAAAGTGGAAATTAGTATCCTAGAAGCATGTTTAAGGTAAAAGATTATTTGAGTTCACATGACGATTTCTCAATCTTATAGGAGAATTGTATTTTAAAATATATAAACAAAGAATACAAGACAGGTAGTTTCTCAATTTACAATAGCAGATATGTGTTTGATTTTTCCTCATTCTTTATGTAAACAAAACAAAATGGCTTCTCAACTATTTTGGTATATTTGTACACAAACAAGCATTCCAACCATGCCTTCTGATTACTTCTATGCAAGCTATATTAGAAAAAAAAGAGGCTCAAAGGGCAAACTCTTGCATAAGCTTCTTCGATTACCAAAGCAGAGAGTAGAAAACCCATATAGGTTACTAGTATATACCATGAGCTTCAAGTTGAGACTTTTAGTACTCTCCTACTAGCTGTTTGTCAATATACTGTGTGGCTTCAACAGGTTTTATGAGCCAATACTAATTGAGGTGGCAAAGAGGTTTAGAATTCCAGTCACAAATCTTATACACTGGAAGTAGAAAGAGAAGGAAGGAAAGTTTGCTAGAAGAGAGGGGGATCAAAGTAGGACTGTAAAGGGAGGAAGATGTCAGCAGTGGCTAGAAATGAAGAACAAACCTTTTCAAAGGGGTTGAGAGTGGAAAGTATTAGGGTAGCTAGTATGATGAAGTTGATTTTATAAAGTAAGTAAAAAATTATTCCAAAATACTATTCTAGTAAAGAGGATGGTACTTTGAATGCCTTCAAGTTCTTCAATTGTAAGTTTCTGTAACAGGTTTATTCCTGTCTAACGGAAATACAATAGGACCGGTGATAGGCCTGCTAGCGCTGGTGCTAAGGGAGGCTTCAAGGGACCAGAATTAAGAGGTAATAGTTGAAGGACAAATAGATCTCAGGGATTGCCGTTCAACCAAGTGTATTCTTAGACTGAAGGTCTGTCGAAGTCTGCTGTCTCCTGCTAGCCATGAGACTTGTTTAAATACAAAACCCAAGAGCGATAGCCTTCCTGCAATCACGATCATTACCAGTAGCTGCGCACATACCGGAATCCTGTAATCCTGCAAGACCAAAGAAACAAACCAACAGTGCTCAGCCTTCGCCAGTATTACATGACCACTCCAATACCTGGAATCCTAAATATAAACTTCCAACAAAGCAAACTAAACATAACAATACGATAGCATAGCCTATCTGACTCAGAGGCAGTGGCGGAGCTGAAATCAAATCAAATAAACCAAATATAAATCAACTAAACATAGGAGATCCTGC
>Ga0307510_10003844_pt1 | contig 17601 bp, 10 predicted proteins | sample 12_EM_MG_FD_207224 | JGI IMG/M metagenome (GOLD analysis project Ga0307510, IMG submission 207224) | Populus trichocarpa ectomycorrhiza microbial communities from riparian zone in the Pacific Northwest, United States - 12_EM | ecosystem: Host-associated > Plants > Roots > Unclassified | place...
TATGGTTGCTTTCTTGTACACAGCATTGACGAGGTTTACCAACTTTAAAAGGATGCTACCAAGTGTTTGAATGACAAATTTTAAAAATCATAAATTTGGCAACTTTAAAGTTAAATTGGGTTTGGTTTAATTATTAATTTTCACCTAGTTTAATTTGGAATTCAATTTAAGTCGGGACTTGGATCAAGATGTCATTGAATTGACTTGCCACGCTGGTTTGAGTTTAATAACACCTCTAGCCAAAGAAAAGACACAACAGAAACCACTGGTACCACATTTGCATGCAACTGATTCATTATTTTAGTTATATCTACAAGCTAGCTTAGCTAGGAAAACAAAATAGGAAGGAAACAGTGGAATCTGATGACAGAATTGCTTACACCATTGTTAATTTTCCGAGCTTCTCACCATTGAATTATTAACATCAAATGACACCAGGAGGCCCCCCAAACACTTGAGTGGGAATGATAATACTCTTTCAAGTCGGTTGATGCATGGAAGAGTCCTAGTAAAGTGCTTAGAGAAATTTTAGAGTATTAAAGAACCAATTCAACTTCAAAATTTAAATGGTTAGGTAAGGTCCTAAGACCTCTCATTTTCATACGAAACTTGTCATTTTTCCCTACCTAGAAGCTCCTAGAAATAGGAAGAAGATTTGAAAGCCCTTTGCTTGAAACTTGTAGAGATAGGAAGAAGATTTGAAAGCCCTTTGCTTGAAACTTGTAGAGGTTCTTTGCTTGAAACTTGTCAAAGGACACCCTCTCAAGTGAAAGCCCTTTACTTGAAACTTATACAGGCCCACATTACCCCGTGTTTAATTTTTATCAAATAAATAAGGATGGTGAAATTCGAACTCGTGACCGCTTAGTCATCAAGGCTCTGATACCATGTCAAAGAACCATCTCAACCCAATAGCTTAAGCTGTTAAGTAAAATTTCAAGATATGATTTATATTATTCTCTATCATAAAAGACACACTTGAGTTGATGCATGCTATGCTATGATGTTCCTCTCCTTGTTTTATCTGCTTAGTATTAATGGTCATTGACCATACTATTTATAGCAGCTGTTCTATGCGAAAGGGAGATTGTCAGCAACAGAATAATCCCACGCAGTTCTTTCATCTCTATCCACCCTTCACTTTTCTGAAAATCTTATTAGATTATGGGACTATATGCATCACACTACTAAATTATCAGTTATGACATTATTTTGGAAGGAACTCTTTCTTGAAAAAGGTAAAAAAACAAATTTAAAGTTAATTAGTTGTTCAAAACTCAAAATCTTAACAAGACACTGACCAAACGCAATCTAAAAGTGTAATTTGAAACTGGTTAGCAACACGAAGCTAGCAGACTGGCCATTCGCTTAATTTGTGCTAACATGTTTTTCTAACTTGTTTGTGAAATCAGTTTGTCACATCTCTTAATTTGATCCAATGTTTCGCCCTCATGTCACTGTTTCCAGGGAAATCCATTTACACAATGGATGCCTCAACATCTCCCATTACAGCCCCATGCCAGCATAAGTAATCCCTTCATGTGAGTACAACAAAGACATCAGCACCACAACCACAGGCGTGCATGAATGTGAGAGAGCAGACTAAATGCAAGCATTTAGGCTTCATTTTGATGATAAATTTGTATATGAACCATAGAGAATGATCTGCAGCGAGAGGTTATGCTCCAAAACATTTCTATAATACCGAGCTAGTTTCATTTTTAATCTATTTGACAGAAGTCATTGTCATATATGTATATATCCCAATGTTTAGTGCCATGATGAATTAATGATGCTTATCATCTTTCATTGATTTTGGTCACGAATTCAGCAGCCTAATTACTTCCAGTCCTCATCCTCTTGAGTAGGGCAGCTATTCATTCTTCGTTTACCTCAGGTACAAGTTTCCACTTTCCACTGTCTCTTTTTCTTTGTTTCCCCCTCATGTTCATGCTACCATTAGTAGATTCATCTTTCTTTTTTTTTTTTTTTATTCACGTGGGGTGTCCGGGTCAGCTTATGCGTACCACGACTATTCCCCACGGCCCACTGGACATCCTGCAAGCCCAGGAGCAGGTAAGGCACCGCGGGGGTGACAGGCGTGCACATAGAGGGTCCAACCCGGGAGGAGGGGCGGAACAAGTCCACGATGGACCACAGCATCTTTCACCGTGCAGGTAAGTTGATTTAGAAAACCCCAGTTATAGTACTGTTGATCAGGACCAGTATATTTTGAGCTCCCGCTTAGCCTAGCTTCGCTTTCATGTTGAGCTGTCGCCGGCTTGCCTGGTCCGGCGAAGTTAGGGTGGCACAGCCCAGTGCACTGCACCGTTTGGTCGGCTGGCCCTAAGAACATTATCCTGACACAAACTGATTTCTAGCTAGGGTAATAAAATAATTCTTTCCATGCTTTGATTTGTAGGCTATTTAACTGGTGCATCAGCATGACTTCTCAAAACAAAAAAAGGTCGATGATAACATTCTTGGTCCAAACACCCTTTCTGCACTGCTTCCATCAGGTTAATTGCCTCCATCTCGACAATCGGTCAAACTGCATGATATCTCGAGATAAAAAATAGAAGAGACCGGAAACATCTAGGAAATACAGAAATAGAGAGGAAATTAAAAACTATATCATATACAAAATTCTATAAATTAATATATATATGAATGATTGGTAGATTAAAATAAACCACACACACACACCAATTAGAAGAATATATAGAGAGGTCTGACGATTGTAATAAGCAAACAAGTTTCGCCAATATTGCAGGCTCTCCATTAATGGAAGGTAGTGCAGTGCCTGTCATTTGATGACTCATGTAAGTGCCTGGATGACTTGAATATGCGCCGGCCGTCTTCTATTATATTACATTATCTCTTAGTAGCCAAAACTCTATGCTTATGCCAACTGCTGGTTGACTTGTTTGAAAACGCGGTTCAACCCGTGTTTTTTTAAAAATTAAAATATTTTTATTTTATTAAAAATTAATATTTTTTTTAGTGTTTTTGAATCATTTTGATACGCTAATATTAAAAATAATTTTTAAAAAATAAAAAACCATCACCTTAATATATTTCTAAGTAAAAACTATCACAATACTAAAAAGAAATTCAATCCCCTTCCATCATCCATCCATTTTTATCCTGGTCCAAGATATAATTAATTGGTTTTGACTTTTGAGTGATCCAATAAGGTGGCCAATTTTTTATTATTTTTATATATGTTGAGACTCGAATCTTCTTTTATCAAATAATATTATTTGAGATCATGCACGATCATTAAACTAAATGTTATTACAATATCCTACACTTATGTTCATCTATCTTCGTAATTCACAGGTTTATTTCTTCCATTACTGGTTTGAATTTTTAAGATTGGCATGATAAATAAAATATAAATATATGAATCTGAATAACTCTCGAAGAGAAATGTTATGTTTTTTTTTTCTTGGATCAATTCAAACCCATAATAAACTAGGTTTATTTCTTCCATTACTGGTTTGAATTTTTAAGATCGGATATAAATATCTGAATCTGAATAACTCTTGAAAAGAATTGACTCGCGTTACAAGTTGAGAGAGTTGACGTTTTAGAATTTTTTTTTTAAATCAAAATAATATTATTTTAATAAAAATAATAAAAAAAATCAACTAATTAAGAGTCAGATTTTGACCTGATTAAGCTCAAGTTGGCCGAGTAATCTAATCCACTTGAGTTTTTGATCGGATTAGCCAAGTTTTATCTTCTTTTTTTTTACCTAGATCAATTTAAATCCATAATAAAACTAACCACCAAGCTAGATTAGTTTTACAGCTATGATTAAAAGCAATATGGTTGACTTTTGGCTTTGGATATTAATCAAGGTGTAAAGTGTTTAGAATTAGTGCTTAATATTTAAATAAGAGAAGCAAGAAGAGCTAGGTATAGGGACGTGGGGGTGATGGCACGACCCATGAGACTTATTATTTGACATGTAGTAGTTAGGTAGGCGCTAGCAATTTATGGTGTGGCTATTGGTGGGGGTGATGGCACCAGTAACATGCAAGTCTTAATGGTAAGAAATATATGTCTTCCTAGCTAGGGTTTCTAGTTTTCAATGTGCTAGCCAATGGCCTCCTTGGCAGGTGCATTCTTTGGATACACAAAATCCCAATCACAAGAAGATTTCACTCACATAATCTTCCATTTTGTCACCACTTTGGAATAAAAGCTACCAATGCTCTCTATTTACTGTAACTAGGTCTACGTAGGTGTCACTTTGCTTGTTTGGAAATGCAGAAGAGATTGCGATGAAACCCGCGTTCTCTCCTTGTATTGTTATATATAGGTGTCATGTCACTCTCCTTTTACATGTTTTTCCATGCTCAATTAACTCTAGTACTGCATTCATTCATGAAAAATATATCAATTTTTAACTCTAAGAAAATTAATCTTTAACAATTTCTTACATTGATTCTTGCGCCGTAACCTACATATATTCCGTGACCACTATAAAGCTCTAATTATATTATATGCTGCTAGATTATATAATATTAAGCACTGCTTAACTCAATCAAGACACTCATCAATTTCTTCTCCAATCTCTCTTTGCTCCCCTTTGTTGTGAAATGGCATCATGCTCAACTGCTAGAAAGACTGTCTGACGCAATATTGTTGCGAGGGATCTCCCTACCGACACACGGGTACGTTATGGCATGATTCACTGACGCCTGTGCCTCCACTTTGCTGAGTTTATGGGTTCTGACTCTAATCCCACCTTTGTAGTAATCAAACATAACTCAGCTCTGAAGCTGTGATGATCCCATAAAACCCTGGCGGTTGATTCCTCTTCCACTCTAGTGCGGCAGGGGTCAGAATGGCCCTGCCCTTTTCCGCCTCATTACAGATCTTTCTGCTCTCTGACGCCACCCGCACCCAGATATGCATATACACTTGCTACATGAGGTCTCTCCTTGAGGTTTTTCTCCCTCTCTCTATATATAGCAGGGAGATCCACATCCTAATTGGCACTAGATTCTTTGTTGCTCAAGATTCTCTTGCTGACTCCCTCTCCAACAAATTATTTTGCCTTCCCTCCAGCAAACTTCGACTCAATCTCATTTTCGAGTCGCATTTCACAAAAAAGTCCTAATCTCCTAGTTTTAGACCCAGTTTCCACCCACATATGGCTTGTGCAATCATAATAACGTTACAACATAGGTGAGCTTGCTATCTATCTTGTTTTTGGAGCAATTTTTAGTGCCCTATCTATATATTGCAGATCTATATTTTGTTTGCTCTCACTCCCAGCCTAGCACAAGACTAGAAGAAGAATCTTCTTGGAAATGTGCATATATATATATATATATATATATGAACTAATCATAGACTTGTAATCATCCAGGCATAAGTCAGCCCACGGCAATGTGCCACGCTGAACATGCAAATCCTCTTGTGAATGTCTCAGCAAGTAAACTCGGTGGAAGGTTCATCTAACCTTTTACCAGAAAAATAAGATATTACCCTTTCAACATTTCCTCAAGTAATCTTTTCTCCTAATTAATCCAATATTTCGTATCTGATTAAGACATTCAATTTGAAAACCTCAATTATAAATAGTACTATTCTCTGTTTATGACCTTCAAATTGGAATTTTCAAATTGAACAGTAGTTACCGAGAAAAAGAAAAGAAAAGGAGTCCTGTCTCCTTGAAGACTGACAATTTCTTTATAATTTTAAACCATGGTGTGATATCTATGCTTAGATAAAAATATTCCTATCTTAAAGATTCAAAAACATGATTTTGTTACAGTAGATATTCCTTGTTCTTCCTCCAAAACCACATAGTGTAAAGCCAACTTTTGCACTCAATAAACAACATTTTGTAATCTAGTTTTGAGGGTCACCTTTACTCTAAGAACATGGCTTTGCTTTCAATCCACATCTTCTCCCTGTGTTTTATACTTAGCCTTTGCTTTCCTCTACGTTACATCAAGGTTCTAAACCCTATAAAATACTAAAGTAACAACTTTAAAAATTTACTATTTTTTATTTGTAAGTATGTAAACTAATTAATTAAAATCACTCTAATGTGACACGTTTTATTTCTCGGTAACATCTGTGGGGTGGTCTTTTTTCTTTCACTGATATTTATTTTGTTCTGATTGGAGTAGGAGCAAGAACATACTATGATTTAAGAAATGGTGCACAGATTACGGGAGGTGTTGTTGTTATTTTCGTTCCTAGCGATCTTACCCAAGGCTACTGGGGTTGAGGCTTATTCTCGCGGCGGCGTGATACAGGAAAGTGCTGCCTATTGCCTGAGCTGGAGGTTGGCTGTGGAGGCTAACAATGTGCGTGCGTGGCGCACGGTCCCTTCTCAATGCTTGCGATACGTTGAAACTTACATGCTTGGAGGACAGTATGACAGGGACCTTGACTTGATTGTGGACCAAATCTTGAGTTATGTGAATGAGATAGTTCCTTCTAGTGATGGCATGGACGCTTGGATCCTAGATGTTGATGACACCTGCATCTCCAATGTCTTCTACTACAGAGGAAAGAGATATGGGTATATGTGTGCATGGTCCTGTCATATGTATGCTCTATTAATTGGTACTGCAAGCTTACTAATCAATGGTGTTTGTTTCCTGTACTGTAGGTGTGATCCATACGATCCAGCTGGTTTCAGGGCATGGGCATTAAAGGGAGGATGTCCAGCAATTCCTGCTGTTCTTGGATTGTTTGACTACCTAGTTCAAAGTGGTTTTAAAGTATTCCTAGTCACTGGCAGAGACAAAGAAGCTCTTGGCCAAGTCACAATTGATAATCTGCATATTCAGGGTTTCATCGGCTACGAGAGAATAATCTTGAGGTAAGATGGTACAACCAAACATTTCATGGTGGCCAGAGTACCTTTTCAGGCCACAAAACTCTACTTGAGGAATCAATCTTCAGTAAGCCAATTGATTAATCATCTGAGAGGGTAATTTTCCTTGGATTTGAAATAATAACATATAGCATATATTCTCCTTCAAAATGATTACTCAAATAGAAATCACATGGAAGAATACCTGACAGTGACAGGCTTTCATGGCACACTCCAATGATTAGGTATTTTGAAAAAATGACTGATCACTGCTTGGTTCCTCTTATTTGTAGTATTGACTTCGTAGTTGATATGTTGAAGTTAATGCCATCCCAACTATGCATATTTTCGGATGCCATACGAGTCAACATCATCGCCAGAAAGCACTCCTGTTCCATCAGAATCATAGGCTAGGCAAAAGGCACAATCCCTTAGCTCAATCTAGAATCAAGAAGACAAGAACCCTTTACAAGCCTAACCAAATTGACAGGGAAACTAGGCTCACCACCTAATACAAAATTGCCTTTCCAAGCTAAGACAAGTTGTGTGGATTGCCAGCTGTGTGGATTGCCAGCTGTGGATGGAATTTTTTGAAATTCCATGTAGGCAGGATTGGATGGGCTAACAGATGTGCATGTCAGCATTATTATTACTGTTTAAATGGCTTATGATAAACCCTGGATTTGTAATCTTCTTGTTCTCTCAATCTCCAACAGGACAGCAGAATTCATAGGACAAAGCGCAGTGGCATACAAGTCAGAAATAAGAAGGCAATTAGAAAAGGAAGGGTACAGAATATGGGGGAATGTGGGTGATCAATGGAGTGATCTTCAGGGAGAATGTTTAGGAAACCGGACATTCAAGCTACCAAATCCAATGTATTTTGTTCCCTGAAATCCAGTGTGGAACACTACTTCATCTTTTGTGTCTCGAAATGATCATAAGACAAGAATTGTAACGTTATTATCGTGTTGCCAATGAAATAAATCATAATTCAGTCGAATAAATGGCTGAAGCTTACTACAAATGAACTTATTATTATTACTCTTTGAGCAGTATTTAAACAAGCATTAGCATATCCATGAAATGGTCATACCAAAAAACTTAATCATGGGAGAGTAAATCACATTTTCACATGACTATATTGATTTTGGAAGTGAATGAGGTTTACCTGTAAAAACCCATTTTTAGCTCTGCTGCTGCCTCCTTGGTGGTCAGAAGATAGAGAGAGCTGGTAGTTGGATGGACGAGTTCTCTGTGGCATTTCATCAAACATGTTAAGGATGCAGGAGAGTAGTAATACGGATCAATTTAACATCAAAACGGCGACGTTTAAAACATTCAGTTTTTGGCGCAAAGTACAAAGGGCACGTGTTACCGTTACAGATTCGCTAAAGATAGAAATCTTTGGATTTAATCAACGAAGTTTCGCAGAAAAAACGGAGGAACCCCTTTTTCCTCTTTTTTTTTTTCCCATACAAAATTCTTTATTAATTTTCTGCAGCTGCAGCATTTGGAAAGAAATCCCCAGATATTTGAATTTGAGGACAAGAACAAGAAGGAAAGATGAACGATGCAGATGTGTCAAGGCAGATACAGCAAATGGCCAGATTCATCCGTCAAGAGGCGGAGGAGAAGGCCAACGAGATTTCTGTCTCCGCCGAGGAGGTTTCATTAATTTTGTTTGATTAACACGATGTTGTATTATTACTGTTCATGATCTTACCCTTTTTTTAAAAAAATGTACGTTGTCAGGAATTTAACATCGAGAAGCTGCAAATCCTGGAAGCTGAAAAGAAAAGGATCAGACAAGAATTCGAACGGAAGACTAAGCAAGTTGATATACGGAGGAAGATGTCAGTTCTATTACCATATCTTGTTTTCTTTTTTTTACCAGAAATCTTGAATTTCTGTTGTTCGGATTGTTAATGAAATGTTGTCTGATCTTTGCTATGTAGCGAGTACTCGATGCAGCTGAATGCGTCGCGTATAAAAGTTCTTCAAGCACAGGATGATATTGTGAATTCCATGAAAGAATCTGCTAGCAAGCAACTTCTGCGTGTTTCGAACAACAAGAAGGAATACAAGAAGCTTCTCAAGGATTTGATTGTTCAGGTAATTCGACAAGTCCTCGTATCGATGTCTTACGAGGAATGATATTATTATATGAAACATATTGTCTACTGACTTGATACTTTTGTTCAACGTGATCTGTAGAGTTTAATCCGACTGAAGGAGCCAGCAGTTCTGCTCCGATGCAGAGAGGTTGACCGTAAGATTGTCGAGTCGGTTCTGGAGGATGCAAGCCGCTTATATGCAGAGAAAACCAAAGTACATGCTCCTGATGTTACCATTGATACCACTGTATACCTTCCGCCACCTCCGAAATCTTCGGACTCTCACGATCCTTTTTGGTAATAATCTCTGATTTTTCCCGCAAAAGCTTCTCAAGCTGAGAATGTTGTTTTCTTCTTGAACACATGTCAATGTCATGCCTTTTACATTGTTTATGCTTCCTTTGTCAATTGCTCTCAAAGTTCCGGCGGAGTGGTAATGGCCTCAAAAGATGGGAAGATAGTTTTTGAGAACACTTTGGATGCAAGATTGGATGTTGCCTTCGGAAAGAAACTGCCAGAGGTACGTTTTCGCTTACCAACTCAACAAAAGGTCTGTCCTAAACTGCACAAATCATCCTGTCATGCTTGCATTTCGTAAAATCACGTGCTGCACTGCAGGTAGCTGTATATTCGAAATTTAGTCACCGATGTGGTTAGCATTCGCTCTGCTGTTTGTGACTTCCCTTTACAATTTTTTGTTTTTGTTTTTGTTTTTTTCACTTGGTTTGTTGCTTGTAATATCACTTCTACCAGAAAAGTTTCAGAATGACTGAATTGGAAGTGGAAAGTAGCTTTCTGTTTCTAGCTCTGGAAGTGATAAACCTTAGACTAATTTCAACCATTTGTTTGTCTCTCTGCAGATCCGAAAGCAGCTTCTTGGAAAATTAGGAGCATGATGATCGGGATTTGAAATTTGCTGTGACAACAAGGCAGCATGATCTTCTTTGTAGATGTAAAGCATTTCAGCTCCCGGACCTTCTGCTTCCATGATTTAATAAGCTCAGCAAACTTTTCAAGTTTCATTTCCATCGAACTTCTCCCTTTGAGATAGGGCATCACATTGTCATTACTTTTTGATTATTTGGGTTTGCCGAAAGAGTGAATATGGTAGTATCTCTTATTTATTTCATACGTGGAGATGTCATTCAATAATGTGCTTCATGTGGTTTGAAGGCTTTGCATGCATGCTTCATAATCTGTAATGGAAGTGTTTTGCGACAAAATAACTTCATTGCAGAACCTGTCACCAAACCAATTCATATCATGAAAATACGATCTCAATCCTAGGTGCTCTCTGGTGCATAATATCAGTTCGTGATGTCGAGCTGTGCAAATGAAGTATCAGATGGAATAAAATTTAATATTTTCTCCAAAATCGTGAATTCATATACATCAAGAACCATTGTGATTCCTTGAAAATACAGACTGCAAAATACACGGAAGCTAGGACATGGAATGCCGGCGACTCCTGCCAGTTTTCCCCTCTGGCCCGCGAGGCTTTCTACCAGATTTTTGGTGCCTCCCTCCTCCTGGGCCGCTAAAAATGCCAATCCTTCCGATTCCCTTCGATAGTGAGGTGAAGAAAGTTTTTCCATTTCCTGACTTGTCAATCATCCCTTGTTTCATGTACATCTGCTCCTTCTCCAACTCACTCAGTCTCACCCGCATTCTTGATATCTCAAGCTTTAGTTCTCGGTTTTCCCTCCGCAAAGAAGCATAATTATCTCGAGGCGACATCGCTGCGCTGGGTATGCCACTGCTGATTCTCTGTGATAGGAACCCGTCTCCTGAGCTTCCAGACAAGGCATTCTTTAAACGTAGCTGCTCAGAGTAGAGAACTTGAACTGTCATCTGCACTGGAAGACGATCATTCTGTGCAGCATGATTGCACGCTTCTTGTGATAGCTTTTGGCAGTCTATCAACTTGCAAAGCTTCTTACATTCATGCTCAGATAGCAATGGATGAGCCTAGATAGAAAAATGAAGAGCACATGTGATTTACAACAGATAAACAGAGAGCAAGTGAAATACCTTCCTCCCCCGACCCCCACGAACAAATATAAAAAAAAAAACTTTTGGTTGAGATGCCATTTGAGATATTAAGAAGAATTCAAATATATTTGAAGCTGTCCATAATAAACAAGATTAATGAAATGAGAGCATCTTATTGAAATCCTAAAGAAGCCTTAACCAAGATGAATTTCAATGCATTAAGTCCAATTAATCATATGGAACTTTCCTCAAATCCTGTATTAAAAAATCCACAGAGCTGAATACTTGGGATTGAAACTATTCTGAATGCTCAGACAGTAGATGTTGGCATGATTAAGAAGCGCATTGGGTGAGTTTTAATGAAATTCTAAAGCTTTGGATCACGGGAACTGGAAAAAATACCTTCAAATATATGTCAATTGCTCGATAAAGCCCATCATCAATCACTCGAGCATAATCAGGGAGTATCTCAATCATGGCAGTGAATTTCTGCAAACTCAAATATGGATCAGGAGCAGTTTCTGCGAGATATGAATCGATAAGCCTTCCAACTTTCAATAACGAACCATGGCCAGGAGATCCAATGCCTTCAGATTCATACCCACAATCTTCATTTTCTTCTTCTTCAACACGCTGCAGAAAATTTACTAGTATCCGATGGACAGTATCGACATCAAATAATGAATCCCCACTCCGGACAGATGGTATAAGAAGATCATCAAGTGAAACCATTTCCAACCTAAAAGCTATTCGTCTTTCAAGCTCAAGCCTACATGCAATAGCAGCATCCAACATGATGGCCATCCTTAACATCCCGAACAGAAAATTCAATGGAATGGAAGAGCTCTTATCTGTTGGCATTAGACTTACAAGAGTTTCTACAATTATACTCTGATCATTTTCCTCCATGTCAGGACTTGATTTCATCCTCGCTGGATTCCAAATCTGAGATTTTCCAATACCCTTTAATGATATCTGGGCATAATGCATTAAAGAGGCAACAATGCTATCTAGCCGGACTCCTACACTTCGCATGGCACAGATAACTCTTTGGTAATAATCAATCCTTAGCACCGAGAGATCCTCGACCCACCACTCTAGACAGCTACTCTTAAGTTCTGTGGATTCACTATTGCAATCTAAATGGGACAGGCCTGACACCAACTGCTCCTTGCAAGCATTGATGGCAATGGCCTCTATACATCTGTTTGGAATTCCCACTTCCTCTGCTATGGGAGGTAGCAGCTCACAAGTAGCAAGGACTTCGACAGACCTTTCAAGACTGTGCACCACAAATTCATTCAGATAAGTCTCCGTGCGGGCAATGAGGTTTTCTTCCCGGTAGTCTTCAGTCATTTCCAGGTATTCAGCAGCGCAGCGCAGATGGGCAACATTTGCAGTTGTGATCTCAAAGTTCATGCCATAACAGAATTTCATGGCAAGTTCAAATGTATGGGGCCCACCGGGTAAGTTGCAGAGCTCCAATTTCGAAATATTTGAGTCCTTTGCATCTGCAACCATTTTCCGTATCTTTCCACTTCGAGACACAAGGGGAAACTGCAGCAAACAAGAACCCCAAACTCATCACACAGAGCTGAAATTGAAATCATTCAAATGTAGAACACGAATTTCCAAAGCAAAAACCTTACCTTATGCAGTAGAAAAGACTCCCCATCCACAACAATTGTAATGTCTCCTGCAACATCTGAAAAGATACTGTATGGAAGAACAGACATCTATTACGATGCTGAAGATCAAGGATTCTGAAGAATTCAAATCATGGGCACTGCTAGCCCCTAAAGAAAGTCCAGGAGCACAAAATAATTTGAGATTTGGGATTCTTTTCCTTTTCCTCAGTCCTTTTTCGAAATGGCTTATGAGTTTTAGAACTAAAGAGCTAAAATTGCAAAAGATGATCAAACCATTCTCTCCAAAAACAATCTACATACTATAGCACTCATGCGCAATTAGGACTGTACTAATCAAATAAAACAAGGACACTGGGAATCTTTGGTTAATTAAGTATAAAAAACTGATTAAGTTATTAATTTCTTTTTTTAAAAAAAATCCATGGTTTAGAATAATTAATACCTACTCTAGCTAGTTAAAAACAAAGATTAACACTAATAAAAATGCACAAACAAGACAACTTGCAGATCTCCATATCCAAGCCTAAGCATAAACACACACACACAGAGGACAAAAAAAACAGATCTTTATATTATAATCCCAAAATCTTACCACCTAGAAAATGAAAATCTTCTAACAGTAAACAAAACCCTCAAGAAGAAAACTAAATAATAAAACATTTTGCGACAGCCCACCAAACCTTATATGCACATAAAAATGTTGAGATGGAGGGAAACAAAAAGATGGGTTTATTACCGAGTAGTGAAGGAGTTGCAGAAGTTAGGAGTAGTAGGTGATCTCTTAGAAGAAGAAAGAAGGTTCTCAGACACCATTTTTTTTTCCTTTCAGACAAAACAATAATCTTAAAGCAGTCTTTGAGCCGAGAGGCAGATGATGATGATGATGGAGGGAATATGAATAACAGGTTGTAGTTTACGTAAATAGCCTTGTCATCACTGCTTATTTACCAAGAAAAGTTGCTTTTGTGCCAGGCCTGCTAAAGAATTTCGAGTTACTGTTATGGTCAGAGTTGAGCTCAGAATCTGTCAGAGATGATGAGGTTGCGCGGGCGACAAAGATTTCGATATCTGAGCACTGGACTTTACAGGATAGGACACTAGCTAGGTAACATGCTCCTCCTCCTCCCCCTCCTCCTCCCCTCTTACGTTGTTTAATTTATGTACGGTTTGGAACATTCAATGCTATGATGATGTAGTCAATGCAATGAGTGTTTTGTAGTTTCTGCTTAGATTTTACTTGGAATTAAGTTTATTTATGATGCATTCCTAAAAGCATAAAAAAAATTTAATTTACTTTATTTTTTCAGTTTAAGGTACTTTAGAATTCACTTTAAAGCCATTGCCAATATGCAAATTAAAATTAAAATTAAAATTAAAATTAAAAGATTGTAACTTGAATTAATTTTTCTTATAATCATATTAAAATTACATATTTTTAATTTCAATATGTTTTAGAAATTGTATTATCAAACATGTAAATTAACATGTTTTTTTAATAATTAAATTAAATCATTTAGAAAAATAATTACTTGTTTATATATATATATATATATACATATAATCTTGATTGATGAGATATATTCAAATTAACTTACGAATTAATTGAAATTAAGTTCTTTTCTTAAACGATTTGAAATATGTGGTTTTTATATTGGTATAAAGTAAAATTAACTATTTATAATTAATCTTGATTAAGATTTAAAGTGCATATTATCATGTAATAATGAAAAAAAAAAGGCATGGAGAGAAGTAAAAGGTATTCATTTTCAATTTCAAGAGATTTCAAAGGATAAAGGAAAAGGCAGTCAATAACACACTATTGGATTGGATGGTGGCAAAAGCGTTAATTCCATGAAGTCCATGGCCAGAGGTCTCTTCAAAGCAAAAGAAAGAGAATGTTATTGAAGAAAGAAGAGGGAGGCGTGGAGTGATTGGACAGATGATGGCTGGCACGGAACTCAATAAAGAGAGCAATTATTAGAGAGACTGTCCTCTTCTCTTCTCTTTTTCATCATCCATTGAATACAACAAATAATCTGAATCCCAAAATATTCTCCCTTCCTTCGGTTTGTTTGACCCATCCAGATCACATTTTCCAACCTCATTTCAGTCCCTGATATGTTGCCTCCTTGTCAATTTAGTCCCTTCTAGCATCGCGGTGGTTTTCGCTTTTCAAGGTGCTTTTCAGATAGCTTCTCACCTGAGAAAGCATTAGGATGATACTTGCAATTATAATAGCGGTTGCTTTTATTTTTTTAAAATTTATTTTTGATATCAGCACATCGAGATAATCTAAAAACATCCAAAGAAATTAACTTGAAGAAAAAGAATCATTTTTTTCAATAGCGTGGTGATGCTGCAAAAATAAACACCACCTAAATCGATGTTTTTTTTATGATTTTAATATGCTGATAGTAAAGCTAAAAATAAAATCTGGAAAAAAATTCATTTTCATGCGTTTTTAATTAAAGAAAAAAGCTTTTAAAAAGAGTTGTCCCAAATGCATGCTCTCCCCCCTTGCATTCCTCCTTTTCTCTTTACATGTGGTGCCTAAAGGCTCAAATAAAGCAACAAGGAAGACCATTCTTTCTTTACAATTTCTTCATATAAGATTTTTATATCAATGAGCATATTGTGATCTTACAATTTCATTTTCTGTCTTTGGGATATATATATAGATGCGTCTCATGGGCATAATATTGTGGTTAATTGGATTAAATAAATATTTTACAGATGGAGAAGGAGTGAGATTGCTAATTAAGCATCAACACCCACCGTGTTTAGGACAAGCTTGAGAAGTTTAATACTTAATTAATGTTAATAGAATAACATAAGGAGGAGGAGGAGGAGGAGGAGGAGGAGGAGGAGGTGGTGGTGTAGACTGAGTTTCTGCCCGATATATCCTGGTCTCTCTCGACATGTAACATTCCCAATGGAGACCACATGCACAGTAGTACAGCACACTTTCCTTTTGTCGGCTGCTATGGGACATTATTCACGAGGGCATGCGGCATGCCCGATTGGCATCTTACCAATCATATGCCCAACCATTGTATTGATTCCTCTCTCCCTCTGTTTGCGTATGTCGTGGCAAATTGTATTGGCTATATATATATATAAAGATTTCAGCATGCATCCACACCTAAATTAGTGCATTCACACACAAAATAATAATAATAATTAAATCGGATGCCTTCCACACTAGTAAATTATATACAATTAAACCGTTTTTTTATTGATAAAAGATGTGTTCTTTTAAGGCATATATTAGAATTATCCTATAACTATAAATTAATCTTTTGTTTATATATAAAATCACAAATCAATCTCACAATTTTAGATTTTACTAGTATATTGGCCCGTACTCCGTTGCGAGTTAATATCAATTTTTTTTAAAAAAAAAATATTAAAAGTATGGAGAATTTTTAAGTGTTATTAAATCTAACCAAGTGGGTTAATTTTAAAACCTCTCGACTCAACTCTTTGTCTAACTCAAGTTTTTAATTAAACTATGTGAGAGCTAACTTGACTTAAATCGATTGATTTCATAGGTCCATATGTAACCTTTATGATTGATAAAAACATGATTTAACGTTTAAAAAAACTTCAAAATGAAATTTTTTTTAAAAAAAATATTGAGATTATGACAAATTGAATCGGCCCCCCACGATCCGGGTCATAGATTCTATTGGGTTTAATAATTTTTAAATATTTTTTTATTTAATTATATGATAAAAATAAACGCTTACAAAAATAAGCACCAACCTAAAAATAGACACTTATTTGAGACAATTATCTCTAGAAAGTAAAGAAAAATTAATCAATAATGCAGTCCATTTCCCAACTAATTCAATATTAAATGATGAAATAAAAAAGAATAAATTAAAAACAATTAAAAGACCAAAAACAAAAAAAAAACATATTATATTGGTGGGTAAACTTATCAAACCTCTGAATCGGGTAAGTCAGACTGGTACGCCAAACCTGTGAACTGGGTTATGGACACCACTAAGATTATGTTTTTTAATCTTTTTTTATTTAACTACATGATAAAAAAAATAGATGATTGCAAAATCAAACACCAACTCAATACCGAGATTTTTTTTAGATCATGATAACCTTATAAAAGATGAAACGAAATCAATTATGAAATTGAATTCTCAATTAATCTAGTATCTAAGGATTAATACAATATCGAATGATGAATTATCACCATTATTATAACAATTACTATTCATATCGTTATTATTATCATTATTAATATTGTCATTATTATTACAGCCACCACCATTACTATTATTATTAATAAGTAATATCATATTTGTTATTAGTATTATTATCGTGATCACTATTATTATCACTATTATTGTTGTTGTTATTATTATTATTATTATTACTATACAACAAAATATTATTACTATACAATTACCATTAACTATTACTATACAACAACAACAACTACTGTTGTTGCTATTATTATTATTATTATCAATAAATTTGAAAAAAATATTATTACTATTGAAAAAAAAACTATAAATTTGATTTGAAAGGTAACATTAAAAATTATTGTTGTTGTTGTTGTAGTAGTTAGGGGTGAGCAAAAAAACTGAAAAACCGATTAAATCGAGAAAACCGGAAAAAAATAACCGAAAAAACCGAACCATGAAAAAAAACCGATTAGAATTTTGAAAAAACCGACCAGTTTGGTTCGGTTTTAATTTTATAAGCCTGAAACCGAAAAAAACCGAGCCAAACCAAAAAAACCGAGCCAAACCGGTTTGAACCGGTTTTTGTTCTAAAAAAACCAAACCGAACCGAAACTGGTAGGTTTGAACTGGTTTCTGTTTTCTTTTTTTCTTCAATTTTTTTTTTTGGTTTGGTTGCTTTGTTTTTTTTTATAAAAACCGAATCGAACCGAAAATGATCACCCCTAGTTATAGTAGTAGTAGTTACTACTACTACTACTACTACTATCACAATCACAATCACAATT
>Ga0307510_10003845_pt1 | contig 17600 bp, 24 predicted proteins | sample 12_EM_MG_FD_207224 | JGI IMG/M metagenome (GOLD analysis project Ga0307510, IMG submission 207224) | Populus trichocarpa ectomycorrhiza microbial communities from riparian zone in the Pacific Northwest, United States - 12_EM | ecosystem: Host-associated > Plants > Roots > Unclassified | place...
AAAAAAAACAACTCGACAACCAGGAAGTTTCTTTCTGACAGTATTTTCTATGCGTTAAACGGAGCATTTCTGTCAAACCAGAGTATTCCTCGGGTGACCGGCCGTACACCAATTTTTCGAGCGCCCGCTTGTCACAAAGCCTGTTGCCAGGGCCATCTGGTGACGCCCACAAAAGATCGGCTTCCCCCTTCTGGATGAAAGGATCGCTGAGAACTGAATTTGTCGGACCAAGTTGCCTTACAAGAGACGATGGGATTCCAAGGCCCCCTTTATATCGAGATACTCTCCCCTCCCTGTGGTCCGTTACCCACCTTTCCTTCGACGTGTGCACCGGATCGGTCTAAAGACCAGATCCTCTCTTCTCTTTTTCGAAAATTACAGCCAGCCAATATGACTGCAGTCAACACTGCGTTCACAGTGCTCTCTGGAATCGGCTTCCTCCTTTCAGTCATCCCCATATATTGGCATCTGGACTCGTGGCAAGTGGGCACAGGCATGTACATGATCTGGACCGCACTTGCTTGTCTCGTTTACTTCGTGGACTCCATTGTATGGAGTGGGAATGCCATCAACTGGGCACCAGTCTGGTGCGATATCAGTATGTGCACGTTCATTCGCTCGATCCCTATCTCTGACGGTCTCTATTCAGCTACTCGCATTCAAATCGCTGTTGGCGTCGCATGGCCTGCTTGCAATATCTGCATCGTTCGCCGCCTCTACTCTATCGCCTCCGCCACCGCTGTGACGACCACTCGGGCTCAGGTGGGCTATTAGATCAGATTGGTCATCGTGAACGATTATTCAGAGGTTAGAACCCCATTGACAGAAACGCCGTGAGATGACCATCGACCTGTTACTGGCAATCGGTCTTCCCGTGTTGCAGATACCTGCGCGTAAGTACGATTTACTCCTTCAATTATTTTTTCGTTGGCGCGGTCTAACTTGGTTCCCTTTCGCGCCCCAAGAATACATTGTTTCTGGTCATAGATTCGATATCTACGAGGACTTTGGCTGTGCACCGGCCACTTGGAACACCCACATTGCTTACGTTCTCGTCTGGTCTTGGCCTCTAATCCTCGGCGTTGTCTCAGCTATCTATGGGTGTGAGCTTCCATCCCATTCTCTACCACTTCGATAGCTAATTAACACCTTTTCCCTTCAGACCTCACCATCCGTACCTTCGCGAGGAGGCGAAAGCAGATCAGGGATCGCCTCACCGCCAAAGACAACTTGGCTTATAATCGCTACCGCCGTCTCACCGTTCTGGCTTCCCTCGATTTAGTCTTCACCATTCCATTGGCCACTTGGGTTATCGTCGGAAACTTGCAGACTGAGGTAACCCCGTGGGTCGACTGGGCTGACACCCATTGGGAATACTCCAAAGTCTTCCAGTACCCTAGGGTCGTGTTGAACCTGAATCTGATCGGTGTCATCGGACTTGAGACCACTCGATGGTCTGCCGTCCTTTGCGCCTTCGTCTTCTTCTTCTTCTTCGGATTCTCTGACGAGGCAAAGGAGAACTACCGTCTCTTGGCTTACACTGTCACCAGGCGTTTCGGACCCTCCACTTCCACCGAGAGTGCGGCCGTCTACGATTCGTATGCTGATTCCTCCCTTCACTTCACTTCTGAACACGTGTTGACACAATCTCTTCGCAGTATTGTCTGGCCTGGTACTGAATCGAAGGGCGACACTCCGTCTCCCGTACTCATCAAGCAAAAAGCCGAATCCGAGATGGACTCCTTCGATTCGTCCCCGGATGAGTTCTCGAGCTTATCGGGTGCGATATATCCTGTCAACGGGGTTCCTCGAGTTCCCGAGTCCGCTCTCGACCCTGCGTTGGTGAGGCGGCCGTCTCTTCCAGGCACTCCCAAATATGTTTATTCGAACAAAGCCTTCGACCAAGTGTAAATTCCTTGCGATGGGTTTTCCTTAACATGTAGATATATGGATATTTATAGGTTTTGTCCGTGCGCTCTTTATCCCTCCCCCCCTTCGTGTTTATCCTTTTGGCCTATCTATGCCTATGTCCGAATCTCTCACTCATCGGACACTTGGGCTTTGCGGATCCCCTCCTCGATGGAGGCAACAACGCCTGCTCCCTTCTCTAATCGACGACACCCTGTCGTCTCTTTCACACCGGACCCCGACTGTATTTTTACGAAGTGGAGGGCTTATTCCTGTGCCGGAGCAGGAGACTGCCGGGGCCGCAGTGATCAATCATCCATCCCTTTGCGTCCCTCCCCCCGCTTGGCCCGGGGATGCCATGCGATGTCATTCACACTGTACTGTACTGTGTGGCAGGAATGGCGCCGTCCCCCCCCCTGGAACCGAGTATCCCCGCCCGCGTGTCCCGGCCACACCCTGGACAGGATCATAGGCCTTCGCGGTTAAATGCCTAGCAGAATTCCGGAGCCAATTTGTATATACATCCGTGCGTACCCGACGCGGTTAGAGAAGGCGCAAGCGGGAGAAAGCGCGGAACATAATGCAAGCGTATGATGTATATTTGCCGGGGGAACCCTTTGGGACTACGCTCACGGTCCCTTGCTTGAGCTTGGATTTTTTGTATAGTACATACATACATATGTGTATAGAGTCCATGAACGAAGCTCTCGAACCCGATCAATGCTTCGGAGGTTTTTGGAATGATCCCTACGGGTACGGAAAATGGGATATACGTGTGCTCATTCATAACCTACAAACCTGGGACAAAAAAACAAGCAGACAAACGAAAAAGGAGTGGTGAGGGCTGACTACAATTGGGTGGAAAACATCCAGCGGATAAGGAAGAGCACCGCTGGAAAAGATATGCGGAGTTGTGGTGGAATCATGAACGTAAAACGAAGCGGAGCAATGATGGAAAGGAATTACCTGAAGCACACTATAGGTGGGTCACGATCGACGTTCCCCACCTATGCGATTTCGTGACCGAAAAAAAAAAAGATCGAGGCGACGGAAGGGAGGAATGAACCGGAAAACACGGGTTGGGCTGTAGAGACGACAGAAGCGACTGTGCATGGGCTCTAATGAGCTTGCACCGCACCTGCCCTCCTCTCCGCAACCGCGCGTTCGTACTTCAACCATTGCTCACTCTTGAACACCTTCTTGTGCATCCTCAAAGCCCTCTCCTTCACCCTCGCGCCTCTCGTACTCTTCCCGGTCTTCTTAACCTCTCCGCGCTCCGTACCGCGAGCGGTGGAAGTAGCGGTCTCAATGTTTGTCATAACCATCCCAAAGAATCGTTCTCCAAAGTCCACAATGGTCTTGGCGTTCTTCTTCGCCTGTCTGTTTCCTCTCGTCAACTTCTTCTTTAGGTTCTTCATCGCCTTCTTGGGGTCTTCCAGGAAATGGACGCCATGGGATTTGATTTCCTGGACGAAGTGATCGAGGAGAGCGAGGATCTCCGAGACTTCACGGTTGAACGACTGGGCGAGAGCACGAATAAGGTCCATATCGAGGGACTGGGAAATGGAGGAGACGGAGGAAGCTAGCTGGAGCGAGAGATCGTATAAGACGTCTTCGACCGTTTCACGACCCTTGCCCTTTCCGTGGGCCTCGGATAGCATCGCGTGGAGTTTGGTATTGGGTTTGGGAGTTGGAGCTGTGGAAGAGGATGGGACGGGGACGGAGAGATCGGATTCATAGCTGATAGCCAGAACGTCTTGGGTTGGTCGAGTTATGACATCTCGGATAGAGTTCTTGAGGTTGTGCTCGGCGCAAGAGGAGCTCGAGCTCGAACTGCTCGCACTCTCGGGGGACGGGGGTTGTGGAATCTGTGGTGGTGGAGACTCGACAATGGAGAGCGAGCCAGGCGAGTTGAAAATGCTGAGACTGAGATCGCTACTGGTGGCCGGCACGATGGAAGAGATTACCGTAGAGGTTGGTACTGCGACAAAAGTGGTGGATTGACTGGCTGGGTCGTCGCTTGCCCAGGATCCTGGGCTTCCAGTACTTGGTGGAGGGATGAGAGGAAGGGTCGGGATAGGGACAAGGGCGGCAGTGAGCTCTGTTCTACCTGTGGCGATGTACCCTACCAGGGCACACATCAATCCAAAACTATAAGAAAGTCAGAAAATCGGCCGGCTAAAATGTGTTATTGGAACCTACAAGATCTGCATGACCAGGGGTTCGCACAAATAAGTCTTGGCGATGAAGCGACCCCAGCGGCCGCTGTGTTCCACACACAGTGTCATCTGGTTTTTGACGGGCTCCAGGGGTGGGATGAGCTTCTTGAAGGCAGCAACGACCATCTTGGACTCATACTCCATTACAGTTTCCATCTCGACAACAGGACTCGCCGGGAGGTCGAATAGCAGTTTGTCATGAGGAACACCCAAGTCCTTCCAGTTAGACTCTGCAGAGCTCCTTACACTGTCTATACCTCCAGGAGTATTCTTCGTATACGAAGTGGATGCGACCAAGGGTAAGTAGTATGTGTGGTCGGGTACGACGGAGAATGCTCGTTGCGGGAAGAAGATGATGCCTAAAGACGGTTTATCGTAGGATAACTCAGAGATCGACTGCAAAGGTATTGAGGTTAGTCGTTTGGACGAAAGAGGAAACGAGCCTACGCGGAAATCAAGAGATTGAGTCTTGTCGATGATAGTGACAACACGGGGCGGAATGCCACTGGACTTTGCGGGAGATCTCAGTTCGCGAATGGCCAACACCTGAGAGCACGGGGGTTGAACTTGGATGCTGTCCACCAGTTCAAGTCCTGAGCCTGCTGAGTGACTTCGCAATAGTTTGTCGACGAGGTTCAACTTGTCACCGATGGAGAATCCGTAAAGGACTATGAATAGGTCGGCCGCATTTATAATCTCGGATGGGATTGAATCGCGTGGGGAGAGCTCCAGCGTGGAGGACACGCCCGAATCGGTGATCGATTCTGACTCGGGAGCGGCCTCCGCAGCCCCCTGATCGTCGTTGGAGTTGCGTCGGGAACAGGAGCGACGAGTGGCACTTGCGTCGAGTTCTTCGTATGACCTACGGATGTCATCGGTGGTACTCGTGATGGGGTCTGGGAACGACAATCTGATATCCTTGCGAGGTCGAGGTGAAGTCATGGAAGACCGACCGAACGATCCAGAGCGCGAGGTACTCAGCGTGCTGACCATGCTTTGATCTAGAGCCTCCTTGACCTTCTGATCCTCCAGGTTGTCTTCCTCCACGGGTGCTACCTCTTGAGCGAGGTCACTGCCACTGTCGGAGGGGAGGACAAAGGGGTGGTCGAGTGGCTCCTCGTCGTCGGTGGGATGGGGATCAATCCAAGGACCGGTAGCGTCGCTGTCCCTGGAACTCGGATGACTACTGAAGGACTGGCGTGAGAGAGAGGCAGCATACGAGTGGTTGTAATCAGTGGACCCATTCTCGTCCTCGGAGTGCTCGCTGAAGTCTGTGTCTACGAGGGACTCTGAGCTGGATATGCATTCATACTCTGAATCGAGAGCGTTATCCGAGATATCCATGCAGGGGCCAGGAGATGTGCAGATAGATAAGTAGATGGAAGGTGAAGAGGAAACTAGTTACCTGACCGCATCATCCCTTTATATGGCAGCCCCGGCCACCAGACGCTCCCCTGAATCGGATCGGTCCGGTATATGCCAGTCACGTGAGGTCTAAGCTTCCCCCGTTTCCGCCATGGTCTACTGCCAGCTCACACGGGCAGGGGGGCTGAAGATGACAAGCAGCCTCGATTCAGCACCAGACGACGTCCTGCTGGAGGTTTTCCTCCGTTGCACCGTCTTGGACATCCTTTCCCTCGGGCAGGTGAGGCATTCGAGCCCACTTTGCCAAATGGCCGCACGTGGGCTCATTCTATATTGCCACGCAGACATGTCGCGTGTTACACGCTCTTGGGTCCAGCGATTATCTCTGGCACAAGATTGTACCCACGATCAGAATCCCACTTGAAATCCCCGCTGACGTGGACACAAATTCCCTCTCTGGCGCCGAACTTCAGAAGATCGTTATCAAAGCGATCAGGCTAGAGCGTAACTGGAGGAGACCGACATCCCGCATCACAAGAGTGACACCCGTATTACAGCAGACGAGGGGTGTCCCCATTGATGAAATCCGGTTCCTACCTGGAGCGCGCTGGTTGGTTACAGCACAACGAAACCGTCCGTTGGGGCGCCTCAGCACCGCCATCTCCCTTTGGTGTCTCGAAGATATAGGTGCCATATATCGGTCCTCACAGATCGAAATCACCGGGACTTACAGAGATTTCGCCATCATCTCCCACCCTGATTGTTCCTGGGTATCGCTTGCGATTGGGATGTGTATAGGAAACCACGAGTGAGTCGGGATGATTTGTGTGGCACTCATCCATTACTGATCCGCGTTATGAGAGTGATTCAAATATATAGGCTCCCAATGCTTGATCGTCTTGACTTTAAACATGTCGCCCCATTATTGATTAGGAGTATACCTCGACCACGCGACCTACCTGGCGTGATTCACGAGGTTTCGATCCACGGAGACGTCGTAGCAGCTAGTTTTGTCGTAGCGGATGATGAAGTTAACCACCACCATCAACTTCTACTCATCAACTACGCCACCGGTGCTCAGCAACTGGTTGATCCACAATTTGTCGAGGTGTGGTAATCGCGTCTGTGCCATGAGGACCCTATCTAACTAGGGTTCTATTAAAGCGGTTTACTAACTTTAGCATCCGGTTGGCGCGTGGCCAGATAATCTTGGTCGGCATCCTGAATCAGGGTTTCGCCATGCGAATATATGCCCTTCCTGATTCAATTTACACTGGAAAATCGCCATGCTCGGAACCGGAAGACGAAGGATTGGGTCCAATGGCGTTCAGTTGCAATGTCGCCCCAATTCTCGGCCTTCCTTTCCCCGATTTCGCGATTTCCGATAGCATCAACATACCCCCTGTGGGCCGGTGTTCTCGACTCTCAATGGTTGCCTTCGATGTACGTGGCTCTCGCGTTGAAGGTGGCCATCTCGTTCACTTCTGCACGGAGGATATGAGCGACGATGGTCAGTCACCGAAAAGGCCTGGGATAACCGAGCCCCGAAGATTCGCAGTCCCTGGATCTACGTCTATCGAAGTAGTCAAGATTGGGACGCGAGGGCATCGTGCGGTGTGGTTGGAGCATAACTGGGAACTGCAGCAGTTCCGGTTGATGAAGTTGTCTGCGCCTGTCGGACACGGTAGGCCATCAGTAGGTGTACTTTTACCTCCCGATCCGGAGTTGCCGTTCTCCCCGCGGGAATGTCAATCGTTGGCATTCGACGAAGTTACTGGTAGGGTGTGTTTAGGACTCTATACGGGGGACTTATACGTTCTGGATTTCGTATAATTTTTTTTCTGTCACGGACAACTCCAGCAGTTCTCGCGACTATAGTACCATCTGACGTTCTCCTCGTTTGGGGGACCGATCCTAGCTACTTGGTGTAGCTATAGACTTTTTTCCGATAGAAACGTTCTAAGCTCAGTGCATTTGTATCCCATTATCTCTAATAGAAAAAGCCCTCTCTCTTTACGCGTAAGCGAACGTCGAAGACACGCCCCTCGCGTGGACGAGTCAAAATCTTAGACTACTCCGGCTGGCCACACGATCGGTCTTCTTCTCAATACTATTACATATAGTATCCGCCGCTTCAAAGCATCTTTGGCACGTCCACCACCTGCAGAGCAGCCGATCTCAGACGGCGCAAGGGTACCGTATCCAGCTTACAACGTGCCAGCTCTCCCCTCTGTTTCGTACGCCCTATGGATCCGGACCTTGATCAGATAACCCAAGCCATTCTAATCGCATCGGATCCCTCCCAGACCCCCCTACACGCCCAGGCCCTCGAATACCTCTCTTCCGTCCAACAAAATGCCCAGATGACCTGGCGTTGGGCTTTGGCCCTCTTCGTCGAACCGGGAACTGAAGGAAGTGACCGGAAGTATCCCCCGCAAGCTAGATTCTTCGCCCTGAGAGTCCTAGAAGACTTCCTGGATAACAGGTTGGTGGATTTATCTGCCCATGGTGGTCTGTTGAATTTTTGACGATAGATAGGTTCGATCCCCTAGAGTCCGAAACTTTCAAAATCATCCAAGAATCTCTCGTGAAATACATCCAATCGGAGTATATTTATGGACCAGCTGAAGCCAATTCACCATGTGCGTCGTATTCGCAATCGCCTTAGCTTTGGCGTTGACGAGGATCATCCAGTTTTGAGGAACAAATTCTCGCATACACTATCATTATTCTTCCTCCGAACCTATGTAGACCAGTGGCCAACTTTCTTCGCCGATTTCTTCACCCTTATCAGCCCACAAGAATCCTCCTCTTCCTCCAGCTTCAACCCCCATGTCTCACTCTTACTATTTCACCTAATCTTGGAGATTTCCGGCGAGGTGGCTGATCAAATGCTCAAAGCGGCCCGCATACACAACCCAGCTCGACACGCAAGAGATGGACGGGTGCGCGACGCCGTTCGGGAACGAGACGCCGCAAGGATCAACGAAGCAGTTTTGACTATCATTGCCGCCAATGTGGAGAAGTTGAGCAAGCTCAGATCGGCTTCTGGCTCGGAAGGTTCACGAAAAGAGCTTGAACAAGCAGAGGAAGTGGTCGATTGGGGTATCAGGACATTTGGGTCGTATGTCGGGTGGGTGGACATCAACCTCACGGTCACGCCCACAACAGTCCCGTTGCTCTTCACCTTGATCTCCGACGCTGCTCTACCCATCCGACTTGCCACTTGCGTATCTCTGTCTCGAATCGTCTCAAAGGGTCTGAAAGAGTCAGGAGACAAGTTGCAGCTGATCAAGGTCCTCTCGTTGGCGGATGTTTTGACGACTTTGGAGGAGCGTACACGAAAAGAGCAAATTGCGCGTGGGGAGGACACAGATGAGGGAGAGGAATCATATCGCGAGGCACTGGGGAAGTTGCTCAACGTTCTCGGCCTGGAATTGTGCAAGCTTTCAGAGGTACGTGTCACTCTAAAAGTCTTTGTCTCGCAGATATCTCAGAAGACATTTCTAGGACACTCAAGATGATGTCCGAACGGAGGCTACACGTCTTACCGACCAGATCCTTCCGGTGATGTTGCGATTCTTGGCTGACACGTACGATGACACGTCATCCACTGTCTTCCCTTTCCTATCAACTGTGCTCCTTGCCGTAAGTCTCTGGTCCCTAATCCCGTGAATCACTCATCAAACACAAACGGTATCTAGCACAAAAAAGCCAGGAAAACGTCTGCAGACCCCATTTCCGATGCCACGCGGGCGTTTCTCTCCTCTTTATTGGAGGTTTTACTGGAGAAACTACGGTGGGATGGTGACGAGGATCCGGTCGATTTAGATGAGGATGATAGGGCTGCATTTGAGGTCCTACGAAAGGTATCTCCGACGATTCTGTCGAGGACGATGCAGATTATCTGACTCATTTCTGCAGGATCTGCGGACATTCATGGACTCAGTCTTGGTTATCGATCCTTCACTAGTAGCAAATGCTGTTCAAACGCTTGCCATGAACACCTTGAATGCGTATCAAAACGGAGTTGCTGTCAAATGGAATGACGCTGAGCTTGCGGTGTACCTGGTCTACATCTTCGGGGAAATCAATAAGTGTAAGCCAACTCCATCACAGAACGAACGTTGGCTTATCTTTTCCCAGCCGGGGGTGGCAAAGGGCGGGCAGCGTTCTGCGAAACCCCAGCGGTGATCGACAAAGACAAGAGGAAACTCACGGACTACTCAGAGTTTGCCCTCACTGCCCATGGACAAATGCTCTACACGCTTGTTCAGTCCCGTATCTCTGCGTATCCGCACCACACCGTTGCTCTCCAGTTCTTTGAAACGACCACCAGGTATACCGACTTCTTCAAGGTTCGCAAGGAATGCATCATGCCCACTCTGCATGCAATGATCGATCAGAGGTTTGTAGTCAGACCGTACTGGCTTCTGCGTGATAATGATAAAAACTTCGATAGGGGTTTACATAACCAGGATTCTAGCGTCAGAGCACGGGTGTTCTACCTCTTCCACAGGTTCATCAAAGAAGTAAGGAACGAGATAACGCCAGACCTTGCTGCCTCGCTGTTAGACAGCATAAGGGACCTCCTTTCCGTCCAGGTGGACCTACCGGAACTCGACAGTCCGGAAACTCAGGATCTCCTCACAGAAGCGATAAAAAACCCAGGAATCTTTGACTCCCAGATCTACCTCTTCGAAACCGCGGGTATCCTTAACTCATTGTTCTTCAAAGACCCAACTCAGTCAGAGACCCTTCTGACGTCGATCGTGAAACCGCTTATGGGCGAGCTGCCTGGCCATTTGCAAGCCGCAAAAGCCTCTAGCGATGTCACAGCGATCTTGAAAATCCACCACATCATTATGGCGCTGGGAAATGTGGCCAAGGGATTCCCGGATCTTCCCTCCCCATTGCCGGAGGGGTATATCCTCCCACCTCTGGAAGTATTCCGTGAGATTGGACAGACGATTTTGGTGTGCTTGGAACAACTCAGCTTTGTTAAAGGCGTACGAGATGCGGTAGGCCTAGTCGGTTTTTGATCTCTTGTTTTAACTGTTGAACTTCGCCTACTACAGACACGCTTCGCTTTTGCGAGGATCGTTGCTCCAACTGGAAGCAGCATCACGTACCTGATTCCTCCGTTGATGGTCAATCTCTTAACGCACTCAGAACCTTCGGAACTCGCGGATTTCATGAATTTTATCGGATTGCTCGTGCACCGCCTCAAGGTACGTGCCGAGCAAACTTAACGAAGACCACATTGTCACATTTTCCGCTTTTCAGGACTCCATGTTCCAAGTTTTGGATGAGCTCATAACCCCATTGACCACCCACGTCTCCCAAATGTTGTCACAACCTGCAAGCGGAACGGATGATGCGCTCACCCACGGAGAATCGAAAAAGGGGTACTTGAATCTGTTGGGTAGTATCATGACTTCAAAATTACAAGGGGTGTTCCTGTCAGAACGTACGCATCTATGTCGCTGTCGCTTTTTACGACCCTCTGATCCCCCTGTCCACACTCGTAGGTAACAAGGTGCAGCTAGAGGGGCTACTTGAGATGATGGAGCGACTAGTTATAGATCTCACAGATCCGGCGGGCCAACGTTCAGCGCTTCAGTTCCTCGCGCGCTGCGTGAACGCCTGGGCGGTGCCGTTACCTGATGGTGCCCCTCAAGCGTTGCCTGGCTTTGAACGATTCATTTACGAGAGGTTGATCCCTGCCACCTTCCGAGTACTCTCGTTACCTGAGTTCAACACGAAGGACGGGCAAGTGATGATGGTGAGGGGACTTTCTACTCCTGGAGATCGCGGCCCTCCCATGCTAACAACTCGCAAGGTTTCGTATGAGATTGCCTCCTTCTACCAGACAGTTGCCAAGGCCAGGGGACAAGAAGCATTAGACTTCTTCGTTTCCGCGTTCTTACCTTCTCAGGGATGGCCGCAAGAGATGGCCCTCGATTTCGTCACAAAACTACGAGATCTAGACAACAAGGCGTTCAAAAAGTATTTCACGGATATCGTTCGCGCTGCTCATGGAGGGTCATAGCCCGCGTCTGTGGTCTTTCTTTCCAAATCCTCGACCCAGTCATCCGCGCTTTCTATTATTCATCCCTTTCTACGTTACACTGTACTTTCCTCTCGTGCTGGCCCTCAGCCTATACCGTAATACTTTGTCGTTTTCATTACGTTCCGCGTTGCATTTTCGATGTCGATGTATACGAAGATTCGTAATGGGATTCGTTTGGGAGACGCCCACCGGGACCAAACAAGCCAGCCACACAAGCTGATTCCATGTGCGATCACATCACAAGCGCCCACACCCATCCTCAACCATGTCTACCGTCGGTCAGTCTCCCAGTTTATGCTCGATAACGGGATTAAGCTGAATGGGTAAACCGGATCCCCAGCAACCCAGAAAAAAAAGCCGAGAATAGTGAGTTGTGACCGATAACCCATGGCTTGCAATCACGTCCTCATTAACATGTCCTCCCCAGAGACCTCCAAAGGTATATATATATATCGCCTCACACTGCCTGGGACGCAAATCTGACCATTTATCACTAAGCATTCCCCGGATATGTCGTTGGATGAAACGTGGAAGAGGCTCTCGAACAACATTCGAGAGATCTTTGCACAAAATGCGGCGAATCTATCCTTCGAAGAGAATCATCGATTCAGCTACAACCTGGTCCTCGGCAAGCAGTCAGAAAAACTCTATGAAGGCGTCAAGGTTCTCATCGTCGAGAATTTGCAAAAGATGGTCAAGGACAAGCTAATTCCCGCATTCCCAACCGGCGTCCGGAGCGACATGATATCTCGGGCGAAGGAAGGGGAGGAGCTGCTCAAGGCGTTCAGATGCGTTTGGGATGACCACGAATCTGGTCTATGTAAACTACGCGACATTCTCAAGTACTTGGTGTGTCCCTCTTCCCAAGTCCGAGTGTGGCTGAGGCGCTTATCTGCCCTAGGACCGAGTGTATGCACCAGCACAACGCCTTCCCACCATATACGACGCCGGGGTCCTGTTGTTCCACAAGCACATAATCGAACCTCCGATAGAGGATCACCTCGCCGACGCTGTTTTGGACGAAATACGTGTGGAACGCGACGGGTTCGCGATCAACCAGTCCGCCGTTCGGGGATGCGTCGAGGTTTTGTCTTTATTGCGGGGGGATCCGCGGTCACCATCAGTCTACCACGACAAACTGGAACCACCTTTGCTTGATGAGAGTCGTAGGTTTTACGAGGCGGAGGGGAAGCAGAAGCTGGAGACCTCTAGCGCGCCTGAATACATCGCTCATGTGAGTACTTGATCCCGGACTTCCATGGATGCGTTTTTCACCCATGGGTCGCTTGTAGGTGGACAAACGGTTCACAGAGGAGATTCTCCGTGCCCAGCGTTATCTCACCTCACAGATCACGCCGCTACTACAGGAAATCCTGGAGGAGACGTTGCTCGCTCCGCACCTTACGACCGTCATTTATATGCCGAATTCAGGGATGGACAGTATGATTGACGCAGACAAGATCCAATCCCTCACCCTGATGTACAAACTATTCAAACGGGTCACAACGGGGATTTCAGTCATCCGCAAAGCCTTTAAGGAGTCGATCGTCCGTCGGGGGAGTGAAATCAACTCGAATGCAGAATTCGATGCGGAAGAACCTGCGGGGGGCGAAAGTGGTTCTAAGGGGAAATGCAAGGCCAAGCCCCGAGTGACCGGTTCCCAGACGCTTCAGCAAGCTCTGAAGTGGGTCCAGGACGTACTCGAGCTAAAGGACAAGTTCAACCGTGTTTGGTCGGAGGCATTCAGTTCTGACCGAGAACTTGAAACCGCAGTGGTCGAGGTAAGGTTGTGTGTAGCATATGCATGCGTCATCCAATGGAAAATTTTTAGGGCTTCGAAGGCTTCATCAATACTAACCCGAAAGCTCCCGAATTTATATCTCTGTTTATTGACGAGAATCTCAAGAAGGGAGTCAAGGATGTAAGCCACGTTGTCACCACGAATACGTCCACCCCTGACGCCATCGCAGAAAACCGATCTCGAAGTCGATATTGCATTGGACAAGACCATCTCTGTGTTCCGATATCTTACCGACAAGGATGTGTTCGAGCGCTATTATAAAGGGCACCTTGCCAAACGATTACTGTTGGGACGGTCCGTCTCTGACGACGCGGAACGACAAATGCTGGGCAAGTTGAAAGTCGAGTGCGGTCACCAGTTCACGCAAAAACTTGAGGGTATGTTCAACGACATGAAGCTGTCGACAGAAACGATGGATGGTTACCGAGCTCATGTGGAGAGGACCACGGTATGCAAAGGGCTTATCTACAAAGCACGGATTCTGACAGTCTTCCATAGGCGCCTTCGGTTGCAATTAGCGTCACCGTCATGACTTCTACCTACTGGCCATCAGCAGCCAACGTCCCGTGTACTCTACCGGACGTGCTCGTGAAAGCGGCCAAGTCATTTGAAATGTATTACCTCGCTAAGCATACCGGCCGAAGGCTCACTTGGCAGCCGTCGATGGGCACTGCGGACGTCCGGGTCCAGTTCAAGTCGAGGAAGCATGATTTGACGGTTTCTACCATTGCGCTTGTCATTCTCATATTATTCGAGGATCTCAAGGACGATGATTTCCTCACATATGAGGTAAGCCATACTTTGTCAATCTACAGCGCGTCATAATATGACATATTTTGTATCCGCCTAAAGGAAATCAGAACGGCTACAAACATCCCCGACAATGAACTCTCACGGAATCTCCAGTCACTGGCTTGTGCAAAGTACAAGATCTTGAAAAAACACCCATCAGGCCGAGATGTGAACCGCGGGGACTCCTTCTCATTCAACAATGACTTCACGTCGAACCTTCAAAAGATTAAGATCAGTACGGTCTCGTCGAAAGTCGAGAGCACAGAAGAACGAAAGGAGACGCATGACAGGATCGATGAGGAACGGAAACATCAAACAGAGGTAAGTGCTCGTATCATATAGTGTGAAGGATCTGACAGATGTCTCGTAGGCATGTATCGTTAGGATCATGAAGGATAGGAAGCGCATGGCCCATAACGACCTCATTAACGAGGTCACGCGACAACTCATCCCCCGATTCCAACCGAATCCCATGGATATTAAAAAGCGGATCGAGGGTCTTATTGAAGTGAGGGGTTCCCCTCTCTAACCTCGCCCTTGAAGATGCTCACTTTGCACCTTTTAGCGAGAGTATCTTGAGCGATGTGAGGATAGGAAGTCGTACAATTACCTGGTGAGTACTCATCACGGGCCTACAAACGCCAATCTGACGATGAACTTCAGGCATGAGTATTGAATGACTGTTCTCACTTGTACGTACCTTTGCATGATCTGTATTTCTTAAACACGTTGCATCATCGTTTTCGGTCTCTGAGACCTATTTTTCTCGACTAAAATATATTGTGTTGTAAACCACGGCAAGTTATCAAATACAATGAACTATCAAGTATGTCAAAGTACGAGAGAAGTACCTATTGACGGGGGCCTGCCCCAGTACGTCGAAAAATTGAACGGATCACAGTCGTAAAACTTTGACCACAGTCACCCTAATATGATCCAGAAGTTGGATACACAGGTAGCTTATTGTCAAAAGTACAATGACCATCGGCAGATGGTTGGTTCGGGCATTCTGCTAGGTAGAGGGCCCATAATCTTGCCCAGAGTACAGTCGAGACATATGGACGGGGGTACTCGGTTCCAGGGAGGGGAAAACGACGCCGTTCCTGTCACGCAACACAACGTGGATAGCATCGCACGACATCCCAATCCGGGGGGGGGGAGGCGCAAGGGAATAGATGATCACTGTGGCGCTGGCAGTCTCCCGCTCCGTGGAACAGGTGGCCGCCTCACCAATGCGTGATCGAGAGCGGACTCTAGAACTCGGGGAACCTCGTTAACAGGATAGGACACCCCCGATAAGCTCGAGAACCTATCCGAAGACGAGTCGAGGGGATCCGTCTCGGATTTGGTTTTTTGAACGATGAACACAGGAAACGAAATGCCGTCCTTCGGTCCAGTACCGGACCAGACCGTACTGTGAAGAGATCGTGTAAGCACACGTTCAGAAGTGAAGTGAAGGGAGGAATCAGCATACGAATCGGAGACGGCCGCGCTCTTGGTGGAGGATCCAAAACGCCTGGTGACGGTGTAAGTCGAGAGGCGGTAGTTCTCCCCCGCCTCATCAGAGAATCCGAAGACGAAGGCGCAAAGAACGGCAGCCCATCGAGTGGTCTCAAGTCTAGCGATGGAAACTCACACCCATAGATAGCTGACGGGTATTCCAAGTGGCCGATGCATAGCCGAAGTCCTTGTAGATGTTGAATCTATGGCCAGAAAAAACGTATTCTGGGGGCGCGAAAGGGAACCAAGTTAGACCGCGTCACTGGAAAGAAATAACCAGAGCAAATCGGAATTACGCACAGGCATCTGCAACACGGGGAGTCCGGTTGCGAGCAACAGGTCGATAATCGTTTCACGGTGTTTCTGTCGATGGGGTTCTAACGTCTGAATAATCTTTCACGATGGCCAATCTGATCTAATAACCCACCTGAGCCCGAGTGGAGGCGGCGAACGATGCAGATATTGCAAGCAGGCCATGCGACGGCAACAGCAGGTTGAATGCGGGTAGCTTAATAGGGACCGTCAGAGATAGGGATCGAGTGAAGGAACGTGTACGTACTGATATCGCACAAGACTGGTGCCCAGTTGATGGCATTCCCGCTCCATACAATGGAGTCCACGAAGTGAACGAGACAACCAAGCGCGATCCAGATCATGTACATGCCTGTCCCCACTTGCCACGGGTCCGGATGCCAATATATGGGGATGACTGAAAGGAGGAAGCCGATTCCAGGGAGCACTGTGAACGCAGTGTTAAATGTAGTCGTATTGGCTGGCTGCAATTTCCGAAAAACCGCCCGAGAGAAGAGAGACGATCCAGTCTGATAAATACGTCGAAGGAAAGATGGGTAACGGACCACAGGGAAGGGAGAGTATCTTGATATAAAGATTACATCCCATTGTCTCTTCCGCATGACCAGCACCAGCACGGCGAACATGCTCCAGTGTCCAGCATGTCCAGCACCACCTTCTATGTATCTTTCTCCCCGCTACATGGTCGGATGAGGCGGAGGGGCCGCAGGACGTAGAGACCTCCCATCGATCAGGGCCCATTCGGTGATCTGCGCTTTGTAGATTCCGTAGTCAGCGCGGGCGAGCGAATTGCATGATCTGGGGCTTCCCCAGGCGAAAAAAAGCCAAAGGGGTGAAGATTGGATGAGTATCCGCTATCCGTCGCCCGCGCAGGTATCTGGGGGGGGGGGGAAGTACAATGTTGAGAGGTCTTCAGGCCGCGACGCATTTCGGGAGTCGATGACAGTCACGTGTCAAACAGTCTTCCCGTCGCAATACCACCATCCACCTATCCACACCGATCCTGCGACAACATGAGTTTCCGACGGACCTTCTCTGGATTTCGAAAGAAGGCTAAGGAGAAGCTGTCGAAGATCGGAAGCGGGAGAGACGAACGACCAGCCGGGGTTGGTAGTGAGGGATTCGACCACTCGAGCTCGTCCCTACAACCGGACAAACCGGACTGGGGACGCACCACGTCTTCCGCAGCCAAGATATTCCTCCATACAGTGGAGAGAGCTTCAGACGCTTTCCCTCCTCTTAAATCTGTTGCCGGAGGGCTTTGTGCTATCCTGGAAAATTGCGAGGTACACCCCACCATCGTTCGCTTGGTCCGTAATACTCATAGTTTCCCCAGCGAACGAAGGTTAACAAACAGACGATAGAATCATTGGGATACCGGGTCGAAACTCTCGTTGATTCACTCTGCGGACCTGTCGAGGGCGATGTCAAGGAGGAAACAAGGAGAAGGAAACTGGCGCAGTGAGCCCGCCTTCTCCAAGGTCAGGAACAGGAGCTGACGCATGGGGATTGTCAGGAAATTGGAGGATGTCCGCCAAGCCCTGGACCCAATGACAACTCAAAAAGATATTGCACAATTCTTGGGCAACGGCGAAAACGCGCAGAAGCTGAATGATTTGGTGGATGACAT